>Ga0307509_10001662_pt1 | contig 37229 bp, 22 predicted proteins | sample 10_EM_MG_FD_202245 | JGI IMG/M metagenome (GOLD analysis project Ga0307509, IMG submission 202245) | Populus trichocarpa ectomycorrhiza microbial communities from riparian zone in the Pacific Northwest, United States - 10_EM | ecosystem: Host-associated > Plants > Roots > Unclassified | place...
AGCTTGCTACCAATATTATGCTTGCCGAATTCGGGACGCCTCCAGTTAATATACAGGGTCGATATCTACAGAGACGGTGTTACAGTCGCATGATCAACTACCGATATTGCGATGACCATCCGTGGTTCGGTGCAATTCGGGGCGATTGGGAGGTGGAAGGTATGATGGCTTACCCGATGTTGTCTGACAAGGTTGCGACAACTGTGCCGAGCTTTAATGTGTCAAATGATAAGGAGATGGCAAAAAGGTTATTTTACGATGCCTATGAGGACGTAGTCCTGATTCCTGATCTCCTTATGATCTACACTGATGGCTCGAAGAGCGACAAGGGTATAGCGGTGGCTTGGAAGACTGAGGAGTGTGGGATGACCGAGGGCGCGAGAGCCTTTGCTACGCCTTCAACGTGGAGCATCGTGGAGTGCGAGATCTTCGCCATTGTTGCTGCATTGCGAGATGTGCGATTGGAATTCGACGGCATGATCATCATATTTTCTGACTTCATCCCGGCCATTATATGTATTGCACAAATGGAGCATGAGGGTGAGTCCGCTGGGATGTGGGAGGTGTTGACGCCCCTGTTCAATCGCTTTAGTGCGGTCCGCATTTGCTGGATCCCTGGTCACTGTGGGATTGCTGGCAACGAGATGTCGGATGCCAAGGCCAAAGAGGCGGTCGGCGGTGTCTTGCATGTTCGAAATTGGACAGGTGTTGTGCTCGGCCTCGGGCATGCCATGATTGCCAGAGAGCTGCGAGCAACTGAATGGTCCCATTGGCACACGTCGGAGGGCCACGGGTATTACGATCGGAACCCGAAGAAGCCCAGACACCTACGCGGTCTCAGCAGACTTGATCATTATATCTTGTTGAGAATTCGCCGTGGTACCGATGTTGTTAGACACGGTGGCTGTCAGGGCGTTGATGATCGGTTCCACCTGGTGTCATGCGACAGATATCTTGCCAAGCGTCCCCGTTCCCTGACTTTGTTTGATGATAAGCGGATTCCGGAGTGGCGTGACTGGTGGCAGTCCCAATTTAATCTCGGTTTGGGTATTCCGAGTGAACACATGGACAATGATGGTGTCGTCACGGTGTGCGGGAATCCCTTCCAACGGACTGTCACCCAGTTGATCAACGGTACTCTCAGCCTGTTTCACCTTGGACACGAGGACGACAGATGCACTCGGTGTTTGCTGAAGAATTGCTCTGGCTCGACCAGGTGCAAGATTCCTCTCAAATTCGAAGGCAGTAGTATTCGTGGCATGGGCAGGAGTGTTGCCCTCCGATGGTGGCCTATGAATGGCCCGTGCAGACAGTGTGGATCGACCGCTATGCACCTGAAGCTACACCTCCAGAGATTCCCTGAGTGTGCCCGATCTTACTTTGACCCTTTCTGGCATGATTTTGCGGAAAGGTGGGATGAGATGAGTGCGATTGATCGAAATACGACCGCGATTCAATGGTGGCTTGAACAACCAGGTGATTGCGTTTGCGATTGGTCTGGCAATATGGTTGTCTGTGATCACTTGAGGGTGCGTTCAGGCGAGAAATGCTTGGGCCGCATTACACGCATGTTTGAGGTGCAGATTAATGCAGGCCATAGACCGGTGATGGTTGGGACGAATGCGGTATGGAGACGCGGATAGTTTGATGGGATGCGAGATGGACGGTGGTCCATAAGTGTTGTGATTTATTGGATTTATGTTTGGTTGGAGGGATGCGTGACCTGTTTGCAGGAATGTGGGCTTGGTTGTGGCTATGACCTTGCTTGCGGTAGTGATTGATGGACGGCTATGGGAGGTGGATTTTATTTGTTTGTACCCTAGTTGGGTGGTTTATTATGTGATTCCCGTGTGCCGGCCGGATACTCAGACTTCGGTCTACGAATCGCGCGGGTGGTACTTTCCAGATGTACTGCGGGCTAGGCGGGTTGGACTGGCGTACTCCTTGGAACGTACTGCCGTATGGTTGTGCAAGCCCGGATAGGTAGTCGCTCCATTAGCTCATTAGTTATAAATAAAGATATTGAAACCACACCGAGGAAAGCAAGCCAATCAACAACCTTTTCTCTCCTTCTTAATTCGTTCAAGCGCATAGCTCCCTACTTCACCCTTGTCAAGGCCTTTAGGCAATTCATCGTCTGGTCAACTTTCCACCTGTTTGTCTTCCGGTATATCAATAGGTCACGCACACGCACGGGAGGGTGATTTCGGCACGCGCGACACACCATCCAAACTAAACGGGTCCTGCGAAACCAGCCCAACACCGGTATTGGAGCCTTGATGTGGATCTGTTATGCGGAACAACCGTTGAACGCGAATGAGCTCTTCCACCCCCTAGGAATCGAGCTGGGGTCTATAGATTTTAATGCGGGCAACACCCCTTCCTAATAACATTGGTGAGCCGCCGCCAAAGGCCAATTACTGTAGATAAGGAGGGATCAACCGTGCGACTGGTCCATTTTACTCCGGGAGAGTATCTTTCCACCCATCCTAATATTTTTAGTAGGCCTCACTCCGCAATTGAGAGATCTACTTGCCATATCTAAATTGTCAACAAGTCAAGGTCCTTTCAGTAGATTCACCAGACGATCTCGATGCCCTCATTGATGCCGAGCTTTCTGGCTTATTTCTCTTAGTAGTAAGGGGTCCATACGAAAAAGGAACTATCAGACGGCTCCAGGTTACTTGCTCTGAAACTGCCTGGTTAATACGATGGCCACATATCGTCTCTAGTGTTTGTGCAGCAAGTCTGGGAGCGTCCGGACGATCTTTATCGAGGTTTCACGTGAACTGGACTACACTACACATCGTACATTGAAATTTTTGAGATTGTCACTGCTTTGATAGAAATGGAACTTCATGACCTCGACGAAGGGGATCATTTAGGGTGTACTGCATTATCATTGGCGGGCGCGACGGGACAAGAGGAGGTGGTGAGAATATTACTCAGACAGGAAGAGGTTGACCCCGACAAGCCAGATAGTTGCGGTCAAACACCACTCTCGTATACCGCTAAGGGAGGACATGAGGGGGTGGTGAAAATATCACTCAAGAATGGAGATGGCAGCCCTGGCAGCCCAGATCGCGAGAGAACACCGCTCTCGTTTGCCGCTGAAGAGGGACATGAGGGAGTGGTCAGAACACTACTCGAGCGGGAAGAGGTATGCCCCGACAAGCCGGAAGATTTCAATAGAACACAGCTCTGGTAGGCGGCTGAGTGAGTACATGAGGGGGGGTGAAAATACTACTGAGGCGGGAAGAGGTCAACCAGAAGAAGCCAGATAAAGCCGGCCGAAAACCTCTTTTTTTTGCCGCTGAGTGGGGGCATTGATAGCGACACTCTGATGGCAGCTCGCTCGCTCACGACCCAATGATGACTGGGGTAGCGCAGGTAACGGCGCGAAGCTCAGGAGAAAAGCACGTAAACGGTGGTTGTGGTATGTGTGATGTTCGATGTACAATACTGGAAGCTCTCTACTGGTATGATATCTTGGACTAGGTACAGAAAGAGAGCGCACAAACGCACTAAACAGGAAAAACCCACACAACTGGAAAAACTCACAAGTGGCAGTCACGACCCTAAACCGGTCGTATGGTGCCTTGCGTCTAAAGTGTGGACCTGGGTCGATGCAACAGGAAACGCTCAACCCAGTGAGGAATTAGGGCTATTCTACAAAAATTCTAATTTCATAAGGTTCTGTGTTCAATCCATACGAAGGAAGTAGTTTTTAATTTTTACTTTCACTCATAATTGATATTGAATCAAGTTCTATAACTGATTATGCTTCAAATGAATTTGTTGATACTATATTTGATATTATTATGGTACATATATAAGAGAAATAGTTAAATAGCATTTAAATAAGGGTAAAAAACAATAATATATTGGTAAAAGTCTGATAAAAACTAGGCAGAAGTGGACTCTGCAATAGTTACCCGACGGTGTGACCTGTATCTTGTATGAACCATATGTTCATATTCAGGAGAGGCATAGACAATATTATGGCGGTAGGCTTCCATAATACGAACAGTTCTTGCATGATACTTCCAAATAAGTTGTGGTGGAACAGATTTAAGAGCTTCAGGAACTAATCTTTGCAGGGAATCGAAGTCATACCCACAATTTCTGCGAGTATACTGTTTTCCTGCCCCCCAGTAGTATTCAATGAAGTTTATTTCACAGTGGAATGCTGGATAAAAAATCACCAAATGGCCTGCCTGTTCAATAGCCTCTTGTAATTGAGATTTCTGTGCCTGAAAGTCAGGCTGACTAGCCAAGAGCGCTCTGGCGCAACAGGTTCCACCTTGAAGGCATAGCGGATTTGGTTTAGTCCCTTTACCAGTTTTGGTTGGCACCGAACATTGTGCACGAAAATTAGGCCTATCAGATGGCCATAGTCCTCTTTCAATAAGAACAAGTCTTAAACCTTTTGGTATTCCACTTGGTAGTATCATTGACTGAATGTAGCCACCGTTAGCCTGTCTTGGATCAATAACAAATGTATTGCGCATAACCTTTTTGTTTAAACCCCCAGGTTCAAGATTCATTTCTGAGACCCGTAAGGCATTGTCAGCATACTTTAAATGATTGCGAGAGTTGTCAAAAGCAAATAGAGCTTGACATCCAGGGAATTGAGCTTCAAAGTCCGGAATCGCCTTATCAACTACTTGGGCAAGTAGTTTATCACCAGTCCACCAGGTATCTCCCCCACATGGCATTATCACACAGGTATTTCCATCACCCAGTCGTCCTATAGGAGTGACAAAGTCAGAAACATGAAGTCCTTTGCCGCGGCCCTTTTTACGCAAAGGCTTATGCTCATCATGTACCCAAAGATAATGTACTCCATCATTGGAGTTAAAGGTACATTCATCTTGCGTTACAAAGATAAGAGGCTGCATTTCTCCTGAATCTAGATCTCGGTTTGGAAGTTCATGTAGACTTTCATCCCAGGCCATTAAGCGATCAGTATAAGACTCAAGAAGAGGAAGGAATACTTCTTGACGATATCGCTTGATATCTGACCGTTCATGTCCATCATTATAAACAGCTTTGCGGTATTCCTTCCACTTGAAGCCCAGCTTATGCAACCATCTGCTTGCCGTACTTGATGAAATAACTTTCTCAACTTGTCTTGCAACATTGTTAATACTTCGATTTCTGATATCATCATCATGAGTACGCCAATACTCTGTTACTGCTCTTGCAAGACCAAATGATATCAATCCTTGACAATATTTGTTAGTATAAAAACTCAAACTGATTTGTTAAACCAAAATAGAAACCACTTACTCTCTCCAACAGAATTGATATAGTTATGAACCATGAGCATAGTTTCAGCATCATCAAGCATGAAGAGAATCTTCTGATGCTGTCCTTGCTTTGGCTTCTCTATATATCTTTTCTTTACCCATGATACCTCCTGTCTTAGAATTCGGTCCCGAATTCTTTTGCCCCACCCACCGCCATCGGCCACCCTTTTGGCTAGCCCCTTTCTGAACTCAAGAACATGTACTCTACCTGTGAACAAATCTGGCCCTTCTAGTGCCTTTTCCTCTTGTTTGACTTGAAGCTTTAAAAACAGGTATACACGGTAATGCCAATCATAGTGCAAACCTGAAATCTTAGGCTTTGATCCTCTTGGTTTGACAAGCTTGATAATTGCTTTCAATGCTGACTTGAGAATATGTAGTCGAATGGAGGAAGGAATATTCCTTTGTGCTAGGCGTCGAGGCCATGCATTACGTGCTGCTACAATTGCCGTTGTTTCATCAGCATCCGGTGGATTTACCTCAGGATCGGATGTAGTGCTTCTATGATCTGTCGCTTCAACATTTGAAACCGGATTGTTGCTATTCTCCCTAAGCACTCTGGCGGCCTTAAGCTTCTCGCGATGCTTACGAACTCGTAAAGTACTAGCTGCAACTATATTATTTGGATTTTTAGTTCTTATTTACACAATATTACATTATTCACTGGCTAATATACCTGGTAGAGGAATAACTGGTGGTGCAGAGAACCCACTTGCTAAGCGTGAAGCAAGTTTGGCTTGCCTGAGTTTCTCACGTCGGGCTCTACTTCGTAGGGTTGATGGATTAGTGATTGGTGAACTGGGCATTTTTGTGGTCAGTGAACTGGGAGGGAAAAATAAGTGTATTAATGATTAAAAGTTGGAATAGTAAAAATAAAGCGATTTCAGAAAAGCACAGCATTCAAGTGGAAGCGGACAAAGTCAAATATATCACTTTGAGACACCTATTATATGAAATAAATTGTCATAAAAACCAAGGAAATTGAAAGAATTGAACTTAGGACCTTCTGAAGTTACATGTTTTCTAATATAGCCCTAATTCCTGACCAGGTTGAGTGTTTCCTGTTGCATCTACCCAGGTCCACACTTTAGACGCAAGGCACCATACCCCAAACTAACTATCATACCCTAACAACTATGGGATTCCAGCTATCAGGCATGAGGGCGTGGTGAAAATGCTACTCTCACGGGAAGAGGTCAACCCCAAGATGGGCAGATAAGGAGGGCCAAGAACCGCCCGTGGTCGCAGCTAGGTTTGATCATGAGAGTGTGAGAGACCAGCTACAATTTCACGATGCTGTAACCCACAGCACCATTTGACCCTCACGAGCCCCCCAGACGCAAACCACCGCTGTTCTTTCCCTTTCAGAGCAGGTCGCTCACCCTACCTTTCTTTCGAAACCATTATTTGTTTGCGAAACAGGGTTCGCAACGGGGCAGTCCGTCCGTCCTGGGCCAGGACGAGGACGGACGACATTTCGTCGTCCCGTCCCGTCTTTTCCTGAACTTGCCCGACAAGTAAGAGCCAAGGGCCAGGACGGACGACATTGTGTCGTCCCCCACCGTCCCCCACCGGCCTCCGTCGTCCCCCGCCATCTTCCGCTGTTTTCCGATGTTTTCCGCCGTCCCCTGCCGTCCCCCACCGTCCCCGGCGGTCCTATGTAGTTACCTACCGTCCCCTGGCAGAAGTTGTCTCAGGTCGTGGGGCTCGTCGTCCTTGCTAATGACGGCCGTCCTGGGAATTCAAGGACGAGGACAGACTACATTTTCCCGTCCCGTCTCGTCCGGGGGTCTTGGCAGTCCCCCGCCGGGCCCTACAGGGGCCCCGCACGGCTGAGAACACTGTTGCGAAAGGTCCCACAAGATGGGAATACTCATACATGTTGTTACAGCCTGCTGCAAGCCAGTGTCTGACTTGGCCGAGTGAAGATTTACGACCTCCTGCTCATAGAAGACTGTAGAGTCGGGTGTGTTGAAACTGACTACGGCTGGCCCTAGTGTTTCTCGCTCTCACTGGAACCTTCTAGTGTTTTGAAAAACTCTTTTGCGTGTTTGACTAGTTTAGCAGAAACATAAGATGTCGGATATAAAACAGACTAGCACTAGCTATCAACTATGACACTCCATTAGTATCGGGATTGTTTGAGATGCGAGACAGTGGAGGATTTCCTATATTTCCTTTACCTCTTTCCTTTTCTGTCTCCTTGATTCTAGCGGGTTCTGTCTCTATAAGAGACCCTACAGTTCCTGTTTCTTTTCCGTCATTCCTTTTTCTCTCATATTGTCTTTCTTTCACTCGTTAGATACGAATCTAGTCTTTTCGCGCGCTCTATTGCTTTCACACCGCAGTGACTAAACCGATAGTCCACTATACGCCACCTAAAAATTGTCAGGGTGGCCATGGTAAAACGGCTGTATTGTCGTGAGGAGGGTCGGTTTATAGCTTGCACTCTCCGTTGTATTCAATTTCCCTCTTAGTATAAATTCTCGTCTATCCCTTTTTTTCTTAGTTTTTTTTTCTTCCATTTCTCCTTCTCCCATCTTCCTCCCTACACTCTTGGTCAACCGCATATCGGGGGCCCTTTGTAATATAGACGAGAGCGGCGGACTGGGACAATATTCTAAAGATTCTCCGGGTTGTTGCGAACACCCATCTAGAAACCTTATCTAGAACTCGAGCCTGTCAATTATAAAAGAGAGGCATGGAAAAAAATGTAACAATTTGGCAACATAATGAGGGGATTTACAGGAGTCACCAGGCTGTAGTCGCTGAGGTGGGGGGACAGGTGAGGCAGACCTAACAGACAAACTCCTCATACCCCTACCATTCCCATTTGCCCGGCAATCCATTCGGTAGCATGAAACATACCTGTCTTGAGACCACCAAGAAATCTGACCCAGCTACCGTATTCAGCGATTAAAAGATACTGACTATAAAAGCAGCTTCAAAGCCGTCAAATAGTGACTCTAATCGTACTCGGGTAGCCTTGCGAGTTGGTTAAAAAAGGACCCCCCCCCCACACAGATTTTTAGAAAAGTCTACACAGCAGTAACGGAGGTCTTTCCTAATCACATAATAAACATATCCTACTGGTAACCATAATACTGTTGGTAACATCGGGCCCCTAATTGAAAGAAACATAATTTCCAGAAATTGGATGGAATGTTAGCAATAGTAAATCCTTTGAGTGTACATCCCGATCAACAAAATCTGCGAGGAAAAGGAAGTAGCATGGCAATTTATAGGCGGTAATGGAGGTACAGTACCAGGATGGTATTCAACACTTTAAGGTTATGCGCAGCGAATAGAGATTCCAGTAATCTGGCGATGCAGAACTTCTACTTGTACGAACAATTTGGATAGAGAAAAGTTATCAAAGAAAAAAGAAGAGATAATGGAATCGTGTGCGGTAACGAATGACTTCGACAAAAAGTGGAAAGACTAAGTGAATAGAAAATGAATCCGATGACTGACTGATAACAAACGAACAAAGGGAAGAACAGGCTTTCTTATATCCTCCTCGCGATGAGACCTTTTCCTCCACTGCACACTTCCTGCCAGTGCGCGTGCCATATCTTTGATCAGTTTCTTCCACATAGTGGCCCTTTCCTACTTCTCAGCCGAATCCGGTCCGAGGTGAAAACACAAGCACCGAGGATGTGGTTAACTGGCTTGCTGAATACTGAGTGCATAACCGCGGATGCCATGATTGTTCGACTATAATGATAGTTCGTGTTTCATTGTCGATGAATGGAGGTTTGATGCTGTCGTACTAGATATGCAGGGTTGATGTCGGAGATCGGTAGGAAGCTAATAGTTGTGAGACATCTTTCGAAGACTTAGTGTGTAACAGGTCTGAGCAATAAGGTTCCCAATCCAGCGCGCATGGGATTATATGCAAATGGTGAGTAGTCTAGAACGATCCACGTTCAACAGATAGGCTCCCCCCAACATTCTTTGTTCTAAATTATGGGCTCATGAGCGCTGCCATGCCCTAGAAATCGAGCTGGGTTCCACGGTTTTCAATTCCAACATCCCTTGGATAGCGCCATTGATGAGCTACTGTCAGGTGCTTATTACTGCTGATAAGAAAAGATCACCTGTGCGACTAATCCACTTTACACTCAAAGCGCACCCAAGCCTAGCAATTGGGCCCGGGCTGATTGGGCCGGCCCGGGCTTAGATCGGGTTGGGTTGGGCCGGCCCGGGCCGGGGGTCAAGGGGTTTGCGCCGGGTCAGGTCGCCCAAGTGGCAAGCCCGAAATAAAGCTCGAAGAATTGTCACTTTTGTTTATCAAATCACAAGATATCACTCATATCTTCCAAAATTGCTGTGAACCTAGGACTTGTGTCATCGCCAAGCTAGTATTTTGTTGAGAAATTTTCAGCCTCACATTTTTAATTACCTTTTTTAATCCCAGTCGCGTAGCTGAACTTTGATTTTTGACAAGTGATCTCTATTGAGGAACAAGATTTCGGAATATCACAAGTCTTGATACTAAACCATCAATACTATCATTTTCTTTTCTTTTCCATCATTCACGTCATGGTGACTAACTCTCATTCAACTCTAATCACCTGTTTTTCCTAGAATCAATGCAGCTTGAAAGTCTCTCAAGTCTTTAAATAGAATTGGATTAATCCCTGTTCATGAATAGTTTGAGCTGTTTGGGCGGCCCGGGCTTTTTTGGGTCGGGTCGGGTTCGGGTTCGGCCCGCCCTGGTTTCGGCCGGGTTTGGGCCAGGCTTAAGAATTTGCGGCCCGGGCCGGCCCATTGCGAGGCTTGAAAGCACCCCCATTCCCATCCAGATATTTTCATCAGACCTCACTCGGCAATCGCAGATTTCCTCTACTTATCTAATTCCCCACATGTCAAGAACATTGTACCCAACCCTTTTTCCAATCCCTATATCTTTATTGGGGAGTCCATACGAAAAAGCAACTCTCAGACTGCACCAGATAACTTCCACCAGAGCCTTTTGGGATTATGATGGCCACATATCAGCAGTATTAGTTTTACAAAAAGGATTAGAGATCCCGCCGCTATAGGTCTCATTGAAGTCCCCTTTCTAATGAACTACACTGCTCATTCCTCAAAATCGCGGAGCTAGTAATTGCTTTGATAGAGACAGAATGGAATGGTCACAATAAAGGGGATATTTTTGGGAACATGGTCCACTTTCGTGGACTGCTAAAAAGAGAGATGAAATGGCGATGAGTGTCCTGCTCGAGGGGGAAGTCGACACCAACAAGCCCCAAACTTACGGTAGGACAACGCCCCCGCTTGCCGCTAAAAAAAAAGACATGAGGGAGCGGTCAAAATACTACTTAGGGGGGAGGAGGTCAACCCTGACTGGCCAGATATTTATGGCACAACACTGCTCCTGTTCGCCGCTGCGGAAAGACACGAGGCAGTGGTGGAATTACTAGTCAGGCGAGAAGAAGTCGAGCCCCACCAGCCAATCATGGCCGAACACCGCTCTCATATATCACTGAGGAAGGACATGAGGAAATAGTTAAAACACTACTCGGGCGGGAAGATGCCAGCCCCGACCAGCGAGACATTTTGGGGCAATCACCCCTCTTGGAGGCCACTCGGAATTGACTTGGGTGGATGAAAATACTACTTAGGCGTGAAAGAGTGAACGCCGGTCATCCTGGTAATGACGGCGAAACACTGCTCCCGTATGCCACCTGGCTTGGAGATGAGGGGGTGGTGAAAATATTACTTGGGTGCGGGAGATTAATCCCAACATACCAGATGATCACCGCAGAGCGCCACTTTCATGTGCCACTTGGGGTGGGCATGAGGGAGTGGGGAAAATATTACTTGGGTGGGGGGAGGTCAACCCCGACATGCCTGATGATCACAGCCGAACAGCGCTCTCATAGGACGAGTGGGAACATGATAAAGTGGTGAAAATACTACTCGGGCGAGAGGAGGTCAACCCCAACAAGCCAAATAATAACGGCAAGACGCCTCTCTAGTATGCCCCATGGTCGGGCCGACGGAGTACGAAAGCCCCCCTACAACCTAACAAAGCAGCAACACACAGCGCGATTTGAGACCTAGAGGCCACTACCCTTGGAAATCACCGCCATTCCCCCCCTTTCCAACCATGCTGCTCGGGAAACTTGTCCTTGCATATCCCCCTTTGTAGGAGAATAATATCCCATCAGATGGATCACCCCCGACTCCGACCTCGTGTCTACCTCGGTCGAGTGAGGGTTTATGACTTTCTATTTGTTGGATTGCCTATAGGGCATGCGGTTAGAGGGTTGTGCGGATATGCATTATACGGATATGCGGCTAGGAGACGGGTTGGTTTAGGGCAGGTGGTTTCTTGTTCTTCCGGCGGTTAGGTATTTTCCCACAGGTCGTTGTTTTTACATCCCATGCCGCTAGGCATAGGATATTTCCTTTATGGGTTCGTTGATGTGTTTAGACATAGGGTATGAGGTATCGGGTATTTGGTTTTATGGTTTCTTTCATACCCTTTGTCACTAGACGTACGGGAGTCAGTACACGGCAGGGCATAGGCCTTAGTATCATGGGATATCAGGATGAGTCTAGATTGTTTGTGATCATTAGGGATTAGGTTTAGTTAGCTGCGTGTGTTTCTTTAGATTGCGTTGGGTTTCGGGAGTGCTTTATTGTTGTTAACTAGACGGGGAGATATATCTCCAGGCTTGTCCGCAGCTAGAGAGAGAGCAGCCATCTAGTTTACCGTTCCGCCCTTCCTTGATTGCTCCACTCACTGTCCGTAGTGATCGCTCTTTCGTTCCCTTCATCTTTTGTGCTTTCCATTAGCTTCATCACTATTTACAAGTACAATCGAGTTTGGTTGTGTGGGTAAAATAGTCCTATTATTGTCAGAAGGTTCAGTGTATAGCTTGCCGTTTTTCTCCCTCCTATTAGATTTAATTCCCCCTAGCTGTAAATGCCTGCTTTAGCCTTTTTTTTTCTTATACAGTCTTACTTTCGTTTCTTTCATTTCAGGCGCTCCTTCCCTCTTCCCTGCATGGTATATCAGTCGTATACAGAGTGCTTCTTTCCCGGATCGAGGGCAATCAGGGTACAATTCCCAAGGCTGTTATGAACAACTATCCAGAGAGTGTATCTAGGATACGGGCCCCACTATAGTGAATGATAGTCTTAAAGAATGAGGTGACAGCACGCTTAGTTGATTCCCACTAGCCACCAGGATATAGGCATCAGTCTGCAGGACAGGACAGAAGAAGCAGGGGTTGCAAATAGGCTTTTCATATCCCTCATCATTCCTATTTTCCTCCTAATCAATCCGATAGCAATGAAACAAGCCGGTCCACCAACCACCAAGAAATCTTATCCGTGTGATCAGAGAACTACAAGAATATCACTCTAAAACCGGAGCTAATACTGCCGGATAGCCACCCTAATAGTATGCTTTGCGTGATCACCAACACAGGACACCGCAGGACGGCTTGCCAATAGTCTGCATCTTACTGTTGGTGTTCTTTGCTAATTGTGGTGAGAGCGCATCAGGCAAAATCAAGGAGTCTTCAACTCCTAGAGCCGGGACGCACTCAGACAGGCTGGGGGAAGGGCTCAAAGAACCTCATATAATTAGGCTATGTTTGCTAGAGGGTAACATGGGGTCCTTATCTTCTCTCCTAGTCACCGGAGGTGTGCTATATATACACAAACTTGACTTTACAGAAAAAACTCTTCTTTGTTGACATTTCCCATAGTCTCTTCCATCTCCCCTCAACCTTTCGATCCTTCCCGAAAACCCCCCCAAATTCCCCCTAAAACATTTCCCCTCATTCCCCCTGTCTGATTTCATCCCCTTCCACTATTTTCCTTGTCTTCCCCAATCCTAAACAGCCCTAATACCTTCTCTTGTTTTCCAATCTTCGGAGTCTGGCACTAATCAGTTCCATCCTCTCGCAAATCTTAATCCCAAACTTGGTACATTCTCTACTGCTAATTCCCAAAACATCTCATATATTTCAATTTTACCCAAATCCCAAACCGTGTTCACTACTTTTCTTGCCATATTCCAATACCTGTATCCTCAAATTATCTTGGAATAATCCCCGCCTCATCTATTAGTATTCCGTGTTCCAGTTACGGTCCTAGATATTGAAGCTCAAGAGTTTATTTTCTTTCTGGTTTTTTTTCCCGATGATACAATTTTGCTATAATAGTATTTGTGCTTTGCTCTGGGAGTATCGTTGACGACAATTCAAGCCGAGTCAAATATTTTGTCAGTGCACATGGATAAAGTACTAGTATCTGTGATATAAAGGCTAAATTTATCGCTAGACATTGGTGACCCGCGGACAGTAGTTTTTGATTGGGGGTCCTGGCCTACCTGGCCAGTTGGGAATACCGGTAGGAATCGGCACCTACCGGGGTCCTTATCCATAGATATCTACAATTCTTCGGGCTTCCGTTGAACAAATCTACTGTTATAAGAGAAAGGACAGCCCTATAAAAACCCCCATCTCACCCTCACCCCAATCGATATTTGCTTACCTTTGCCACAACTCCTTACATCATGCCTCCCATATTTTACCTAACCCCATACCAATGGCTACACTCAACAATGCATGAGTCCATTGCGTGTCTATAAAGGCCCATTCGACTAAATCAAACGCAGCCCCAGAGGATTATTTATTGCCATACGATATATTCCTTCAGGGACTCAGAGTTTCAAGCCTAGGTCCCTGCACAAAATTATTCTATCGAAAGGCAGCCTAGCAGACCCACCAGGTGTACAGCGCTAGTCCCACCCCCAAAAAATAGAAGAAACAGGGTCCAGGAAGCTTTCCAACAATAAGCTGAAAGCAGGAAGAAAGAGTTCAGATAGGAACTCAAGGGCCCCGAGAATCACTGCACCATGTTATCAAAGATATCATAGGCATCACTCTCATGGGATAGTATTCTTTATCCCACTAATTTGAAATATCGGGGTACTTCATAATCATAACCACACCCGGTTACCAACCACCGATACCCGGAATGGTCGAATGAGGTAACCCTGAGACTCCCGGAAGCGGCGAAATCACTCCATAGATCCACTCGTGTACCCCAGGAATTAATGTTTCAAATCTCGCTCCATCGTACGAGGCAAGCAAGTAGGTTACCATTGCACAGCATAAGCTTCCGTGCCACAAAACTACTAATAATATGAGCTTCGATTTTCCAGAAGGTTGCCTGATTCAGGCAACCGGTGGAATGAGAAGAGTGCTAGCCCATGAGAAGTAAAGATACCTATGCTGGGAAGTGATTACCTTGGTGGTGACCGCCAGTGCAGCAGTCCCGGAAAGGGAAAGAAAAAAAATCTCGTTCCTTCATCTTGCGAATTCAGCTCTACCATTACTCGAATATTTACTTATTTCCCTCCAACCCCCAGGTAACACGCATTATATTATATCACTAGTGGGGGATTCTAGCGACCTCCACTAACAAACTCCTGAGACTACCAAGGCATGTTTCCTCAATCTCCAACAAACCTGATAGATGCACGATATGGCAGTTCCCGATAGCGTGAGTTTTTCGGGAAGTTCAACCCCATTTATTTGCAGGTTTAGGCTCTTAAAGACAGACCCCGCCTATAAAGTCCCTCACGGATCGAAGGCAATAATCACCTAAATTTCAGGTGGAGTTACTCCAGGTATCACTCGGAATTCGAGGCATGAGGATGAAGGCAACCGTCAGGGCTCTCTTGCCAGTCGCATCTTTTAGTGTAATAGTCTCATGGATTAGTACTAGTAAGCCTCAAAGCACAGTCCTCAAGGATCTGTTCCTCATCAAGGCCGCGTCACCTTTCTGACTAGATGTTGCTCCACCTGTGATGGATACCCCTACAATACCGCACGCCACCGGGGCGCTTTGCCAAGACTGTATTGTCAAACTTCAACCAACGGAAGATTCTCAACAATTATATCGATGAGAATTATGGCTCCGTCAGGTGATCTACGGGACTGTTCCCTGCACACCGATAGAGCGAGGAAATTGAATCTCCATAAAGCTTGAATAAAATACTACGGCTCAAAATTGGTCAATGTAGCAAGGAGGCATACTGCGCAATTCCAAGGACATGTGAATGAATCTACCGATAAGCAACTGAGCCAAACTGGAATAGGCTTAGTTATGCAATTAAGACATCACGAACACCAGCTAACGAGATCCGATAGGTTCACCTCGCGCGAGCCATGCCGCGTGCTTTGCCTCTGAATGGGGGGATTCGGCGCATGACCGAAGCAGTGGACCGCACGAGTTTGCTTTTATCATAAGAGTGCAGCAGAGGTATACCCAGTTTGCGGCCGAGAGGCTAATAGCCGAGTGCTCGGAACACCAGCTACGAGTCCGTGGCCCGGGTTAGAGTACGGCACTTCCCGCGAAGTGTGGCACCCTTGAAGCTCTAGCTGCGCCGCTACGAGCGCAAACCTGTACATACTCGAGTGCTCGAGTAGACTTTAACAATCGTCGAGTGTTATCGAATGAGCATGTAGTACAAGTACTGATCCAATTGCGCGTTCCTTACATCGGCTTTGAGTGGGGCCGAGAGATGCCGCCGCCATCACCATCTTCAAAGTAGCAATTTCCAACGAGAACACACACCAAATTTAGAGTAAAAAAGCGGGCGGTTGCTACACGCCGCTTTCGCTTGTTAGATCCACGTAACGGTGTTATCTATCGGCCCCACGGAGGTACGAGCATTAAAGAGCTATTATTGAATGAGAAGAACTGCCGAAGCCTGTGTGGTTGAGAAGATTGGCTCATAATTACAACGAGCAGCCTGTTGATTCGGTGGAAACTTGAAAGGCCTATCATGATTGATGAAAGTGCAACGAGCGGAGGAGGAAACATATCAAGGTAGACTTAACATGACAGCAAACAATAGGCAATCAAACAAGCACAAGTACCGTAAAAACTCTTGAAATCCGCTATCTGAGGATCCCTGTAAACCGAGTCATTCGCCCCCGAGATAAGTTTAGTTTTGCAAATCGAGAAGATCAAACAGGGTCAAAGCACTCGGGCTATACCACGTCAGGAAACCACTAATCCTTCTCGGGAAACTTTGTCTCTTCATCCCCAGATTTGCGACCTGACCGAGATGGCGAATCGCAAAAGTTTTTACCTTAATAGCACTAGCGCGATCGCCTTAGATAGCGGATTTCAAGAGTTTTTACGGTATATCACCATGTTTGAAACCGAGACCGCAGTTATAAAAATACTAATCGTTGTGACACGGGCTGCTAATTTAGGTGTATTCTTCCTTCAGGGTTTGAGGCTCAATGGAGGCGACCCAATGCTTGGACTCCGGACTTTTTTCAGGCCGCTTTTGATTGGCCGTCTGCATCCCACAATTATCACATGCGGGCTACGATCCCCCCCCCCCTTTTTTCTCCCGTCTTCGGTCGTTATTCCCCGTTTCTAAACTCCGAATACTTCCTCCAGTGCTACCTGTCGAAGAGGTCACCACCATCTCACCGCAACCAAAATAATCTCGAACTATACAGACGTCATAAACAAGGCCAGGCGCCACCTCTCAGGGTGCAAGGAATGCGTGTAAGATTCAAGTAAAGACAAGGTGCGGCAAATGCCTGCAAAGGCTCAAGAAACGCATGAATCTCTCTTATTGTCCAATACAAGTACGGGTACCGTATTTCGACCCCGTCAATAATTTGCACCAAGCCACGGCATTGGCATGCATTTCTTTTGGTGTGGGTAGTGCATCCTAGACCATCCGGGCAAACCAATATCCCACATCCGATGCGAAAGAAGAAACAAATACACTCGATAGGGACAAGGCGTTCCCTAGGTTCCCCGGTGAGACCGGGATCGGTAAAGTTCCTCGGTACTTTATTTCACTGTGTTGTCGGTGAATCGGTCCTCTTTTGACGCGATCACCGTGTCTCGGGAGTTTCGGGCTGCGAGTGGCTGCATGCTGTACGAGTTGTGAGCGTGTTTGGCGTTCCATAAAACACGCGGGGGCTGAGGAGAATGGATGAATTAGATCCGGGATCGAATAGATTCTGCTTCTAAAGTTGGGATCATACTCGTACGATACGCCTCGTAGGTTCGGGAGGTTCCTCATCAATGAAGAATCACATTGCGCCCAAAGGGTTGGCGACCGTGGGTCACTGTTCAGCCAGAGGCATGATTCCCCACTTTTCGAATATGCAGTAGAGATAAAGTACTGCCACTAAAATTACGCGTACTGAGTTAAGAGAAAACGAGATCGTTTCACACCCGTACCACCTCTCTGCCTCAACACAGCTTATCTAGACCTCTTTCTGGCCGGCGACCGGGGTAAGCTCTCACCGGCATGTTTTGAATTCCTAATACGGCGGAATATGCAACTCATCGGCTCTCACTCGAGTAATCGGAAAAGAAGTGGGTCAATCGGACTGTGTAGGTGGCCCGCATCACAAATCCCAATCCTCGCACACCTAGCATTCCCGGTTCGGCAACCCTTCCAGAATATCTGGGAGGAAATTCCAGCGCCACCTTACCTACGTAGGAAATTTCTGACGTCCAAGCATGAACCTTTTGCGCCTCCCGGTGGATTGGAGGAAGAAACCGCTCTCCAGTATCGCGGGTATTTCCTCCATTTCTGGACGGCGCGTCGTGGCAACGCCCTAAGAAATCTCAAGGAAGCGCCCCCTACGGCCTCACAATGCACCGGATATTTAACCATTTTACTATGTAAGTTAAGTTAGTTATTAATTGTTTCTCACGTGCAGCATAGGATAGAATATGTGATAAGTGTCAGATTGAACGATACCATTCCTGCTTGTCACCCCCACTCCCGACAATTGATCCCTTGCTTCCCCGGCCCAGTATTCCCACCTCGGCTTTCTGCTGCGGGGGATCTATAATCCCAGGGCGATAGAGCTGGCTTGAGCGGGAACACTCCAGGGTTTTGATCTGTAACAAAGTGTGGTACATGTGCGGGTATTCCTAGGTCATCTATGGCTCGTGATATCTCGTGATGGGCGCAGCGGCCCCGGATCGGGCGCTAGCTTAAAGGGTTTATGCGAATGGAATGACAGCATCAGTTTAATTTGTCCGTGTGCGAATAACAGCGGATGCATCCAGGGTTTCTATCTCACATTACTATTCGCACCCCTATAGGGCGTATAGATTTCTACCAATGTCTTGCATCGGATAAATCGCGACCCTCCCCGAATGGCTCCTCATGCCTTCCAACAAGTTTGTCTTCTCCTGCAAATTGCTGCAAATCCAAGCATCACAACTGATCTCCGCTGATCGAATCCCGATTGACGAAACGACCCGAGAGGTGCCGTCTATCTAGTCCAAGCTCCAACTTCATTGGTGGTATCCTAAAGATGGTGGAACATCTGTCTGCGAGTCATGGTACACGTCAACCGACAGCTTACAAGAAGCCCCCCGCTTCGAAGTATAGACCGAGCAGAAGTTGCTCCTTGAACGAAAGACCACAGAGGAGATCTTCACCGAGCGTATCAGTATTTCGCCACCTTGAGCAACCAACGAGGTCCTCGAACTGTTGGAACATAGATCAGGTGTCCCGGCATCATTGGGCGCTCAGGATTGGGTAGGCTGCGCTCCAGTTCCTATAGAATTCTCTCCAGTAGTAGACATACGGGAGAAAGTAGGTTAATCTCAAATGCCGCCAGCGGTTCGAGGGCAAACAGAGGGCACCGTGTTGGATCACCGATGGTGGGTTTCATAGGGTCTGTTCCAATGCGCAACTCTTTTGAAATTCGTTCATTGTCCAGAATATAGCTTGGCCTCCAGCCAAATGGGATTTTGCGCTTATCTCGACTCTCAGAGGAAACGAATGTAGAGGACTCACTTGACTCACTGAGGGCCTCCTGCAGGCACACGTGACCCTATTACAGCAGCAGAATCACCCCATATTCCCGATTTTTGAAAGGTCGTCGGCGCTGAAATTTCCCCAAGACTTTTTCCCTCTCGATTCCAACTTCCCGCAGCCCACTTTCCCGCTCTTATGAGCGCTATATCTCTCGGTCTGAGGACTAGTCTGAGACTCTAAGCGTCGAGGGGAAAAAAACTTCCGGGCAATTGAAGGACTGATAGACCGACAACTTTCGGGGAGGGGGCGATAATAGATTTGCTCTCAGATTTCTCTGACAGCGTATTTGTAGTAGTGTTTAAATTCACACGTTTCGAAAATGCAGAGACTTTTTCAAATATTGTATAGGCTAAACGCGCCGTATTTGGGGAGATTCCGGGCTGAGAGCATCTCATGCCAGTGGCCGCTTTTAATGAGCAACTTAGAAATCAATGTTTCCCTGGAAGGGAGTGCGTGAGCTAGAAAGTGACTGCAAGTCTGGGTGAGAGACCAAACGTCCATTATGAGTTGTACACGTTTAGAGCCTGTGTGAAGGGAATATAGGCTACCCTAGGCTCAAGTATGCATCGTGAAGTAATTCTTTCTCATCGAAACCTGGGCTAATTGGCCCCGCCTCGCAGGAAGGCTCTGGTTTCAAGTCAAACATATAGCCTAGGAATAAGCACTGGAAGCCGTACCTCATGTGGATTTCTCTATCGTTCACTTCTCTCATAGGGTCGGCCACCGCTGCATGACCAGAAAAAGTACTAGATTTCCACTGTTGTCTTTTCCCGAGAACCCTGCGTTTCAGCATCGACAGCCCATGAATTCTCTCAAGCCCACACTCCACCAGTGAATTCCAAATCATGATTCATCACTCAGGAGATATCATTTTCATCGGGCGGTCCAGAGCCCGGTGCCCCGTCTTGGAGCTTTGCCAGCCACACTAGCATAAGATTGTTGTGTGTTAACGCAGGATGTCTAAACCTTTTGCCCCAATCTTTCTGTAACCCAGGCTAGGCATCATTGGATAGCATTCGTGCCAACAACTCCTGATATGCCATCACTGCTGTGCGAAGCCACGAAAGAAGCGCGGAATACCGGCACTTGAGCATTGTCACATGGCTTTTCCAGACTATCAAACGTTAGCATCCAATCGAGTCGGGTGTTGCACCAATACTAGCCCATAACGCTTCGTCATCTCGCCACTGCCTGCCTTCTCGTGATAGCGTAACGACGAGCACCCCAGTGGGTATTTCCTCCCGGGGAGCCGTCGAGCATGCCTCTGCTGACCAGCGGAGCGGCCCCAACTACCACCGACGAGTGACCAAATATGATTTCCAACCCGGCCTAGGTTCAGTAGGTTCTAGCCCGGAGCTATCTTGAATCATTACGTGCGTTCCGTGCCGGATTCGTGATAATAGGGCTAGGCTAAGGTATATTACTTCTTGAAAGATGGGTTAGATCTCACACCATGTCTGATCAAATCCAGCAGGTCTCGTTCTCGCTTTTTAATTTCTGTTTCAAAATCTGCAAGACATTCTAGCAGCCAGGTCGAACACTGCTTGTACTAGTATACATGTACTAACGTTCCCGAGGGCAAGGGTGCCTCAGGAAATTCCCCGCACAATCAGATTCTATGATAATCAGGGAGCGCACACCCAGCTCCACTCGAGTATTGTCCTACCCTCCGATTCTATCCCCACATCCCGACACGCAAGGTTTCAATAATTTTCTTTAGGTCTTCCGCTTGCACAGTGCCGTAAGTACCGTATAGTAGCCCCTCAAATGGTGGTGCTGAGGGGGAAAAAGGGAAAAAAAAGAAAAGAGAGCAAAAAAGCAAAAGAAAATAAGAAAGGAAAAAAAGAAAATACGAGACAAGGAGCACAACCGAAATGTTAACAGCGTGGGATAATTCCAACCAAACAGAGAGCTTCGCGTACCGCACTGCCGCACAAGCTCAAGTGCTCAGGCAGATGTTTTCGTACTCGCAAGAAGTCCCCAAAGCAGGCCAGTTTGTGCTTGCACAAGCGCGGGTGTTCAGGTGCGCATTTTCTTGTAATATGTTTTAGTCTGTGTTTTCGGGTCTGTCTTGGCTGGGAGGGTGAAACCAGGTATCACTTCGCAGGCTAACCTAAATTTACTACTCTTAACTTCATCTGGGGTACTAGTACTTGTACTCGGGGGTGCATGAAAGTGGTTAAAACTTTGTGGCGCAGTGTGGCCCAAAGTGACAGGGCCGGTTGGGTTTGGACCATGCCTGACAGGTCCTATAACTTTATGTCAAACTGCGCCACAAATATTTTATCACTTTCCTGCACCCCTGAGTACAAGGGCTGGCAAGGAATTTATCTGACGATTATTTGAGGTTAACTAGCTAAATTTCTCCCCGCATATTCCGGTTAATGAGTTCCATCCCTTGCACCTTTTCATCCAAGCTGAACGACCCATGGGATTTGGCGATGTAGCCAGCTCTAACCAAACCAGTCACCCTCTACTCGAGTACTGTAGTCTCTAGATGTCTCGGATCATCCACATTAGCACGGCTTCCGTGAAACAACGGCAGGAAACCCGGCCTGAAAGCCACGGATACGTCCCGATAGACTTGTTAGCCATTACACGTTTTCTACTCTTAGTATAAGGCGAGAAACTCGATTCATTCGGCAACGTCCTCGGGATTGTATTAGGATTGCTTTTCTTTCCTCGCCATCTCTCGACTAACCCCCCCCGAAAGGTCGCCGTAGTGCTACTGATGAGTTAACCGTTTCATACCCATACTAAGCCCTTCGCCTTGATGTTCCGAGTGCTTACCTTACCTTTTTCCTTTTTTCCCAAAAGCAACACATCCAGGCTTCGGAGTGGGCGGGGGGGGGGGGGGGTAAGGTTGCTGCTTGCGCTCCCCTGTGGGATTTCGGCCATCTACGGCGTTCACCTGTGTAAGATTTGCTGGTGAGAACACGTGATTTGTATTCTCCGATTCGATCCCTAGAACTGAAGAAGTTGACGGCGGTGAGGAAGGGCAACCCCGATGCCCCACACAAAGTGTGATATCGTTTGGTAGCATCCCGCCGCCAGATTTTCATTCGTCCTGAGCTATGTCAAACCTCAAATTGGTTTCCCCTCGGATTCGTGCGTGCGTGGGCCTCGCTGGTTGAGCCCTGCACAAGCACATCAGGCAGCCGACCCCTTTGGGCTTTTTCTTTGGTCGCCATTGAAATAAGCATCAGCCATCACCCCACCCCATACCCGGAACACCAAAACCCGAAATGTTGAGGACGTCGTGATAGGTGCGGTGGGTAGAAGCTTTTGTGGCCGATGTTGTCGGGGTGATCCCTATGATTTGCCCCGAAGACCCTCCTCGATTCGTCTAGTGCATTTTACAAATGGGAACCTCCGTCATATATATCGGGCTGTACTTGACATTTTGGGGCAACATCCTGCGAGATTGTCCTAATAATTCTCCCCAGCTCGTGGAAGTCTAAGAGTGGCGGAGGCCCGAGCGCGCGGTGAGGGATGAGTAACTCTCTACAGGGCCGGATAGTGATCGCCATGGTCATACGCAATCACTCGAGAGCGATTCCACGGCCCCACAAACTTTGCGTACATCCCAGGAAGGAGGGAAGGAGCTAGTTTGATGGGTTGAGTACCCAAAGACAGAGATCGATGTCAGCCCACCTGCTCGTTTAGTGCATGGGCGAATAACAAGCCCCCATTTCTCGCCTCGTTACTTGTGTCCATTATTCTCCGATAGGGCGACGGTAAGACATAACGAAAACAACACTGAACACGCTTGGTTTCGGACCCTGCTACCAAGAAGAGAGTAGAAAGGGACTACTCGAGTACCGTAACAGATCGAGGCTGCTGAAAGAATTATCCAATTGGAAAACTCTGAAAAGGTTGGAAAAAAGAAAAACAGTCATTCGATGGACAGGTTTATTTGCTTTATTTGCTTTTTTTCACTCTATCCGTCGTTCCTTACCGACTAAACATTATGCCGCTCTAACACGAGATTCCTGTGCTTTGGTTCAGGAGCAACGCCCACTAGGAAGTCGCGGTTTCGAATTGAATAGGAACGTTACCAAAATGTCGACTTCGGTAAAGCAAGCTATATCTTTTTTTACTCTGCTTACGTCCATTTCTCTCTCTCTTTTGTTTATCTGCCGTCCCAAGAGGGCGAGAAGCAGTTGCACAACCAGAAATATTTAGTGAGGGCCAAGACTATCCAAGCGCCAGAAAAAAGTGCCCTGGATAGCCTAGTTCAGTACAGTACGGTAGCAACCTGTTCCGAAAGCTGGACAACGGAATTTCCCTACTATCAGATATTGACGGCGGGCCGGTCACCGAGAACCCCGGGGGAAAGGAAAAAAGAAAGAAAAAATCTACTCACTATCTAGAGAGACCTCATCCCAATTAATTTTTGAATAAAAATCTTATCACAAAAAATCACTCGGAAGATATCCTTTATGGGAGGGAGAAGAAGGGGGGGGGAGGAGGATGCGGGGAACGCTGTGAGTCTGAGGCTAATAAGCTTGGCCACGCGATAGATTGCATGGTGCTGCTATTGGTAAACAGTAGTATAAGATTTTCATAAAAGTTAATATTTTTCTCATGCCTGGACCCTGCTCAAGGCGCATGCCTCGGCGTTGGCTGAGACAATGACCGCCGAAGAATCGGATAATCCCCAAATAGTCGAGCTAGGCACATTTTGATTCTTCCATGGGCAAAAAAAGAGATGGTGGCTGCCTTGGGGTGAGTGAGGGTGACACAAGTAAAACGGGGGCCACAAAGCGTCAGGAAAAGCAGGCAGAGGGGGGTAGAAGACAGCTGAATCAAGGGAAACTTCCGACAGGGTAGGCCAACCGGGGATGCGATGTCACTGCACTGCTAACGTTTAAATGCAGGAGAACCAAAATGAAGAATAGTAACAACCCCTCATTATTTATCCAAGTATTTTGGACCATGGGACACTAAGCATTAGGGCAAAATCTACGAAGGCTAATGAGGGGTTTAGTATTAGTAGTTAATTCCAGCTAAATGCCCCCCTTTCCTCCCACTTTTGAGTCCCCACCTTTTATTATCCACCACTAAAACCTCCCAGGGAGCCCCAGTATTGTGCTTCTAGCCATAATAAACCTTAACCTCGGACAAAACGGTTTTGGAGAAGTTCGCTTTTGGCATGGTCAGGAAAGGTATGGTGTCTTGATTGGTTCTGCATGGAATATGGTCGGCTCCTTTCGGTTAGAGACACCCCAGCTTGCCCTAGGGATCGGGGAATAGTTTTCTTAAGGTTCTGCTTACCAAGCTCTTCAAACCATAAGCCACAAACCAGGGTATACCGTAGCAGGAAGCCTCCTAGGTCGCCTGTCAGATTAGCCGTCCGGACTATTATGGAGTTCAACTTCCTATTCAGCACCTGCAACTGTAGAGTGCTCAGGGATTCTACCCAGCTAGCCGGATATTCATCGCAAGTGTTTCACTAGTGGAGCGATGCATCAACTGACATAATTCAGGGGGCTGCAAATCATAGGTTTCCCCTCTTACCCAGTTTATTACTTCCTCTTCCCCGGCAGCGCTTGAAGATGCGGTGGACTCTGATGAAGCACGAAAGTAGGAGCGCCAGGTGGTTGAGGAGGAAACTCCCCCCGTTGACTAGTGTGCTCATTAGTAGTAATAACGCTATAGTAAGTGGGTGTAGTACTATACAAAGTAATTAATCCAATGAACCCTCGCACCCAGGTCCAAGGCATCTTCCTTGAGCTCCCACCTCCTGGGAGAAGTAAGCTATAATCACTACTCCATAAACAGTATCTCGCCTAGAGCGAGAATGATATATTCTACAACCGGAGATTTCGGGTGTGGAATGTTCCATAAATTCCTGTGAAAATTCTCCGCAAGTATTATAGGTAGAAGTGTGTTCTAGCCCCTTGTATTTGTTTTTCTTTTCTTTTTTTCTTCGGCATTTGAAATTCTGAGCAAACGGTCTCGGTTGCTGCTCTGATGGGGAGGAGAATCGCCAGGATCACAGGGCGTCCCTTCTGACCTCCCCAGCCAAAAACGGTCCACTGGGTGGTACTTTTTAGGTGCTCACGATTCACCACCCCTGAACAAACAGCTGCCAGAACTTAATCTTGCAACAAAGTATAGTATCGGCAATCCAGCTTCTCTTGGGCAAAATCGAGATGACGGGTGGAAGGGTTTCTCCTGTTTTCATTAATTGCCAGACTTCACTCCCTGATCTGATGATCCTGCATAGATGATGAGATTTCTGAGGTATCGTGTTATTCACGCAGGGTGGCATATACTCGGTCTACGGCCTGTTTTGGAAAAGGTAGAGAAAGATGGTCCGATGTCACAGTTGCGCTATTACCATCCTCTTGGCTACTGTTTGATCCACTATCCTGGCGAAACCCCAACCTTCGGCTGCAAAAGCCAACTAGCAGGCTCCGCATTATCACCACACGGCTCCACTTTACCTTTTATTCACAACCGTTGGAGTGCATGAGGACTCGGCATCGAGGAGGCGGAATATCAACGAGCGAATCAAGGATGGGTACGTTGACTGCCGCTGTTATTGACCTTTGCTGGAAATGCTGTGCCACGCCCTTCCCTCCCTACCACCCCTCAAGGGTGCAACCACCACCCCCTGCCTCGATGATAAACATTTGAAACCAAAGAATCTGTGGTGTGCGCCAATCGTGTCTTTTCCCACTTGCTTACAAGTTACTACCGGCATGAGGTGTAATACGCTAGTTAGGGAGTGACGGGTTATGATTCTCGCGCGAATCCTGTCTACAAAGGGCTCACAGCCAAGGCTAGAACGGTCAAGCTAATATATACCAGTGTGAGCCTTGTGAGAAACGAAGGGAATGAGAAGAAGGAAGGGAAGAAAAGGAAAAAAAAGTGATACACTTAACAATGTGATAGACGACGCCTTAAGTCACACGAGGCGAGCGAGCGAGCGAGAATCTTCCTCCGGCACCATAGCTCTCACTTGCTTTGGGAGGTTGTCCTATATTTGCACTACATCCTGTTGATGAATGTCTTCTGCCGGACAAGGAATGCCTGTCCATTTCTCTATCGGAAAAATAACCCGTGAAACAAGTTATCCTGTTTACGGGACTTTGTTCACAGCATGGCCTGAGGGGGGAATTAAAATGAATACATCCATTTTTTTAATTTTTTTGGGGGGGGAGGGGGAGGGATGGGGGCGGGCGGGGGGAGTCGGACACCTGTAGGAGGTACAGTACGAGTACAGTACAAAGTGAAAATATTCTAAGAATCTCTCTGCATGCGACTCCCTTTTTTTCCGCTCATTGGCATGGAGGGAAATGCTTGGGCAGCACGGATACCCCGGATTCAGCCCTAGGTTTCCCCTGGCTGTAACTGACCGATTCGCCTGAGGAGTAGAATACTGTAAAGTAGTTGCACTCTACTGGACGAGTGGCTAGCTATTTAGCTAGCTAGCCTACGTTTAATTTGCGGTCAAAATGGGCCAGCTATTTGGTTGGATGATACATGATGCTTGTTCGTGCATTGCAGCGTAGCTAACGGCTTTCGTCCGAAAAGGGAAACCTCCCAAATTATTTATTTGGGGAGGGAGGAAAAAGGGAAGGGTATTTAAAAAAAATAGATCAATAAATGAAAGAATCGTTTTTTTTTTGATATCACAAAAATTTAATAATAGCGTATGTATAACAGAGGCAGAATAAATAAAATAAAAAGCGCGGTTTGCTTTGAATATTGTTGTGGTTCCCCAATACAGTTATTCTGGGGTCGCAACTTTTTGTTTCCTCTCTTTTTTTCTTTCTTTCTAGGGTTTACCAGCTTGAGAGGCCGAAACTAACGTTCGGGCTTCGGCTACCCCCCAACACCTGAAGACTTGATGTCGGGCCAGATTTTGTACGGAAGCGGGGCAAATTGATGGAAAGTATGAGATGATATATATCTAATCTGGGGATGTTGACGTCCAGGGGAGTGCATGGCTATCGGGAACCCCGAACGCCTACCGCGGTTTCCAAGCTAGTAAGCTATAGTATCGTAGTAATATAATAAACACTAAGAAACAAAGATCGAAGTTGAAAGTCGCGACAACCGTTACAATTAATACCTCATGTATCATAAACAAAATCTCTGGGGAAAAAGTGGCATTAGCCGATCCCGAAAAATCTCCATGAGATCTCACTTGACCCCAGAATCGCCCTTGGATATTTCCCCAGGAACGCCGTTGAGAAATACTCACCGCGCCCCCGGGCAGCCCTGGGTAAAGGCCAGCGAGCGGGTTAAAGCTTGTATTAGACGTTACAAGTATGGGCGCTCATCACATCTCACAGATGCGGGGCCAGCCCCATGTTCCAGAAGCATGGGGATTTTAGGGCACCGGGGAGCATTCCTTCCTCCCTTCCCTTCCCTTCTTCCATTCTTCCATTCTTCCTCTCTTCCTTCCAACGGATAGCGTGGAAAATAAAACCGTTAGACTACAGTACTATCTCAACCATACGATGCATACAAGGATTACAAACCCTTAGCAAAGCATCCAGGGGAACAACCAGCCAGCCAACCACGGTCCATTCCAACGTTGGTGCGGTACTGTACCGTAACCCGTATAAGGGACGGTATATACCCCGTACCTTAAGATTAAGCTCATTGACAGAAGGGTAGAGGAGGAGGAGGAGGAGCTAATTTTCCTATACCATGTCGAGTGGTTGACACTTTGGAGGGGAATTGAACCGTAGAATCAGGTACAGTACGGCTCAGTGTTGCCGTGCATACAGTTAGAGTACCATCCAACGGGGACGGTGTGAAATGATGCACGCATTTGTCGGAACCAAAAAAGGAATACTCAGTTTTCCGCCATCACTTGGCCGCCCTAGCTAAGAACGCGATCCTCTACTTTGACAGGTTTGAGGCAATGGAAGCCTTCGGTACTTGCTTCACATGCCACACAATCACACACGCACGCACATACACACACACACACACCTGCCATACCCATTGTTTCGAATGAAAGGCAGAAATGAAATGAAACGATAATAATATAGTAGTAGGGTTCCAAGTAGTTCCCTTCCGGAGGGCTCTGCCCGGATTTCACGGACGAGAATTACGGTAAGTGAACTTACTTTTCCGGCTAGGGGTGCAGATGCTTCCGATGAATCGGCCCTGCCGAGCATTTCGGAAGATCGAGGAGAGAGATATCCACTGAATCGTGGATTTCTGGGCGTTACCCTAAAACGTAGGATGGGAAGGGGGAGGGGGAGGAAGTGTGTTTATCCTTTTGCAAAATGAGAAAGAAAAGGATTGGAGGGGATGGAAGCGGATGTATTGTTCCTACTATACTTGGCAGTCCGTCAGTCTACTTTTTTACCCACAATTTCAGTACTAGACAGAGAAGGTTCAACTGGGCCCTGGCAGGGTGACATTCACGATACAGCACGGCACGGCAGTCCGCCCCCCCCCCCAATAATTATTATTTCACTAGTATTTCTCATTTTTTATTTTTTCCGGTAATTTGCGAAAGAAAATCGCCAGTTAGGGTACAGCCAGAGATGAATGTGTTGTGCAGAAACACGGTACGCTGCCATACAAAGTACTCGAGTACGGCGGAACGAGGGGCACCCAAAACCTTAACGAGAGGGAAGGGAAAAAGCAACGAGTACAGCATCACAGATCGGATCACATTCACTTTCTTTTTTTCCCCTCCCCAAATATTTCTATAAAAAAAGAAACACCCTCGTTTTCGCCATCACCCATCGTCACTCGGCGCCACAACGTCATCCGATCAGACCCCTTGAGCGAAGAGTGTGGTTTCCTCACTTCCTTTTTCCCCCCCCTAAGTGCAGAGTTCTGGTTGGTGTGCTACCAGGACCCTCCTGCGCTATTTATGATCAAAACGTCGGGCTAGTCCGAAAAAGGAAATTTCAGAACCCTGGAAAGAGTTGGTTGCGTTGTGGGGGATTTCTCACTTGTGGAAAATTGATTTTCCGGTCCCTTTTTTTTTCACCCAATCTTTGGGAAGGCCAAGCCTATTGTTGCAGTAACTTGTACTTGTACCTGCACTGCACCAAAAGGGCCGACCAAAACTTAAGGTTGGGGGAGGGGGGGGGGGGAAGAATTGAATGGGCCAAATGATTGAAAAAGGAAAAAAGTGAAGGAAAAAGAAAAAGATTGAGGCATGTGGGCCGCCAATCAGACATTTTTCCTGAGCCATGACAAAGCACTGATGAGATGAACCCATCCTAAGTTTGCCACACCACAGCAACTGTGTGCTGCACGGTATCATGAAGAGGGGGAGCCCCAAAAGCCTTGTGTTACCACCATCTAGATCCGCTTTCGCTCGATGTTTTTTGGAAAGAATAAGAAAAGAAGGCAGGAGAATAGTACAGTAGTGTGCAGTGTCACTTGGCCTGATACCAAAGCGTGGAGAATTAGAGGTGAGGAATGAAAAGCAAAAGTACCCATCTGGGCGTAATGAAAGAGAAAGAGTATACTGCGAAGGAACTATCGGTAAAAGGATCTAGCGCAGTGCCGATGCCACACAGCAATCATGGTTGTTAGGGCATGGCGCACTCTACACATCCTCCAAAAAATCAGCCCCGGGGTGTCCTTGTGTGTGAAAGGAACCAGCTTAGATTTAACGTCGACTGCTGCTGAACTGTACTCACGAGTACAGTATTAGAATTATTACAGTACTTGTAGTTGTGCAGTATGTACCCCGAATTTTACAAGGTGCTTTAAAAATTATAGCGCAGTTTTAGCGTAATAGTGCTTTTGCGAGTGATGGTAAGGGAGGAAAATATTAGTGCGGAGTAAACTTTGGAAATACCCGTCGCCCCGCTAACCTATTATCCCCTAGCAGCGGCAGCAGAAGAAAAACACTTCAGACTATCGGTCGGTCACCCCTCACACGTGCAATCAAGCAGAATCTTAAGCCTTGCATGCAACACTTGGGCCCCCCCCGTCGGTGCTAGCCCTTCTATCTGAACCCTCTAACAGTCAGCTGCAACCGAATCTGTGGCTGTAGATTCCCCCATTTTTCAACCTCAGATCTACCGCACGTTTTAGGGGGGAGGGTTGACTTGGTGGAAGTGTGGCCGGCGTGGTGGGAGGCTCGAGAGCTTGTGATGGAAAAAGATGAAGAGAAAGGAAGACAACCCAGGGGGGGACTGAAGCGGATGAAGAAAGCAAAAAGAAAGCTAGCCAGCTAGGCGGTATAATATGTAAGAAGGAAAGGGTATAAAAAAATATGTCAGGGCAGAAATCCGGAGAAGCAGAATCCCCAAACCGAGACTGAGCCTTTTTGCTCCTCCGCTCCTCATACCTGTCTATGGTTGTTGAAATGAGCTGCATTTATTTGATGGGATTACAGCAGTCTAGGGATGCTTTCGACACTTTGTGCGGGAGATATGGCGTTATTGTGTGCGTGTGTTGTTGAGTGTGGATTAATACATGTAGAGAGAGGCATATGCATATGCACTCCTACATCATGAAAGCATAATAACAATGATATGATACAGGAAGCTATTGTTCAAAGCCGAGCGGGTAGGCAAGGCACAAGTAAATAGATAAGCAATCAAGCAGTTCGTATTCTTCCCCCTCCCCCATATCAGAGTAAAAGATCTTCAAGGGTGGCAGTGTATCATATAGCCTTCACAATCACCTCCATTTCCGGTGGCCAAAAATCGTGCAGAACATGCGAACCATGCTGAAGTGATAGCTCGCCGGAACTCGAAAGATGCGTGCTCGGATGACGGAAGAGCAACTATAACTAGAATAATAGATGGGGCCGAAAAACAAATCGTCACCCTTTGTCACTCTTTTATTTATTTTTATTTTTTTAATCTTGTAAGAGCGTGATTCTATCACGTCTCCTTTTAATTTTTCTTTTTCTTCTCACCCGCAAGGTACTGGGGGGAGACTCGGGAAGAATATTACCGGTACGCTTCTTCCCCCCAAAGGAATCCGGGTTCAACGGCTCAGACTGGTTTCGGATTTCTCCCTCTTTCCAGAATGAAGAGATCATCGTGAAACGAGAAGGCTAGCCTACGTAATACCGCACGTTAGCTGTGCATATTCGGGGTGCAGAAAGCGCTCACGCCTATAAATACCGGGGAAGTGGCTGTATTCTGGGGCTTTTCCTTTTCATCACGAGGGGTTGGGTGAGTGAGTGATTGAGTGATTGAGTGAGTGGGTGAGTGGGTGAGTGGGTGGTGGTTGTTGTGGTGCGTGATGGATGCATTAATTTACGTGTTGCTGTCATTTCCCACCTTTCCCCATTTATTCTTATTGAGGCGTACGGCTAGGGGAGGGTTCGATACGGTAGTTAGGAGACGAGCAAGGAAGAAAATATTAAAAAGCCCGAAAAAGAAGCGGAAGAGTTGGGGCCGTGGAGTAATAATAATAATAATAATAATAATAATAATAATAATAATAATAATAATGATAATTATGGTAATAATAATAATAATAATCAAACAATGAAAATCGGAAGAATAGTAGAGATTGGCGTTGTATCGTCCACATTTACTCTAAAGAAGGGCGAACGTTTGTGGAGAAAGGTGCAGAAAGGGACCCTGCCCTGACTATGACCCTACCCCGGCCCTGGCTCATTGGGGAATGGTCTCCTAGGGTCAAAAGTGTGGGCTAGAGTGAGGGCCAGCTCTTGTCTGATGCTAAAGTGTAGATGTGAGAGGAGACAGGATCCCGATACGGGTAACTGCATAAAGGCGAAATATCACAAAGACGATTTGCACCGCATTCTGGAAAAATAGAGTGCTGAAAATTTACGGATGGGTATCATAGCCTACGGTTGGTAGCACAGTACCGTTCCTACCGTACACCTCTCTACTTTACACCATGATATTGGAAAGGGGGTTGGCGTACGATGCACAGCATGCTGTAGTACGCACTCATACAGGCACTATAAGGATTGCTGCGGAGAGTGTATAAAAGTAGTAACGTAGCAGGTCAGCCTCTTCTATCACAGCCTTCGAAGAACACGACTCCCTCCCCCGTCAGTGGAGCAGAATTTTGGAAGGGTACTGAACCTGGAAGGTGTCTGGTGAATTCGTAGGGGCGAGAGGCATGGAATGGAGGGTGCTACCGTCCCTTGCCAATAAGTTGTATGGGCAATGTAGGGAAGGGGAAGGAAGAGAGAGAGAGGAGAGGAGGCATGATAGAGGTTATTGCATTGGTCAAGGAGGGGGAGGCTACGGCTAAAGGAGAAACCGTTTCTTTTCTTTTCTTTTCTTTTTTTCTTTTTTCCTTTTTCCTTTTTCCCTTTCCTTTCTTTTTTCTTTATTTCCTTTTTTTTCACTCCATCCTCTCTTTTCTCGCTCATCCTCTCAGAATGCCTGCTCTGGGGATACCGGGTCTTGCCGTTTAGGTGTTAATCCTTGCTGCTCATCCATCAGGTTGTTTTTCTGCTTTTTTCTCTTTTTCCCTCGGTATGAGTTGTGGTTTCTTTTTTTTTCCCTCTCTTGCCTTCCCAACTCGTTTTTCCTTTTTCGGGGTTACTTTTTTTTCTTTTTTTTCTTCTTCCTGAGATCCATTATCCTTGGTGGATGGTCAGAAAGATTTGTCTCCTCTTTCTCTCCCATGGTTTCTGACAGGCTGTGGCTGTTGTCCTGCTGCTACAAGCACAGTACAGTTGAGCACAGGCTCGGGGGCGTTTACAAAGCGCAGGGACGGGTGGACGCAGTGACAATGTGCTCGAGCAAACTTGATCGGGGTACGGTAGGTAGGAGAGGCCGAGTTTCCGCGAGCAAGAACGCGCCCTGCAACCTCCGAGGCGGGGGTATATGAAAGTTCGCTAAAGAGCTAGGATGCTAGTTTCTCCGGTTGGCTATTTACATGGATTGCTGCATGGCATGGAAGGGTGAAGGAATATTGAGAGAAGGGGGAGGCGATAGCGTGGACTAGAGCATCTACATGTCTAATACACTGCTCTGCTCTACTAGTATTATCATACAACCCCCCATCTCCCCAATTCAACCACTCCCCCCTTCGTCCGTTGCCTTCTACACACACCCCTCCCCAGAGCTAAACCTTTCCAATTTTGGAGCTTCACCATGAGCACCGGCTCTACCTGAAAAAACTCCCCTCCACCGAAAAGCTTTATAGACACCGCTGGCTCCCCACATGTCTTCCGCCTTCACTCTTTCATCTTCAAGTGATCCGCCCTCATCCTTTGTGTCGAGTTCCGCTTGAATCGTAAGGCCATTCAACCCCTCCCGCCTTCCCCACATTCGACGGCAACTGCAACGCGTTTACCAACAGAACAAACTCCTTTTTCTTTCCGTCTTTCAATTGTTTCATTTTCATTACCTTGTTCACAGAGATCAACAATATTCCACTAGAGTCAAATCTTTTTTTTCTTTTTCCATCCCATCTTTCTTGTGAACAATCTTTCCCCCGCAATTCGCCGCATCGAATAGATAACCAACTCAACAACCCCCCCCACGAACGATCTAAGAGAATGGCAGACAGTCCTCAGCCCGGTGGAATCAAGAGGAGCTTTGATGATACCGGTAGCACGGGAGCGGATTGGCCCTCTCGCAAGAGTGGTAGACCGTCTTCCGGCTCTCCTGGTCGTTATGTTCTTCCATCAATTCTTGATGGAAGTGGGCGGGTCCCAACGATATCTCGAAAGGTCAGGGCTTGCGCGGCCTGCAAGAAACAGAAAATTCGCTGCGATTTCGAGGAAGGGGAATCAACTTGTGTGAGGTGCAAGAAAATGAAACTGGAGTGTGTCGTCAATAGGAGTCTGCAGACTATCCTGGATGAAGATGTAGAGTACGTCATCCGTCATCATCACCCGTCGTTGATCGTGGACCCCCCCGAGAATATGAAAATGGGTTGGGGAAAAAATGAAAAGAGAGGAATACAAGAGGGGTGGAGGAAGAGGAGGGACGAAGGAATGAAGGGAAAAGAGGGGAAAAGAAGTTTTATTACTTGGGGGAATAATGAAGCTGATTTTGAATTGATCATAGGTGGAAGCGCCTTATGCGCGATGATACTACACAACTCCAGCGTGCTGTCGAGGAACTGCTACAGGCCAATGGCATGCGCCCTTTAACGGCGTACTCGTACACAATGGATTCTCCCGTTTCGTCCGCCGCCTCGACCACCGACAGGGACCGATACCCAACCTCGGAGAGATACAACGACGGCAGGTATGATCGAGGCATACCTGCCACGGCATCGCATGTTAGATATCCGGATCGCTATCTGGAAAAGGTCAAGGTGGAGGAGCATGACGGACACTCACTAGTTTCGAATCCCATGGGGTCGCTGTACGAAGTGACGAATCTTCAAGCGTCTAGACCTAACCTTCGCGTCGGGCAACAGCACCCTTCCGAGTCGGACGGCGACTTTGTTTCCTCGGGGCTCATTACGCAGGCTGATGCGGACGCACTATTCGCAATGTATGACTCCCATTTCAGTAGTCCAATTTAACTTGGGAGCTTCTCCCGTCAGAATTCAATTCCAAACCTCTGCAAATGTAGCAAATTTTTGCCATGTAACCTGTATGTGAGAAGAAATGTTTCGACTCTTTCATACTGCCTCGGGCATGAAATTGAACAAAAATGGAGATGGGGGGAGTGGGGAGAAAGACAGAGGAGAAATAGAGAACGAGAGAAATATCCTGTAGGCCTAGAGGGCCCGGGATACTCTGTTCTATAGTTTCGTTATTTCTTTCATTATTTTTTTCTTGCTGCCGGGAATATTTGACATTAGGGTTTATCATCAAAGCTAATTCGATTGCAGATTTAGGGACTCTCTCAATCACTATCTCTTTGATGTCGCTCTGACGCATAGCACTTTGGAGGCTGCTCGGGCTTCTTCATGTTTGCTAACTGCTGCGATATTTACTGTCTCATCGCTACATCTTCCCCAATTCCACCACCTCTTTCCGAAACTATGTCGAGAGTTTCTCCGCCTCGTTTCTTCATCCATGTTCGACCGTTATCATCAGATAGATGACGTCCGCGCACTCTGCATCGGAGCCTTCTGGCTGACAGAACTTTCGTGGAAGCTGTCTGGTCATGCTGTTCGGATTGCAACCGAGATGGGAATCCACCAGTCCTTCCGAAAGGCCTTGGCAGGGTCACCTGAACATTTCGAGCGAGCTCGGCTTTGGTACCTGTTGTATATTTGTGACCACCATTTTTCAATCGCGTATGGGCGCCCACCAGTCATCCATGACCACGAGCCCATGCGTAAGTACGAGCTGTACCTGCAGTCAAGCCTTGCTGTTGAGGGCGACCACAGACTCGTAAGTCAGGTCTCATTGTTTGTCATCATGACCCGGATCTATAATTGCTTCGAGGGCGAGGCCGAGGGAGAGATTTCGGACGAGAGTTTATCGCAGCTGGCGGGATTCAACGAGCAATTGGATAATTGGCGTAATACATGGCGTACCCGACTTCGTAGGTTTTCTGACCTCCGTATGCATAATCCCCCCCCCCCCGCCCCACAGTGTGATATTTCCTGCTGGCAGGGAGGTGGGATTTATGTCGTCCCAAATGCTAACAAACATCTGATAGAAACGAACGCTTTTGTAGGCGATTATCCAGCAAAGGGCGTTGATCTCCATTACCACTTTGCCAAGCTCCAGCTCAATTCGTTATCATTACGTGGGGCCTCGACTGCTACCATCAATAACCTTAGCCCGCTGAGAAAGGAGTACGCAAATATCGCTATAAACTCGGCGGCATCGGTGCTTGGGGTGGTCTTAGAGGAGTCGTCGATCCGAGATTCGCTGATTGGAGTCCCATTATATATCGATACAATGATTGCGTTCGCCGCGGTCTTTCTGCTCAAGGTCACCGCTCGATGGAAAGGGGTTGGGTTTTCCTCCCTCGCACCGACGCAGGTATGGACACAGGTCGGCATGGTGATCGAACTATTGAAAGAGAAACAAGCCGGAGAGCAGCACATCATCCACCAAGTGTCCGTAGGCCTCGAGAAAATGCTGAATAAGTGTGTCGAATTCTCCGGTTCGAGCAGCCCCTTCGACGATTCCCGTTTCTGGGGTAACCCCCTTCAATCTAATCACAATAGCCATTCCCCCGCTCAAATCCTCACACCCAGAAGTCTCCCGCCGTACCACGAAGTCCCCGTATACATGCAAGAAGGATACCCCCAGCAGCAGCAACACCAACACCAGCAACAGCAACAGCAACAACCGCAACAACCGCCACCTCCACAAGTTCCAGTCGATAGTTCAGGCCAACCGCTATATCCTCAAGTACCAATATACGACGTTAGCAGCGCCGGCCCCAACGAGCAGCAATACTTCCCGATCCACATGGGAACGTACGATTTCCTATCTCCGCAACTGCCGTACTAGAGTACTAGAGCACTAGATGATGACTCCCCTTGTTGCGTTTTCTGCTTTATGTATAGATTGGCGTCTTCTCCTTTTTTCCCTTGTACTTGTACTTCCTATCGTCTTCTTGGCGTCCGTGGTATATAATCTGTATTAGAGTTTTTGTGTGGTTTCCTTCTATGTCTTCGTGTTGGTGCGTTTCCCTTTTTATAGTTATATGTTAGTAAAATAGTAGGTGGTGAGGGGGCTCGGAAAGGTTCGGCGGTGGTGACTGGCGGGTGGGTTTGTTTTTCAGGGAGTTGCGGAGCATGCTGTTATGTTATTATGTCGTTTTTGCCCTTTCATGATTTCCAGTATTCCTGTGTCCAGACGGGGGGGGGGGGGGCGAGGGGTTTATCTCTTATGTATTGTCTTCTTATTTTCATTTCCTTTGGCCACATACCAATACCATTCTACACAGACTCGAAGGCGGACAAGCCACCGGCAGGATGGCAGTTTTTTTTCTCTTTTCGGCTTTTTTTTTCTTACCATTATTTTATTTTATTTTCCTTTCTCCTCTTTTCTCCCTCACTCTGCTTCTACCTTCCCTCCTCCCCTTCGTGTTCCCTTCCCTTCGATTCCTCCACCAATCCCAATGTTGTACGTACGTATTGCAGCGCCGGAGCGCAAAGAAAACCGGGAGCCCCGGTGGGGTTCCCGGATAAACTTCTCGTTGGAGCGTGCGTCCTCGCACACCAGGAAGGCCGATGTTACGGGC
>Ga0307509_10001663_pt1 | contig 37206 bp, 36 predicted proteins | sample 10_EM_MG_FD_202245 | JGI IMG/M metagenome (GOLD analysis project Ga0307509, IMG submission 202245) | Populus trichocarpa ectomycorrhiza microbial communities from riparian zone in the Pacific Northwest, United States - 10_EM | ecosystem: Host-associated > Plants > Roots > Unclassified | place...
CGCGAGGTATATGCCACCATAGGGGAGAGCATATATCCGAACCCAAGCTTCCTGAGTAGGGACTTCCCGGAGGCATCTGGGAGACTACGCAGGAACCTCAAAAGAGTTCACGTTTCAAGATATGGCTAACTGATTGGAACGATGATTAGAGAACCAGTTCTCTACTCTTACTAATGCATATGCATTATGCATTGATAGATGAGTATCGGACTTGATCACTCCATACTCATGATACTATTGGTATGTAGGCATTTAGACTGCATATTCCATTATAGTCTATCAGGACGACGAGATCGAAGACTGGCTACTGGTGGAGTGGGGACACCCTCAGAAGAAAATAGCAGTCGGGAGATTCTCAGAGTCAAGCTGGGCAAGATTCAGGGTCAAACAGTGTTCGCACTTTGTTCTGACAAACTGAATTCTTAGAAAGATACTTCTTTACTAGAGAAGTCAAAGTAGCGTGAACATTAGTATAAATAGTAGGGCTCTCCCCGATGGTTGAGAACAACATCAAGCAACGGAGAAGAGACCTTAACAATATTATAAGTTATTACGATATCCTTCTATTACTTTATCAAACAATTCTTATTGAGCCTTCCTGACCTATAATCCGTTGTCGCGAATATCCTCGACCTAGTTAGCTCGGAATCCTACCGTGTTAGCTACCCCGTAACACATGCTTGATTGATGATGACTTGATGAAAGGAAAGGCTTGTTGCGTCCTTTGACTAGTGCATGCGTATGCCTCTGCGGCTACAGAGTGTGAGCATATCCCGCATCAAGTGCGGCCATCAAACTGCCATTTTCATCCAACATTGAATTGTAGGATACCAGGGGTTGTTCGCCAAAGCTTAGTCATATGGTTGGCTTGGCTGCCATCGGTTATGGGGCCCACTTGTATGCTTAGCCCTCTGTTTTGTTTCGCTTCTCTTCAAGTAATCAATATAGATTGGATAAAAACTTACTATAACTTTCTTGTTTTTAACTTGGGCAATTGTGAGTGATTTCATGCTCGCATTCTTATAGTCATTGCTCAGTTTACCAACAAAACTAAGCAAAAGTGATTTTTTGAATATATTTTCACTATAATAACTATTGTTAAGCTGTATAAGAAGTACAAGGGACAGGGGTAAAGAAGTGGTAGATGGCAGGAGGGGAAGAAGAGAAGTTGTGGAAAGAATGTTAAAACACAGTTATTAAGGAAAATTTGTTGAACTGAGAAAATCGGCTAATTCTAACAATCAGGATTGCAGAAGGAAAACAGATATCATGACATGTCAGACAATGCTATTTGTATTTGAAGGGTAATAGAAACTCCCCCCCCCCCTCAAAAAAAGTAAATAAAAAGACTGAGAAATATCAGATGATATTAAAAATTAGGACTCAGGCTAGTTAACATGAAAAAAGATAGAAAGAAAGATAAATAAACTGTAATAGCTATAATCAATATGGTATGAGTGTCATAAAACAATTCTGCAAGTATGGATTCTGATTAATATCAGATGAATCAAGCCTTTTTAGGAACCAATTCTCCTTTGAATCATGAATAATATTCTGCTATTCCAAGTTCAGATGAATCTTATATGAAACTAGTAGATAGTTCTCACTCACACTTACTATCTTTATAAGAGTTTGAGCACATTGTCTGGTTTTCTACCTCTGATTCTGGTATTGTTGTTTGTCATACTAGTAAGCTTGACATACCAATAACAGAGCTTATTATCAATATCCAGGTATCGGCTAAGGTAACAACAGAGTTTCAGATACTACGTCAGGCATATTGCTCTATGTCGATATAGCAAAATTACTGAAAATATTGGCCTTCTACTAAGTACTATTTACTAAGTTGCCCAAGAGATTTCCTATTGAACTGCACAATCTCTAAGTAACAGTGTTACATATGATCACCATTATCTTCTCTTTGCTGCAACTTAGGAAAGCGTTATTGATATTGCTACCATATCAGCTGGAACCTATTGCAAGATATTTACTTAAATTGAGTATCTCACTGAGATTTAAGTAAGTGAGAAAACCTACTGTCAAGCTTTTACTACCACCATGTCACCTGTAAGATCAGAATTGAGGTGAGTGCATCAGCAAAAAAAGGGTTTGCTCCAGACGGATAGGCATTGCGTCCGGACGCAGGAAATCCGTCTGGAGCATCCTGTCCGCCCAGCCCACCCTCAGATGGCCCCAGCACAATGGTTGCATCCTAGTCCGTTGGGTGCAATACAACCCGCATCCTGTCCGCCCAGTGCACCTGGATGGTCCATTTCACTCCCTAATCTCCTGAAGAAACTCAGGGTAAGTGACCCATAGGGCTCTGCATTGTGGAACTCTCCCTGCCCCTGATGGCCTCTACTTACAACAGACAACCTTATCACCGGGTAAAGGCTGTTCAGGCAAAAAAGGATCTAAACATGGGATGACTAACCATCTATTGTCCCGGTAACGACCCAAAACATACCCCTTATTTGATCACTGCTAACAACTCTCGCAAAAGGTTTCTAAGTTCTTCCCACCTTGTATTAGGCTTCATGATCGAATGAGTTGACCTATTGAATATTATCAACCTTCGGAGAGGGGCATGCTCATCCATCCAGGTTGACACTATTTATTACTCCTAAGCAAGCGGATTCCAATGAGGCCTTTCCTGACTGTAGTGGATTCCAATGAGGCCCTTCCGGACTCTACCGGATTGCACTGGGGCCCGGGCAGACTCTAGCGGATTGCAATAAGGTCCTGGCAGACTCTAGCGGACATCGACCAGTGCCCGGTGAGGTATCTGCCTTTCTCTTCCTGCTGACCTCTATAGCCATGCGGAGGCTTCGAAACCTATACCATTCGATTCCCCTCGACCGGCGGATTCCAACGCACCCTGTCCCGATGCTGTCCGACCACTGGCTGAATGGCTATACATACTTTTGTACTTGAGTTCCCCGGGCAAGTACTTTCAAATTGTGGGCTACTGGGTGCTACAGGCATGCGGACGCTTCGAGGCCTATACCATTCGATTCCCCTCGGCGAGCGGACTCCAATGAGATGCTTCCCGACTCTGGCGGACATCTGCCCGCTGAGGTATCTGCCTTTTTCACCCTGCTGACCTCTATAGCCATGCGGACGCTTCGAAACCTATACCATTCAACTCCCCTCGGCGAGCGGACTCCAATGAGACCGTTCCTGACTCTGGCGAACATCTGCCCGCCGAGGTATCTGCCTTTTTCATTCTGCTGACCTCTCGAGCCATGCGGACGCTTCAAAACCTATACCACTCAATTCCCCTTGACCGGCGGATTCCAACGCACCCTGTCCGGACGCTGTCCGACCGCAGGTTCAAATGCTATCGCAACCTTTGTACTTGAGTTCCCTGGGCAAGTACTTTCTAATTGGCGGCTACTGGGTGCTACAGGCATGCGGACACTTAGAGACCTATACCATTCGATTCCCCTCGGCGAGCGGACTCCAATGACACCCTTCCTGACTCTGCCAGACATCTGCCCCCTGAGATATCTGCCTTTTACATCCTGCTGACCTCTATAGCCATGCGCACGCTTCGAAACCTATACCATTCGATTCCCCTCGACCGGCGGATTCCAACGCACCCTGTCCCGATGCTGTCCGACCACCGGCTGAATGGCTATACATACTTTTGTACTTGAGTTCCCCGGGCAAGTACTTTCAAATTGTTAGCTACCGAGTGCTACTGTTTTCCAGACTAGCTTTAATAAATATATGCCTATTTTACTATCTAAATGACTCAAATAAGTAAACATGAGTAATACTGCATGGATCTTTTCGGACAATTTGGATATTCTCCACAGATTTCACTAACTTATTCAAAGTCCTCGAAGGTAGAGTTGTTGACTTAGGAGGTATCTGATGATCGCTAGTTACACCTGAGTACTTCCACTAATGTTCTATCCTATCGGGTTGCGTCCGGAGAACCTTTCTGCGTCGGGTACCTTCTGAGTCCTTGGTTGCGTCTGGTGCGTCTGGGCGGCATGGACCCCTGTCCACAAGCACCCAATAAAAGACCGCACACCCAGAACGGGAGTTTACGTTCTATGCGCCTGGACCGCCGGACGCACCGGGAGCATGGGGTGCGTCCGGGTGTATGCTTTTTTTTTGCTGATGCAGCACCTACCAAGGATAGGGCACTTGCTGTCACAAATTCTGACTAAGCAAGGCAGATTTCACATTAATAATACTTATTAGTCATCAGGTACTAGTATTTTGGTTTCAAGCTATGAAGTCACTTCACTAATTAGTATCTTACAGGACTACACAATAGCGAGTCATCGTTATGTTACTATGGTTGGTTGATTATTTTGATAACTTACTATTGTAAGTCATATGATGTAATGACTTTCACACATGACTCACATTATGAGTCATCGGTTTCATGCATGTAACTCATTGGAGTACATGATTTAGTTTATGGAGTATGATTGGGTAACGATATGTTGTGCAGTGACTCATATGAGTCATCTGATGAATTTCACACTATGACTCACTATGAGTCATAGAGGATTAAGTAACATGAAGGTGATGAGTCACCAGAGTTAGGGTCCTGAAGATGCCTATATAAGACAGGTCCTCAGACCTGAGAGATAGGATTTTCATGCAACCATCTAAGTACTTTTCTATACTAAAGAAAGTTGCAATACACTTCGCTTTATCTTTACGCTATTCAGTGCTACAAGCACTCCACAGACAAGCTCTCTTGCCCAATGACTGTTGTGACAGTCAAGAGACATGTCGATAATATAGAACTATTGTGATAATTCTATAAACTGATAAGACACCTGCGTACTATCTGATGAGATAGTAGGACTTTAATAGCTACATGTTAGTCTCGCATTAGCTGACAAAATAATTCAAGTACCACTGGCAGAGGTTGGTAAGAAGGTTTATTACCTGTTGCATTAAAAACAAGAGTACGATAGGATTGTTACACTTGCAGTATTTCAATCATGTAGAACGAGAGCTGAGTAGTCAAGAGGAAGAGAAATCAAATCTTTCCGAACTAATACAGGTGGGGAATATCTAAACACTATATTTAAACAATACTTAATGAGGGCATGCATACAACATATTATTAGTCCACCATATAACCCAGAACAAGATAGTCTGGCAGAACGAATGAATAGAACTATTATGGATAATGTACGATGCTGTTAGAAAATATAGGATTTGGGAAGAGTTCTTGGGACTAGCAGTACTTACTGGAGTACATATTCACAATTGCCTACCATCCCATAGCCATGAGGACATGTCACGACTACAACACTGGACAGGAAAAGAACCTGGAGTTGGTCACCTTTGAGTATTTAGCTTAACTACTTTTGTTCACATTCCTAAAGAAAAAAGACGTAAGCTAGATACAAAGTCAGTCAAATGCATCTTAGTAGGACCCAGATATGAAGAAAATGGAGGCTCCAAGGTTTACAGATTGGATGATACAGCCAATAAGAAGATAGTTCTCTGATGTGATGTTATTATTGATGAATCCCTGTTCAGGCTCAAAAGGGGACTAGGAGGGACGACAATTGGATGGGAACTAGGTGAAAAGAGTCTGCAACTGGATGTAAATGAGAACACAAGTGATGTTACCAATACCAAGATCTGATAACACCACAATCAAACTGAAAACATTTCTGTTCCACAATAGATATAGAGGATACAATTCTCCTACATCCCGGTTATCCACCACACAGGAATCTCAACTATAACCAATAGAGGTGAGGGGCAGGTGGGGGTGGTGGCAGATGGTGCACCCAGCTAATAAGAGTTAAGACAATCAGAGAGAAATAGGCAGCTGGGAGAACGCTTTTGTTCAGAGGTGCACTTCGCTCTAGTAGTAAACTCTGAAGAGTAAGAGCCATAAACACTAACTGATGCACTAAACAATTGTAAGAAAGCACAATGGAAACATGCATGGGAATTGGAACTTAGCTCCTTGGCACAAAATAAAATACTGAGGGTTGAGCTACTCATTGGAAACAGGACCGCAATCAGTTGTCAATAGATTTTTAAAAAGAAGGATGACAGGAGGTACAAAGCTTAGCTGGTTGCGAAAGGCTACAGCCAAATAGTCGAAGTTGACAATCAGAAGACCTTCGATCTGGTCGCAAAGTTTACAACTATACATCTCAAGTTAGCACTTTGTTGTGAGAGTAATTGGGAAATAGTTGGAATGGATATTAAGACTGCTTTCCTAAATAGTGAACTTGAGTAAACAGGATATAGCGAGATCCCAGAAGGTATTACCATTCCAGCCCTATCTACTTCACTCAAATATGAGAGATCAATGGCCTGTCAGATTCTTAAGGCCATCTATGGACTCAAGCAGTCTCCCCAGGTATGGTATGGGTGAATTCATAGTTTCTTCCCTTCGAATAACTTCTGAAGAAGTGACTCCGATCACAGCCTCGTTATAAATTATGAAAAACATATTGGCCTATCGCTATATGTTGACAACTTAGTTCTTGTGGCACCAACTTGAACTAAGGACCTTATCAACTGGATTTGCAGCCTATTTGTTACTAAAAGTTCGATATGATGGACATGGGAGAACTCAAATCATTTCTGGAACTTGAGATAGAATGAAATAGAGGTCACAGAATACTTGAGCTTTCTCCAGTGAAATATATTTGTAAGATATTAAAAGAGCATGAGATGCTTGACTGCAATCCAGTCACAACATTAGCCAACCCCCATATCTAACTAGAGAAAAATACTTCTGACATTGAGATGAGTGTAGATGAAAAGCACAAGTACCAGTCAGCTGTCGGTTCATTGATGTATGCAATGTTGGGCAACTCCCCTGACCTTGCATATGCAGTCTCAAAAGTTAGTCAATTCAGCTTAGATCCAAGTCCAACACACTTTACAGTGGTAAAGAGACTCTTTAGATACCTAGCGGATATTTTTACACAGAGACTATATTATGGGAGGCAGAGATGGGATGCAACTTGTACTAGACTTAGGGATACGAATTAGGGTTCTGGTTATAATAGGAAATTGATGAGTGGATATACCTTTTCATAAATGGTGCTGCTATGTCCTGGAACAGCAAGAAAAAGAGCATCATTGCATTATCATCTACAGATGCTAAGTACATGGCCTTAACGCAGGTGGTAAAGGAAACCTTGTGGCTTCAAGGTATGCTTAGCGATCTTGGAGCTAGGAAATATTGAGCAGATGTACGAAATATCTACATCGACAATGAAGGTACGATAGCGTTATCTAAGAACCCACTGGCAGTGTTCCATACTCGCACCAAGCACACCCACATCCAATACTATATCATTCTTGAAAATGTTGAGGGTGCAAGAATTGAACTTACCTATCCCCCAACAGGAGACATGACCGCCAATAGTTTCACCAAAGCCCCCCCACAATCAACACTCACAAAACACAATCTTGGCTTAGGACTTATTGATCAGTCAATTATTGTACTAGAGGGTACACCAGATGACTGACCTGATATCTACAAAGACGATCAAGTAGTGAGCCCCGATGAGGAGAGGTATTAACAATCACTAGCGCTCAGCCCAGAGTTTCTGGACATTATCCCTTCTTAGAGAATTCAAGAGCCATGTCAGCTTGCTCACAGTAGTGTTAACCACTCAGTGAAGAATATGAAGAGTGGGGCCTGAAGTGGAGAAACCGGAGTAAGAAGCGGTCAAGGGAAGTGGTGATATACAGGAGGAAGCTAAGAAGGTTAAGAGGTGAAGGAGAGAAAGTTGGGAAGTAATAGAGATGGCATAAGATATAGCAGAAATGGTATCATCATGTTCTAGAAACTCCCTGAAGAGTCTCCAGCATCATTTGTATTTAAGAGTGCCCTCTACTCATAGTTGTAAGATCTGCAAGTCAACAAAATATTAGTCTTATTTTAATATCTTCCCTCCATCACATACCTCTTTGTGAATCGCTGCCCCTTTTATCCCAGATTTTGTTAATTTTCCTGTATTTTTAGTGTACAATTAGAAGTCATGATATGTCTTATACTCTCATTGAACCCCTTTTGAACCACACCTGTTTTCCCATTTTTTCTCCCAACTACTGTAACTAAGTAGTTGGAACAAGTATATTGATCAGGCAAGCACTTCAAGTCAGTAAGGTATTATAATATATTTTTATTATAATATGATATATGCCAAATAGAGCCTAAAACAATTATTTAAAAAAAATATTTTTTTTCTGAATTTTATTAATTGAGCCCTCCTGGTAATATGTTTATCCCCTCAAACATTTCTAGTCTAGTTAGCTCTATGTACCTTTATATTCACTACCTTGAAAATCTACAAGACAATTATACTAAAAATTGTTTGCTAGTATGTTAATAAATATTACATATAATTTAACCAAATGCTCCGCATCACAACCATACAAACAAGCTCCAGCGGACCCCCCACCCAGTTTTTCCCACACAGTCCCACAAAGAGATATTATACTTTTGGTTTATTGGCAAGTAAAGTGAGCTAACAGATTTGATAATAATGATAAACTAATTCCTACACTATTAGTAAAAATCTAGGAATTTTCCAGTATAAAGCCATTCTAGTCTAATTGTACTTTATCACAGGATAGGAAATGGTGCATTAACAGGTGTTACTCCCCCCCCTGCAGGCTTTCACTAGAGTCTAACACGGTAGTCCTAGCCCAGGCCTCACCACTGTAACTGTTGCCATAGGTGCGTGTTCCCAGTTGTAGAGTACTGCACTGTGCATGGCGGAAGATAGTTTTGTTTCCGGAAAAATAATATCCTCGGACATCACCTTCATATCTCACTTTTGTTTAAATACGTTATGGGAGGACTACGGATAACGATAGAAATAGATATCTCTAAAATTTACAAAATAGCGAGTGATTCTCTGTGTCGGAGAAATGGACCAAGGGCCAAGCATTTGGGATTGGACAGACCACCAGCCGCTGGGTAGATATTAACCGTGAAGGGCAAGACCCTTCATCAAAGCCGATGCTGCTAATTGCTAACCAGCAGACACTGGCCGCTCGTGGGTACAACTCCCGGTTTGCACGACACCTTATCACCCTCTCGGACCTTCTCTTCATGCTCTAGGCCCGTCTCAAGAATGATAACTATCATAACACAGACAACAGCTCTCATATCATCCAGCCAACACCTATACGCTCCAATTCCTAAGGAACCTCCTAGGAGCACCGAGTGGTGCCCCAACTATAGAAATCGCCCCTCCGGAAACTCGGGAGAGGATCCTAAAAGACAGGGCTTCAGACCCTATTGAACCAGGCCACGAAGAAATAGTGAGGCTGCTCCTGGACTGGAAAGGCATCGACCCAATCAGGTCAAATATCACGGCCAAGGACCATACATTACTCCTCCCGAGAGGGTGGCCAAGAATATTGCTGAGCTCCTCATCCACCCGGAGGGCCTCGTCCACATGGGTTGTCGAGGTGGGGTGTGGGCAGATTGTGGAACCATTGTTGGCCCTGAAGGATGTAGATCCAATAGAGGCAATGGCCAGGGCAGTCATACGCCGCCCTAGCCCGCTGCGGTCTGCGAGGGCACATACCATGAAGATGTCTCTAGATTGAGAAGGTGTAGGTACCAATTAGACGGACATACCAGGTCGAACCTCACTGTCTGTACCAGCGACACAGGTTCGGTGGAAATTTTATAACTCTTCCTCAGCGGTGAGGGAGTCAACGCCGATCTGGTTGACCATCACGGCCGAGGCTTACTTAAATGGGCAGCACAGAACAACAAGGAGATGTCCAACGCAAGATATTCAACGGGTGCGGGCAAAACCCGCTCCTCATTGTTATTCAGAAGAGGCATCGCCGTATAGGAATTGCCCTACTCAGGCCGCTAGACATTGAGCTCAACACCGTGGACGAAATATGGAAGGAATTCTCTGACGCCATCTCTTATAGATAAGAGGCCCTTATGGAATTTCGGAGATGATTCGGGGCCGGATAGCGGAGACGGGGAAACGGCCTCGCGGTAACTCGGATGTAATTCACCAGCACCTACAGTAGATAGATAGACAAAAAAGACAATCCCCCTATGGATACTTGAATCCTCAAAATTACAAGTAAGTGCTTTTCCTATGGTGGCGGTTGCGCTGAGTCGGTTTAACCATCATTTCTTCTCTCCTTTTTGATTTTTCTTTTTTTGTTTCCCCAGCACTACCTTTCGAAGCCAATGTTTTGCACGTTTCTTCCCCCCCCGCCCACATGTATTTTTAGTCATTGGATACCGGTATGCTTGAGCGAAGGGTTTTAACCATCTGACATAAACACCTTCGCGCTTAACTTGCCAATTCCGTGGCCCACAAGGTTTAGCGCCCTATATATCAGAATGGCTTGGAGATGGGGGGGCTACTGAATACGCCCGCAGATGCTTAGCCATAATAATAGTCAATCAAAACAAAAACTAACATGTTGGAAGAACGGGATTGAGGCTGAGGTCAACCTTGATGTCCCCATTCTCAATACCCCCCAATATTTCTTCAACAATAAGTGCTCTTCTCTCCCCCCCTCTATTGTCATCAACAAATATTAGGTTTAATCAAGATGTGCCTCAGTAGGAGGCCCTTACCTTACTTACTTTCGCACCCACTCCCATTTTTCTTATAGGTTTTTTGTGAAAAAAGTAGGCAGACTGTTGAACGTGAGCATTGGTGATGTGACCCTCCAGCAACCTTTCAATACCGGTACTACACGTTATTGTTGCTCTCGAGATCCAATATGAGACTTATAATGTGGCGATATATCATAGCACGCCCCAATCAAGATTGTGAGTCCTCCTAGATTTTAGGCTCCAATTAACCACAAGCTGAGAGATGAGTCCATTATTCAGAAACCTCTGGTGTGCTAAATGAAGAGACGAAAGCTGAGCAGAGAACCTCACGTAATATTGCATTAGTTATTCCGGATCATACAGTTATATGGTGTAACACTAACAGGACCGTCATAGGGCTCGGAAGGAAAGGGAATGGTCAGCATCCCCGCTTCTACTAGCATCCACGACATGAGAACCCCCAATCTATTTATCACTCGTCATCACTACCCCCGCTCAATCCGGCAAATAGATAGACGCCAGAAATGGGGGGAACATGATCAAGAAGCCAGCTGATGAGAAACACGATTGTCTAGCCCAAATCGTACCTGATAAATGTATCCTCGCAGTATTACCCCACAGCAAAACAAAAATGCCGATTAGATATCAATTCTGCGTCTAACTAGGCTGTTGTGAAACCAGGGATTCCATCTCCTACCGTACGCTCGCATTATCACTAATCCATTTCTCCCCCCTACCAATGAACCCTCTGAATCGTTTGCCCGTAGATCCTGAGTATTCCGCAGGGTGAACAATAGTGCACACTCACAAATGTGGAATGCTCAAAAAAATATATAAAGATCATTAGTCTCGGGTAGGTGATCAGAAGACAAGACAGGTTGCCTGAGCGGAGAAATTCCCCGCCCTGGAGCGCACCAGAAAATCCGGATTGAAGGGGGGTAACTTAGATGTCTACTGCAGCACCCGGTACTGTACAGTGCACACAACCACGTACAGTACATGATTAATTTAAATCCCTCAAAGGAGCCACCAGTATCCCAATTCCTTCCCCCCCCCCTTTAGCCCCTTTAGTCACAATTTATCCCTATACATACAATCTCAATAGAATTTTCTGATTCATGGTAAATCACTCGGTTCAGCCACTCCAGCCTGAGGGGCACCATTTCCCCACCTTCACTATCGATCGGTGCCCCCTAATCTTTGCCCCTCCACTCAAGGTTTTTCCCACCCTTTTGTTGACTCACCCCCCCCAGTGCATATGATGAGACTGTCGTCACCTGCTGACGAGTGACGCCTTGTGTCTAAGCACACCCTAAGCGATGTCGCTGGAAGGGCGGTACAAACTTTGGCAGCCCTGACCCTACTCAAACCATCAAACAATAAACCTCCTTCATGGTCGCGTGGCCTAATGGTTAAGGCGCTGGTTTTCGGCACCAGAGATTGGAAGTTCGAGTCCTCCCGCGATCGCAAACTCTTTTTTGCCCCCTTTCTTTTCTGCGAGCACCCTGCTCATATCCCTTTTTCTCCAAACACGCTATGAAACACGTAGCGATTATATAATATTAGGATGTTACCTTTAAAAAATCTAATAATGACGACGGAAGAGCCCCAATTAATTAAAACACCTCAGTACTATCCCTTACGGTAACTTATGTACTATATTATTCTTATTATGGTGATCACTATGCAAAGTAAATGGTATATCCCTTATTCTAATTTCTTTCTTTCCAAAGCCCATTCGTTTCGTCGTCACACGATCATTCGCAAGGCGCCGGTAATTTCCCCCCTGTTTCTCTATTCTTATTCTTGGTGCTGCTGATGCCTGCTACCGATCACCCAAGCCTCTTCCAATCTATTCACTATCAGCATCGAAAAATAACCACTACAAATTTAAGGTCTGTGCCACTCACGGAATAATCAGATTAGGATTAATAAACCTCTCATCCTTCTCCCTCTCTCCATCTACCGTGTCCTCAGAGACTGTGCTCCCGTTTACAAACTCAGGTCCTCTTACGGCTTTAAGCGCGATAAATTTGTTCAATGGGACGTATACCTTCGAGAACATCCATGCAAGCCAGATACTTACGAAAAGCAGTGGAACGATGAGGAGGGATCTTGTGAATGCCTTGTTGATTGCGAGGAAGCCGGCCATGGCAAGCTGGAAGATGAAGAGGCCGAGTATTACGCGGTAGAATATCATGCTCCAAGCTTGGCCTGTGGAGTGTTGGTGGTCCATTGCTGGTGAGGGTTAATACGGTGACGATGTGTGAGGGTAGAGAGGGTGAGGGGAGGGGTGCAAACAGTATAGGAGTTGGTATTTGTATGTAAAGTATCCGATGACAAAGTACACCCAACCAAATCCAAGAATTAACCCTCCAGAAGGCAGAACGCTGTAGATGATACAGATGATAAGAATCAAGATAGGCTGCGGTAGGAAGAGCCCGTAAGAGAACGTCGAGGGTCTGACGAGCTCAGCGAAATCTCTAGGTGTTTTCGCCCCAGCGTATATGATAGGGTAAAGAGCGACACTTCCAAACTGGAGGAGGCGGAATGGAAACATGCCGATTCCTTGAAGGATGATAAGGTTGACGTAGAAAGAGGCAAGACTTCCGAGCGACCGCGCCAGCGCATATGCAATTGCTGTGGTATCGGAGAATGGGACCTTCAACTGTTCCCACAGGTTTTTGAAGGTAAGGGCGGTTCCACTGGCAGCGCATGTGAGAACTTGAAACGTCAAGCTCGTGAAATGGACACTTACAGGGTTGTAAAGGCGAAAAATAAGTTAAAAAACGTGAAGAAGAAATTCTTGCTAATCAGTGAAAGCTCCACGTCTCCTTGCGAGATTTGGCCTTGACGGTTTGAAAGCCCTGTATCATTCATTCATGATTAGCGCACTGCCCTTGGAATAGATTCTCAAAAACAAAGCTACAAGTTCTTACATTCATAGAAGTATGGCACGAGGATGTTGAAAAGCGTCAAAACGGCAGTTGGCAAGGTGTTCTGGATCAAAGAGCTGATGATGGGGCTACCCTCTAAAAGGTCTGCGAGCCCTGGCGAAACCCGGCGGATATCTGAAAGGTTCAAAAGACTAGCAAGGCCAGTGACTGGTATAAGCCAGACGACCGAAAGCAGACTGACGAGGATACTAATTCCCCATGAACAAATCAGACGAGTGCTACGAGACCTATAGGTATTCTCCCAGACAATATCTGACGGCGCGGGTGCTTGACTAGCTGTCATTCGGTTAGCGCGAGGATCCAGAACGGCTTGAATCACAACTTGCTTCACAAGAGTTAGCGAGAGTCCCACTTAGATGGTAGTGGGAGACTTACAGCTGACGCAACAGACTCCATAGTAACAAACGCTATGGAAGTGGGTTCATATTCCTTCTTTCTAGCCTCGACAATCTTCTCATCAAGTGCCCCTAGCTTCATCGTAAGATAGTCGATCGCATCAACCTTTTTTCTCTTTAGGCCCCACAACCCAACCCGTACCGTCATCTTCGGTCTATCATCCTCACAGGAAGGGCGAGGACCCCCATGAAGCAGTGGCAGTGTTTCCTCATCACCCGATGGTAACGAGTGCGGGGGTGACGGCTGGACAAAAGGCAGAGTCTCTGGATTTCTCCCAACTTTGCAATGTCTATTGTGAACGACGTATACTTCCTCCAGCCGTCTCACGAGGTCCTGCCTTCGTACCATAAGACGGTCTAACTCTGCCCAATTCCGGCAGACAGTAACCGAGTCGACTTTTCCGACCCCCAGGCCCTCAATATATTCCTCCAAGGCATCTTCCGATCTGAGTACCTTTGGAATCCCGGACAGCCTCACGGTTCTATCGGTAATTGTGACTTGATTCCCCAGATATTTTTGCCGTACAGCAAGCACCTTCTTGGACTGGTCAAGGAGGAAATATACTGCTAGGGCAGTGAACAGGTACACAAATACCACGTAAACCCAAAGATATGATCCATCAAGCTTAATCTCATCCTTATCTTTACCACCAAGGACATTCATCCCCCGACTGGTCGGCCTGAGTGCCCATTCCGAAAACGAAACCCGCGGTTTCGGAACCGAGTGATCGAAATGTAGATGGATAGGCATGAGAACGCCCAACGCTAGCACCGCCGCGATCGACAGGAATCTGATAGCCATCTTGAAAAATGACAAAAACTAAAATACTAGTGAGACTCCATGCGGGAATGTAGCACAGGCAATTGTAGTGCATACCACATAAGCGTCAAGTCCAGCAGACGACAGTACTTGCTCATCCGTTATCCTCCATAGTACTGGTATCCAACCGAAGAAAGTCTTTGGTAGATTTGGTATTGATGCGGCTGATGATACCCCTGGCTTGTCAGCTTCGCGATAATATAAACGCCCCCCCTACCCATTCTCAGATCCCGGTTCAGCTCACCTGAACCAAGTCGTTTTTTCCGCGCCGCGTAGAGCGAAGACCACCTTGGCCTCAAGAAACAAAACGTCAGGAAGGCACCCAATCCGAGCGTCGTGGAGATGACTAGCTGGGTTGGTAAATCGGCCCTCTCTAGAAGAAATCGGAGTCAGTCAAAAATGGAACGCGAGGTGCTTTTCTTTAAATAAGATAAATAAAACAGGGAGCTGAAGGATGCATACTGGTGTCTGTCGGAAGTCCAATGTGCGTATGATTATCACTCCCGGAGAAGGTTATTCCGTCGTGCAAAGCGTGAACAGTCATTATGGCTCTTTGTGCGGGGAAAGGAAGGGCTCCTGCTTCGAGCGCGGGAGGGCGCGGGGAAAAAGGGATTGTTCGTTCAAGGGCTTCTCTCTTTCAAGAACAGAAGGACGAAGCTGTGCGTCCAGTTGGCAAATTTGGCCAAGACGTTGAACTGACGACATTACGCAGGGCTGCTTGCCACGTGACGCTTTCATTTGTTTTTTTTGTTTTTTTGTTTTTTTTTTGCTGGGTGACACAAGGACGAGAATCCATTTGTTCCTTAACTCTCTCCCTCTCCCCCACCGGGACTCTGATACCTCAGCACATGTGCCCTTGGTGCCAGGCCAGCCATTGGAAGGGGGAGGGGTTTGATTACCTACCAAGGCAGCTTTTGATGCAGGAACGAGTACTCGAGTACGCTTAGGGAGTTAATCTCAGAGCTACCAGATCTACTCGTTGAACTGAGGGATTGGGGGACAATGTGTTTAAGCGCTACTCGAGCTCTCATCCTATTGGCTGGGCGACGGTAGATGTTTTTTGTGCATGAATGTTCCCGAGCTATTTCTCGTACTCGTGAGATGTTAACTAGCCACCCACGGCGATAGCGGTGGTTATTATGCCACTTGTGCATACGGTGCCAAGGTAGCCAGAAACTGGTGTTCAAAAGCATAGATACCGGTACATGTGTGGAGAGCTCCAGCCTATCGTATCGCTCTATTGTATGATATATGCCATAAGTCAGTCGCGAGTGAGGCCACCCAAACCCCTAACAACGCCAAGTACTCATCTCCTAGGAAATCAAGTGATAATGGCACAAGAAATGCATGACCCCAAAAAGGAAGCATGCTATCATATATTACTCCAAGCCATTGTTTTTTGGTCCTTTCTTGAAAGTTTTTCCTTTCTTACCGCGGATCCCACTCGAGGGAAAAGGCAGCCTGTAACCAGCCCTAGCAAGCGGTTATAATACCTAGACGAACGTGGTCCACATGCTTAAAGACTGGGGGAAAGGTCATGCGGATCATTTCCCAAGCCCTATCGCTGATCGATCCCTTCAAACCCCAGGTTAACACAGATAAAGCTTAAAAGGGCCGAGATCTTAGCAGTCAATCAGGCAGCATTGGGGCTAGCATCCTCCCTCGTTGGATGCAGAACCATGCGAAAGCGTCATGCCCAAATATATCCGTCTTGTTATGCCGAGTAACTTTTATGTCGTGCTCCCAAGAATAAAGAATCCTTGATGTGTCACCAGCACTTGACCGGGTCCTATTTCAAGCTAGTTCTCCGGGTTACCAAGAGGATTTCATAAGCTCATAAACAATAATAGCCCAATATCCGAATCCCATTCCGGCTGAGACCTCCATTGAATTTAGGCTACGGACTACTATTATTCAAAAGTTTCTGCCAGAAATATAGACATCATAACAGCGGAAGATGGATTGGTTGGCCTGACTGCTTAATGAACGGAAACATGAGCCCAATATATATCCCACTTTGGTGACGTCAAGTATACCGGTATCTCTCTCGAAGTACCTGCCCCTGTACCCAGACCTCAAGGTAGTGAGTAGGAAGCCGATGCTAAATAACAGTTTTCCAACAGTTTCAAGACTGGTCCTGGACCATCTAAAACAAAAAAACCGCAACCCAGAAACAAAAAAACTGCGGAGTTCTTCCCGCACAGCTACAGCACAGCTGGCGCAACACAAGGTAAACCACCATACTCGAATCGACCGGCTATGCACAAATTGCGGAGCTGGGCCGAAGAACGTAGCACACCCTTGTTAGAACACACCCCCATGGAAATCGGAACTCTACGCCCAGAAGACAAAAGCCCAAAAACGAGCATTACCCAAGCATGCAGGGTCAGTCCCCCACCTCTCTTACCGGAGAATCTCGCTTCACCGCATTATCATGTACCCGGCGTTGGCGGGTGGTGGTGGAAAGCGAAGGATGTGATAGTGGAGAGAGTGCAGTGTGGTGTCAGGCAGACACTTATTGTTTTTGTATCATACCGCCCAGCACACCCTAATGGCACGGCGCGTTTAGACAAGTTTAGGTGCGGTCCCGGGCAGGGTTCTTACCTTTGGGCGTAGCGAAACTCTAAAGAAGATGGGTACTGTAGAAAGTGTTTGCGAGAGGGGACGCCAGTCCCTTACTCCAGGGCATCCATGAGACGCTGGTCCACGGCCCGGGTTCATATATTACTCGACTAGGAGGGTAGTGTATAATAAAACATGCAGTTGGGGGGGTCAATCTATTAGGATATCTGTGCATGGGTCTTACGAGAGATCTCCTTAATGAGCAAGTTTACATAAGCCCCTCCATACGGTATCTGGTATAAGAAAGCTTGACTATGCGAGATAAACATATTAAACGGTAGGACAAAGAGGTGGCCTCAGTCTCACCGCGGGAGTGTTTGAGAGTAGTGACGCGGTCACTCATAGTCACTCTGATCTGATGGAAGAGAAGTGATGGCCGCGTGAGGTGTAGTCAGGGAGCGAGTCTCCCATGTCGCACCACATTGGCATCGCTATTCCACATCTACCCAAGGTTTGATGGGGACAGTCATGGCTGACCTTCCAACCTGCAAAGGAAGACAGCCGCACGATAGGGACGTTCTAACACTGTAAAGTTACCGTATACCAATGCTACCCACCAGCAAAACAGCTTCGTAGGGTAAGGTGAGTTAGGTGGGAGAGCGGTACGGGTATTATGTGTAAACTCTTGCAACCGACCGGTGACAAGATAGGATGCCTGGCTCGGATCAGATGAGCGGGAGTCTTCCTCGGTTCACTGATTGTCCCACTCGGCAACTCAAGGACTCGTTTAGAAGGCGTTACAGGCCAAGCCTCAGAACGATGTAAAGTGCCCCTGGACTTGTCTCTTTTCAGCTTAGCCTCCCACCATGGGGAAACAAAAAAAAAAAAGGACAGGCACCACCCACCCCGTGGGCCAGAGATGGGCCAGCTCCATTGGCGGAAAAGTGGTTGGGAGGGCTGTTTATGCGGAAGTAAGGGCTTTTTTATATTTCTGACGGATAAACAAATAATGCTCGTATCATACCATGAAAAATATGGGATAGCGATATTGTGGTATTGTGGAGAGAAGGGGGCTTTTGTGGGCCGCCCTGAAAATACCGGTACTCTACCGGTGTCATCCGACGATCCGGAAGTGTGTGGCTTTCTGCATGGCACAGAGCCCCCAAAGTGCGCCATCTCGGACCCTCGCCCGCCAGGATGTTCAGAAATCACCATCACATCAATCTGCGGTAAGGCACCTTCCAGAACTTGTGATACTTGAACTGGCACGCTGGGCTGAGTGTTCCCGACTCAACATGTTTCTCTTCCCCGCACCTGGTTGCTTTTTCTTTGGTTGGTTGCTTCTTTCTTTCTTAGAGTATGGTAATGTCGCATCTCTGGATGTGTGATGGGGGAGGGTCTACGAAGATGCGCAAGAGCGTTGAATATGAATATGGCCATAGCTCCTACCTCTGTGTGGGTGGGTTTGGCATTTGTGGACATTGGACCATGTGCTGTGCGCGTATAGTACTAGTACAGTACGAGTACTGCACTCGAGTACAGGCGCCGTGACATATGCACGATATCAGCAGAAACGAAGAGATATGGGCAGGTATGGGTTCTCTACCCTAAGGTCTGTGTAGAGTAAAAAGGGCTCCAACAGTGGATAGAGCACGGTAGACGGTAGACGGTAGACGAGAAACCTTGCCTAATATACTTCCGTGTCAAGGTTCTGCCCCCCATTCACCCTGAAATTGTTCTTGCTGGACCTGGGATCTCTGTGACTCTCGTGCTCCTGTCGTATTTAGCATGTACTGCTACTGTACGAGCGCATGCTCTCGGAATCGTAGATAGCCCCATCACAAAGTCCCCATGTACAAGTAGTGTAGATGGCGGAGAAGGGATGGCCCTGCTGGATCCTACTCACCTCTAGCGCTGGTTTGTTCTGTAGACAAGGCACTGTAGTATCTCTTTTTCCCGTACATCTTATCCCCGCCTCTATTCCCCCTCGTACCCCTTCCTCAACTGCATCCCTCCGACAGAAATAGTGGGACGTCTCCCCCCTCTTCTTGAGATAAATCTGACAGTCCAGGGTCTTCCCCTTTATTAGCTTCCGCCGCGTTTATCAGTCGCATATTGATAGTTTATTCTACTCGTATTCTCCTGTACGAGTCTGTACCCTAACTGAGTTGATGGGCGCCTCTCTTCGCTTCCCCCTTCCCGCCCAAAGAGCCGGAATGCAATTGAAACGAAGGAACTGATAACTCTTTTTTCCTCATTCTATCCTCTATACCCTACTTTCCCCATTCATGTGGCACCCGATACTCTAAGCTACGGCACTTTCTCCCTTTCACCATCTTTACCTTCACCCGCTGTGTTTCGTGAGTCTCTACTCCTATCCACGCGTCTCTCCGTCTCCGTTGAAGGAAGCAACGAGAGAGAAATTTTGGCAGCTTTGGTTTGTTTGTTTGTGCCTCTGCGGTCCACCTCTCGAATCATCGCTGGCTGCAGGTCTCCCATTTCTGTTCGACCACCACCTACCGCCCCCTCCGCAAACGCAGAAGAGCAGCAAGCTAGCCAACCACCAACCAGCTCACTTTACACGCATCCGTGCTGGTGCTGCTGCTGGGCCAAGAAATCCATTGTACCCCAAAAACCCAACCATCCCACCCACCCACCCACACAAACCAGAACAACTACTCCGTCAGCGCAAGTCGCCGGCTTTGGATCGATTCGACTGCAAAACACGAGGGGGAAAAAAATTAACAAGGGGGCCTGCGTCTTATTCAGTTTGCCCGTGACGTGGAGCTAGGGGCCTCGTTCCAATCGCCGCGTTTATTTCATAAGCCGCAGCGAGGCCAAAAATAATCGTATTTCTCTACCATCCCTAGCCGGGTGTCATGGGAAAAAAAGATCCAAAACCCGCCTCAGGGACCAACGGTAGCTTTGTTAAGGGGAAACATCTCCACGAAGGTCACAAGACGACAGCCGCTACACTCGCGAAGGTGGCGGCAAAGCAGGACGAGATACGGCAAAGGGAATCGCTTGAAACTGACTGTCCACCCCGAGCTCCTCCCAAGGATACGTCCACTCAAAAATCACCCTCACCGACCAACCAGGTGGCCTCAAGACGAAAGCTTCTGCAGAGACAACTGACCAGTGGAAAATCTGACATGGCGCCGGCTGCCCTTAATACAGCTACCGCGATTTCGCGGATTACCGATAATTGGGCTCCACCCACCAAATCTGCCTCACCTTCTACAACAATGAAGGTTCCTCGAGTAAAGTTGACACCCAAATCTTCGACAAAATCGTCGTTCAAGTCCCAGAGCTCTGATGTATCAAATCCTAGGGGCCTCACAAAGCTTAATTCGCATCCTGCTTCACCTCCCTGTGGCTCATCGGATAATCCGCCTCCTTTACCTGATCGGCCGGCACCACAACGCTCCGCATCGGCCGAGGGGGGAAGCCTTTTGAACATAGTCAAGAAAGGAAGAGTGCAAATTCAATCTGGTGGATTGGGAGCTGCTAAATTTCTGGGCAAAAAAGGACATGAAGCTTGGGGTAAAATTAAGAGGGGGAAGGAGGGAAATGGTCGTTCTGGGCCGATCGGCTCACCTTATTCTGGCGGGGGTAATGTAAGCCTGAGGGATTCTAGCAATGACATCGATGTTTTCGGTATGGATTTACGGGAAGCCGTCCGGCGGACTAGAATTGTGAAAGAGAGGAAGGGTCCTACTGATACAGCGTATTGGATCCCTGCTTTGGCATATCGATGTCTTCAGTACGCCTCCCGGTTGCCTGGATTACCATGCGAAGATGGAGAGAGATGGCTGCTAATATTGAACTTTAGGTACCTCAATGTTCACGGCCCGCCTGAGCTCGGAATTTATCGAATCTCAGGGAGCACATCTGTTGTGGACGAGCTAAGGGCACAGTTCAAAATACGTATGCTTTCATAACCCCTTAACACTTCAAAACTAACCATTTTCCTCAGAGCATGACGTGGATCTTTTCGACAATCCTCCCGATGACCTCCATACTGTATCGTCTTTGCTCAAAGGATGGTTTCGATCATGTGAGTATACACTAGTGGTATATCTATTCTTGCTGATTCCCGTTAACATACCTTACTAGTGCCCGAGGCCGTGCTCCCCCCGGAGGTTCAAAAGCGGGTATATGAAAAGTGTAAGGACCAAACCGATGCCCCAAAACCACCTCAGGCATTCATCGACGAACTTTCACAACTACCTCCCTATGTGAGTCATCTCCCCTGTCCGTCCAATCGATTGACTGTCTTGAGGATAGATGTCTAACAATTATAACTTAGAATTACTACCTACTTCAATATCTCTTTTCTCATCTGAGTGCTGTTTGCAGCGCTTCTGATGTAAACAAAATGAACCTTGCTAATCTTGGCATGATATTCTGCTCTACTCTTCGAATTGACCGATTTTGCTTCAACTGGCTAGTCGGTAGCTGGGATGAGTGTTGGGCTGGATGCAAGACGGAAGAGGAGGAGTATGGGAGGGTTATCCCGAGTCGGCAGCCCTCAACTGCCTCTTCTGGTCAAAGCCAGTACCACGACGCTTCCTCAGCGCCCGAGTCGCGGTCGACCAGCCAAACCAATGTTGACCGCTATCCTCCGAACTCTTCTAATGCTCGACCCCAAAAGACGCCATCACCAGAGCCTAGATCCCTTGCTAGGTCTCTCAGTCGGGTAGGACGCCGTAGAGGGGGATCAAGTAAGGATTCGAAGGAGCGGAAGGAGGGAAAATCTCAACCTTCCCCACCGTTACCGCAAGAGCTGTTGCCAGGGGCTTACAATGACGGAGGGAAATACAAAGATCCTGACCAATCAAGTCTGCAAGTGGAAACGGGTCGTCCACCTAGGAGTCCAGCGTCGGAGTTCAGTTTAGCAGTGGATACTCAACCTCCTGCGCTCACATCAGACGGTGGTAGCAGTACCGATAAGTTGGATCTGAAATTGCCGGGTATCCAGCCAGTCAGTCCTATGGTGGAAGATGGGGGTATGCTTTGATTGGGCAACAAGCTCGGAATATCTAAAGCCTGGGGCCATGAGGGATTACTGTGGAAATTTATTGCTGGTTAATACGATTAGGGAACTCTGTTGGTCCTCTGGTAGGGCTTATGGGCACTACTAAGGAGCTTTTTTTTCCGGTATGCATACCTAATGGTCTTTCCCGTCTCTTTCTTCCCAGTTTCCCATTTCCCCTGTTTCCCCCGCCCTTGCTCGAGCAATGGATGTCGGCCTGGTTATGTTTTTCTTCTCGGTTTCTTTTCAATCGGAGTTGAGCGAGCATTTAGTTGGTTCTTTTCTTTTCTTAGTTTTCTGTTTGCGAAGGCACGAGTATAGACGGAAAAATTTCACTAAACCAAACCAATTCCCTCTTCAATTCTACCCTTCTCGCACCTGATATATTCACGCTGTATCCCCATATATGCTCTTGCCTTACCTTGCCCCCCCCCCCCCTACCTATACCACTCGCTCCATCCGCAGCTAGCCACGAATCTCCTTCCAACAAAAGAATCACTCTATCTCTTTCCTACTCTCCCATTGCCGCGCTCCCTCCTCCCCATACGTATCAATCTTTTTCACCATTTTTGTTCCTTCTCGTTTTTTTTGTTAAATAAGCAAAGTTGGGACATCCCCCCTCTAGCTATAACTCCGGAGGCATTTTTCTTTATTTCTTCCCTTTGTCAATCTAGCCTTTTCTTCTCTCTTCTGTTTATTTCCTCCCCGCTTGAAATACCCGTTGGTGCTGCGATATGTCCCTGACTGGGCGAGTAGGTAACCAAGTATTTTAGTCATCCTGTTTGTTTATTCGTTTATTTGTTGTTATCATATAGGTCTTTGTAGTCTCTTTTCGTTTCTTTTTTGCTCCCTTTTATGGTTTTTTTTTGGCTTGGTCTTTTTCTTTCGGGCTAGAGGTACCCTCCGCGATCACGATGGATGAACCTGTGGATGGGTTAGGGTAGGTGGGATGGGCTAAATGAGGGATGGGGGTGGGATGTGGGATACAAATTTATTATATTGGAAGTGATGTGTTGCTTTGCTCCGTGTGGTATTTGGGTCATAAAGAGTCACTCGAAAGCTGGACAGTTTTGGGTGAGTATTGAGTGGCTGCTGTTCATAGAGTCTGCACCACCTGATTTGACTAAAGTTATATCCCGAACAGCGGGAACTACTTTTGAAAACTACTCCCGGACGTAACCCTTGGCAATGGCACTAAACTTAGGCATATACACATACGAGATGCTGTTGACACCTACATGTCCCGGCTGTGGGCTCCAGGGGTGTCGCCAAGGGTGCATAAGGAGGCTAAAAAGCCGTGCCATTTAGCATCACCCTCTAAAACTCTCCAACCTCCGTAATAGTTCTGCAACAGTGCTTCCCTAGGACCTGGCCTGGAAAGGGTCATTGTTATACTTTTGTCAAGTGTCTTACACGATCCGCTGGTTTACATTATATAATTCACATCCCCCGGTAGGCCTGCTTGCCCGGGGGTAATGAAAGCTTGCTCGGGCGTCGGTGGCAGGTCTCCGGTACTGCCATATACAGGGCACAAACGTTACAGGATCTCGTCGGGGGACATGGATGTCAGGGTGGGTACACGCTGAGCTGCGAACGTTTCTGTGAGATGGAAAGGTATTAATAGCTGTATCAGGAGTAGAGAGGGGTGCTTGCGGGAGGATCGGTTTCGTGATAAATAACACAGAGGCTGGGCCTGGTATGAGTACGGTGTTGAGAGGAAGAGTTGGGGGGGGAGGAAAGATGGAACTTGTGATATGGCTTGGGAGATGGGAAATTTTGTGCTCTGGGGGGAGGTGGTAGGCTAGGGCCGCACGTCGGGTGTCGGCGTTGGTAATGACTACTCAAAGGGTTGAGATAGATGGAGCTATCTTATGCTTATAATACCAATTACGACCCGCCCAAGCATACCGATCTTGCAAATGCAGTTACAAGAGCTGGAATCACCCTTGGACCGAACATGAACCATCGTATTTACCTTGACACGATTTTCAATGCGGGACCCTCTCAACCCACATGGCACACTGTGAATACCCACATATTTAAGCAAGGATGGGGCCCATTGGGACTTCTTCCGGTGTCCCCAATTGCACCGAGGGCTTCTCGAAAGTAGGAACTGATAAGATTGGACGGTGTCATCGGCAGTGCTCATTCCGCCATGTGACCGGGAGCGTAATGGCCACCGGTGAGGATCTTAGGCCGAGAACGAAAGATGGTTTTGGCATTGGTATATAGCCTTGGTAATAGGGATTTTTTTCTTTCTAGATAGGGTATTGAGTTTTGGAGCGGAAGAGCTATTTATCCTAGAAGTACCTTGGGTAATGGCTTTTTTTTTTCAAAATCTGCGGATAGTGGGCTGGGATTCTCGGTGATAGGAAGGGAAAACTAAGGAGATCGGAATGGCTTGGATTATCCTCGTACTTTACTTATGCCACCTCTTTTTCGCATGTCCATTTCTAGATCTGCGGTCGAGGTGGTTAGTGTTATGATTTACCGACGAGTGAAGATGCTCAAGAGGGTGCTGATGAACTCCCGTCAGTGGCTCGCCATCTTGTAAGTGTCTGATCAGTCAGCCGTTGCCGCGCTGCCCTACAGCGATTCTTGACACCACATTTCTGGTGGTGGTTATGATCGTTGAGGTCAGAGTCTATCTATATATGTACTGTACGTCGTATCTAAATGTTCTATCTCAAAATACGATCTGATCTGATGTGTTCAAAAAAAAATACCACAATGCTTGCTTGCTAGGAGCGGACCCCCCACCCACAGAAATGAGGGATCCCTGGAAAGCCGGGGGGGATCCAAGCAAGAAGGAAAGGAAAAGGAAAAGGAACGGAAAAGAAAAAAGCCCTCACAAAACACTGGGACAAGCAGAAGACTATTCTGAGATAGCACACATGGGAGCAAATAGGGAGGGCTCGAGGTCTCAAGTGGGGCTTTGCTAGTACTAGGTACCAGTTACTGTACTATACGTCACAAGATTGGGATTATCTGAACTTAAAAGTACCGGCTCAAGCTAATATTTTATTTCTTTCTAATCCCACAGAAAATCTAGAGTAACTAACAAATGTAACCTTTTCTACCACGCAACCTGAGCAATGGGAATTGAGCTCGGTGATGAGGTATCAAAGGCTTCTTCATCAAAGATTAATCAAAGCACTGCCGATGGCTGCAACTACCATGCACCTGGCCCTGTCAAAACGCTAAAGCTCCGGCTCCTATATGGGCACTGAAAACTTGATAGGCTGGGTGCTGTATAGTGATTCTGTGCTATAGTTCCAATTTCTAATGGGGGACATACAACTCCTTGTAACTCATTGCCCTCAGGCTGGGTGGTTTGGGAAGATCAGAGCATGCTCGAGGAATCGCACATTCTTCAATCCTCAAAATCGTCCGCATCTGGTGTTTGACTGGGATCAGGCGCTCAACTGTGGGGTTGGTAATGGCTCTGTCGTGGCTATGTTGTGGATTTTGGGGCTGGAAGGCTCATCGAGTTGGCCTTGAAATAATGACACTAATCCGGTAGTATCATCCGTTCTGATTCTGGTGTATGGCTCCTACCACCACTACCACCACACACTTTCGGGGTCAGCAAAATACTCAGGGAGAAAAGAAACGAAAAGGCAAAGGAGGTAAAATGGGTGAGGAGCTGTACCTTTGTATGAATATGTGTTTGTGGAAGAAGGTGGTTGATGAAAACGAGGAGAAGGGAGGGAGGAAAGGCCCTTTATATACTAGCAGGCTCGTCGGCCAAAAATACTGGCCCATTCTATGAAGAAATAGGGTTTAGAGTTGCAAGAGCACTTAAGGATTTAGGGCCAAAACAACAATTCTATAGTTGTGTTTTTCTTAGGGTAGGAGTGTTGAAGAAATCGTGCGGTGTCACTCGGGAAGGTGTGAGTTAGCATAGTGGAGTTAGCTTAGGTGTAGCATACAATATAGCAAGCTAGTGTAAGTATAAGCGAGGGAACTGGGTGTCATGAAGGAAGGCGCGAATATGTCTGGGCACCTGCCATACTATGTGGGTGCGGTGGAGAAAAGTTGAGTGGTTATATTGATGTACTAGTATAGATGGTATTGGGGGGTGAGTGGGGTTGGGAAACAAAATGGAAGGAACAGACAACATGTTTGTGGGTACAGGCAAAGCTAGAGAGGGCCCCTTTAGCTTTTCAGTATGATAGAAATTATGGATATAGGGTAAATCAATGTTACGCCTTACGGTGTTTGGGAAATTAAGGTACCTGATTTCATCGGGTTGTAAATATTTGCTAGAATAAAAACATGGCACCGAATGGCAACTGGGATGGGCAGCGTGCGCAACTTCTCTTCTTTCTTGCTAAACTAATGGTAAAGCTAGGAGTATATGAAAAACGTAACCAGGCCCTGATCCTTCCATGGACTAAGTTACCACATGTCCGCTTTCTCCCCCGCATGTTGCGCACCCCAGTAGAAACAAAAAACATTCTGTATAGTCCTTTAGCAGAGGAGATGCGTTAAGGGGACTCCCGCTCTCGTGCGGCTTTAGCTCACTGGAAGACGTGTCAGAGTTGGCGGAAGCGGATAGTTGTCTGAGGTAAAGAAAGCGGATAGATGAGGGACAAGACGGGATAATAGTTTTAGTTGTTTCATTTATTCTAGACGGAAGGATAGACGGAAGGGTTTTTGATTATGTCTTTCCTTTATTCAGAGTAAGGAGGTACGCAGGCAAATGGGATTACGCATGAAGAAATCGATAGGTGTGGCAGACGATAGAATGATTGAGAGAGTTTTATTATTCTTATATTACTATAGACTTATGTTTAGTTGGTTTAGAAGACGACGAGCGAATGAAGTTTCTGATTTTCCCTAGTACCCTTTTGGTTGAGCCCTAGTCTAGTTCGACCGTTCGATTACGCGATTTGTCCCCCGCAACAAGACGCTTGTCCTGCCCTCATGCATTCCTTTGATTGTCCATACTCCAAGCCGTCTATCAATGGAGGCATCTTTCCGAACTTGCGAACTTTCACTAAACAAAAGAAACTACAACCAGAGCATGCCGGGTAGCATCAGCCGATTTCCAAAAGTGAGCTTGAGCTCACAAGAAAGTAGTGTGCTGCGCACCTGCTTGAAAAGTTCTGGTGCACGCATTGGCAAACGCACGAAAATGTTGCCATTCTTCGTCACCAGCATGTTACGGAAGCAAACCTTGCGCAAGAAGAGAGCCTTGGAAGGAAGGTAGGCAAGCAGAGGCCAATAGCAACTTTCCAGAGAGCATGGCAGTTTTCCTCACTGTGGGAGAAATCCTCCATTCCTCCTGGATTCTCTCTCCTATTATTTTCCCGGTTTATGAAGAACCCTAGTGGTTTCTCAGGGTACTCAGGCTACGCCCCCAACACTAATGTTCCTCCAAACCAGCGTTCCCCTGGAGCGCTCAGATGGGGAGCCACCCACTGTTTCTTCTCCTGGGGGCGTTGGGGGCTGTGGGTATGATTACCTGACTTTCGATTGGGTTGGATGGGGTGATTCGCGAGTAATTTAGGCTGGATTTGGGAATTTCAAAACCAGTTGGGTTGGCAACTAGACCGGTAAATGATATACAGCTCTTACAGCCGAGTTAATGTATCCTGAATGGTGGTGGTGTGGGAATCCGTGGAGCTAGGAAGCTTCACCAAATATCACTCGTAATATATATATCGGGTTGTGTTGGAATTTGCCCCAATGTGCGGAAGTGAAATGGTAGACCTTTGCGCAACTTCAACTCGCAGTGATATTCTTACTTCTTGCTATCAACCAAAACGAAAGGGCCAAATAGTCAAACATATATAGAGAAACTTCAGTGACCTCATCCCTCATTAGAAAGAACCTGTTTCCCGTCTTCAGCCCATAATGCATCATGAGTTCCAGCCGTGTATACGCCTCCAAAACCGGAGAGCGCAAAGAAGCCTGGCCGATACGAAATAGCCGCCGTATAATCAAGAACCAACCCACTATGTCTCACCACCACATAAGAGGTAACCCCATAGGAGGGAATGACATAGGAAAGAAATGATTGCGACAAAGGCGTTGTTTGAGGACAATGGGAGACTCGGACAGTAACAAGAAATGCAACAACCCTCGTCCAACTCTGCCGAGTGAGAGCTTGTGAGTAGGTTTACTTGAGTTGGGAGCTTTCTTGCATATTATCTATCATATTATTCTATTGAATTTGTTTTCTCGTTCTCTTCTTAGACCTATCGGCTGCTCAATCGGGATAACCCTTAACCACCGTACTATATCTTCTTTCCTTCTATCATATAGCTTCTCACATTTCATGACACTCACAAAGTCCCTTAACCCATGTGTCTAGTTTCCTTCGGGTTATAGAATCTCACTACCCTAGTTTTTCCCCAATTTTCTGTGATATTGTAGCAGTGACCCTGACTCCTCATAGGTCGCCAACCCTGAGAGGCGCTTTATTTCGTTGTTGCCTTTTCTCACCTATTTTTCTCCCTCCCTGCCTCCATCACCACCATCTCGACCAATCCCCTCTCCCTTCATCTTTATCCACACCATAACCTTACCACCACCACGCTGCACTACTCCTCCTTTCACAAGAATGTCCGCTAATGGGATACCCGAAACAGCCAACTCCACCCAAGGAAAGGCTTTGAGGGCGCTGGGCGAGCTTGTAACCCTTCTTTGCCCAACCCACTCTCACCAATTGTCCATCACAAACCCCATATCTAGCCCAGCCGTCGAGGGATATAGCGTTATCGTCGAATGCGGTGAAGACGACATAGTCTGGGCGGTACAAATGTGGGCGAATTGTTCCTTCAGAAGGATCAGGCGCTCCAAGAGTGTTACCATACACAGTGGTAAGCTCGTACATATTCTACCCTCCAACAGCGCTCAGTCACTAATTTCAGAATATAAAATTGGTTATATAGTTGGATCCGGGAAAGCGCCTAAAACTTTCCTTCGAACTCTCAAAGTCTGGGAAGGACTCGTGTGCGATGACATCGTCAAGCTTCATAGGCTCGGGAAGCTCAAGGAGGATTGGTGGAATTATCCGGTGGTTTTGAGCGAAGAGCATAAAGATGCGATGTATGTGGGCTCGTATGGAAAAACTTTTCTTTTCCTCTGATCCCTTACTTTCACCCCCCGTTCTTCTTTAATATAGCTGACGCGAGACCGAACGGAAAAGCGATTACTACAACCAAGGGCCAACTAACGACGATCCGGAAAACGAAATACGAGCCATCGAAGCGGGATATAAGGCGTCTGAGGTGTGCAATGCTACATACTACTCTCCCCGCCATGGAATGTCTTCCGGGCGGCCCAGAGCTCATGGGCAGGGTGAGGATGAGGACAGTGAAGATGAGACCGTAGGTGAGGAGAGGAACAGATAGGGAGATCAGGACCTTATATCCTGCAAGCGGGGGGAGGCTCGGAAATTCATTTATAGAGGGTACAAATTATTTTCCTCGTTGTCTTAAAATCTTACTGATTAAGGAATATTTCCAGCACCCCACCCAGCTTTCTCGTACTCGTTCCAGGCGTATCGACTCACTAGCTAGTCCCCAGACCTACCTTTTCAATAGTTTCTAATATTCTATTATTTTTCTCCTTTCCTCTCTTTCTTTCATCACTTTCTCGAACCAACCTTTGCCAATTTTGTCCTAGTTCCAAGCCCCAGACCTTTCGGGCGAGTGGATGTTTTCTCCATTAAGTTAGATACCAATTGTAAATAGAAAGGGTTTGCTGGACGGCTATGGGAGCTGGTAGCTTTGTAGTGCGCTTTCTTCTGTCTCCTTAGTGCTGCCTTCTCTACTCCACTCTAGCTAGAAGAAAAAATAGATAATTCATCTTGCCTAATATGGTAGACTTTCCTTGAGGGTTCGGGAAGGGCACTATGGTAGCTACACTATAGCCGTGAGTCCAAAGGGAGAAATAGACGCTTGAGTGCCTACTTGGCATGGGGAATAATTGTTAAAGAGGACAACCCCGGAGAGCCAGAGAGAATTAGAATGAGAATGAGAATGGGGAAAAAACGTGGATTGGGGAATTTCCATGCATTGGAATCGATTGGTACATTGAACTAGAAGCGTAAAACCGAACCATAACCCGGTTTGTACAATTTTCAGGCTCAATCCATCCCATGCCTCTTTGCATTACATATGATCACTTGCATATTATAGTGAGGATTTTATTCGAAGGCACCGAGACCTCTAGTAAAAGTATCCAGACCCCCCCCCCCCCCCACACACACATCCAGCTGGGCTTCGGGTCGACTTCCTGCCTCGTTCCAAGTAATCCCGGGTTTGTAGCTTTCAACTTGGTTGAATAGCATTCTCATCGTGTATAAATACTTCTCTTCCCAATCGAAGACGCTATTACTATAGGACATAGAATAGTGCCTGAATCATAGTTTATCACTTTTCATATCTAGTTATGCAATTACAGTTCCTTTGTCTGCTCGTTTTCTTGATGGCTCCTGGTTATTCTACTTGCCATCTTTGATAACCTCCCAGATGTCCGTAATAATTATCCCAAGTTCGTTTTTAGAAATCCGGGTAAGATTAGAAATAATATGCTCTATCAATGAACAGCTGTTGTAAGGTAACTTATTCTGTAAGATGAAAGTTTAGATACACTCCCATACCTGAGATTTCCGCGCTTCCGGCGGACAAAACCTAAGGGATTCAACTCCCCACTACCGTACCAGCCCATCCCCCCATACTTGGACTTGGTTTCTCATTTGAAGATAGGCCAATCCTCCAACTAAGCTAGCCTACTCACCGCTTTACCGCCCCATCTTTGCCATCCCTAATGATAGACGATCTCCTCCACCACACACACATCCCGCCTTCCGGCAACATCCTCGACGCAAATCCACCTCCCCCATACGCTGGTAAGGACGAAGAGGCAGTGACACGAGTGATTCTTTATGACTATCCACCCAGCGCTGGGATGCCCTATGAGTGAACAAGCCATAAATACCCGGAAGCCCTGTGCGACAGTGAAATTAGCCATTTACAAAGACATTAAAGAAGCATGGTTTTAATTCCGGAGCGACAGCTCCGATTATTGATTGGGGCGCTAGGGTATCACATATCATATCCCTTACACTTCATACTATTATGTCACCTCATACCGGTACCTGATGCAGCACTACTTGTAGAAACACCCCTTAGCTCTCCCCGCTCGATATTATACCTCATAGCTGACAACCCCCAACCTTGCAAAACAAATGACCCAGCTTCCGAATCCTCCGCGAAGAGTAAGGGAATCCACGGCCTCTCGCCCGGAGGAGGAGCCAGAAATTGGGGGCAGCAATCATGAAGATACCGATGGTATTTTAGCTTACCGTCCATTTTTTTTCTAAAAGCACACGTTATCTGACTTGGTGGTATCTCTCATACAATAGAATACCCAACAGACCTCGAAGTCCAACCCTGCATCCCGATAATATTCGTTATGGGAGTTAGCGGTGCGGGAAAGAGCAGCTTTATCAAAGCCCTCGGGGGAAAAGATTCGAAAAGGAAGCCCCCGGAGACGGATCCCGCCGTGTCAGGTTGTTGAAGCCCATCTTTTATAATTAATTATAATACCCGTCGGCATACGCGTGACAGCTACGATAGGCTGACCCGAGTAACCATCATAGTGACGCGTGAGGTGGGAGTCTACAAAACTACTCTAGACGGGCAGGAAATGTTATTAGTCGACACGCCAGGGTTTGAGGATAACAAGACGTCAAATCTCGAAACACTCCAAAAGATATGCGAGCACATACTCCAAGTAGCGAATAATCCGGCGTGTGTTATCCACGGCGCTGTTTACGTGCATAACGTCGCTACCTCGAGATGGCTTGCTGGCGACGAGCGCACCTGGGCGATACTCAAGGCACTCTGCGGCGACGCCGCCATGGGCAACATCGTTGTCGCGACCACCCGCTGGCCAGCAAATCATGAAGAGGAAGACTACGAAAAGCTCGAGAAGATAAATCTGGAAAACTATTGGGAAGGAATACTGGGGACGGTCAGGCTCTCAAAAAATGATGTCCAAAATTCAAGGACCGTTATCCGAATGCTACTCCGAGTCCGTCCCAAGACCTTTCAAGCGCAGTGGGAATTGAGCAATGGGAACACCCCTTCGGAGACCAGCGCCGGGAGAATCGCCATAACTGAGGGCGAGGAGGCGCTGAGTAAAGCGGAAAGGGAGAAGGAATATGCCCTGGCAGAACTCGAGCGAGTCTCTTTGCAGATCGAACCAGTGCCATCGCGAAACGCGCCGAGACTAACCCAACCACCACCACCACCCCCGCCAGAAACGAGGGGGCAGAATGCAGCCGATTTTAAAAAAGAGATGGACGCCCTCCTGCTGCGCATGGAGTCCGCAATACACGCCAATAAATCGCAACTGAGAAAGATCAAGAGCTCGGAGCAAACCCTGCAGGAAGAAATCCAGCAAGCCCAAGCATTGCTGAGAGAAAAGGAGGACCTATTGAAGAGGTACCACCAGCTACGCCGCAAGATAGAATCCCCTGACAAACTCAAGTTGGCGCTGCGTGCCTCGCGCAGACCAATCCCTGTCCGAAAAATATCTTGGGGAAATCTGTTGGCTATGCTGGTGGTGGGAGGAACGGTTGTGGTGGAGATTGGGTCAATGAGTTTCCCTTTCTATGGATTTGCTGCTTGCGGTGTTATGCTCTTGTATAAAGGAGTGGAGAGGGTGAGGTCGAGAAACGCGAATCGCACGCCGCGGAGGGATAATCAAGCCTCTCGGAACGCAGCCCAGACATCCGGCATGGAGTTTCAGATCCCTAGTATGAATATAGAAGAAAAGGATTCACTGGGCGGCCAGAGTAGTGGGGATGATGAGCGGATTGAAAGGAGGAGGGCGAGGGCGCGGATGAAGGCGTCGAAGGAGAAAACGACGGAGGGGAAGGGAGGGCCGGCACCGCCAGAGCCGCTGCCACCAACGGCGCAGAGAAGATTCAGCTGGTTTTCATTTTGGTGGACATGAGTTGAGGAAAGACGTGATCTACTCTCCAGGGCTAAAGATGTTTATCTAAGATAATTATTGTTCCCATTGAGGTGTCGCGAGTGATGTGTGAAGGTAGCAGTCAGCCAAGCTCTTTGGTCATCTCTCAATATTAGCGCAGATTGTGCGGCATTCGAGGCGACAAAGCTTGAATTTACCCGACTACCGACTTCGATACAAGCACAGAGTGGTAGGACAGGGTATGAGAGGAAGAAGGGTGTGATATTCTACCGTGTTAAACACTACGAGAAGGGTATATGCCTATAAGTACAGTATAGTCTAGGGTTATAAAAGAGGTAAGAGGATAGCAAAAGTCTATTTTACACTGTGAACAACCTGTGTAAACCAAGAAGGGAGTAAAGAGAGGGGAAAGGGAGAGAAAGAAAGAAAGAAAACTAAGAAAAGAAGCCCCAACTCCAGCAGGTGAAAAAATAAGCCAAAGATCCTCACGCACTAGCCACCATTCATCAACCTGCGATAGTCAAACCCGCTCCCAATCAGCCATCCTGCAAGGCCCCAAGTTGCAGTGAGAACTCACCCCTCCTTAACGACTTCAATCTTCCTCCCACTACCCTCCAAATTCTCCTCCAAAGTACTACCAGTCTTTTTTACCACCTCTTTCTCTTTCTTTTCCCCTCTCACCACCTCCTCTCCCTCCTTCTTCCCCTTCCCCTTCCCCTTCTTATCCTCCTCCGCGCACCCACACTTATACGTCGCATCCAGCATCATGCAATCAAACTCCTCCTTCCCCAACCGCACATTTACAAGATTATGCACAAAGCACCCCCACTGACTCGCCGCGACACGCCCGCTCGTCTGCGGCGGGTACTGCGCCAGCAGCTTCTGGAAGTGTCCCGCGCACTCCCCGCAAGGGTACAACCTCGCGAAGAGCGCCAAATACTGTGCTAGTGCGGTACGCTCGTCCACGCTCGCCGACTTCGGGAAGCGCGCGAGCGTCGTGTGGAAGAGTTTCCAGGCCGCGCGACCCAGCTCGGCTTTTAGCGTTTCGTTTCCCAGGTGCGGCATTATTGCGCTGCCGGTTAGGACCGATGAGGGGATGGGCAGGGGTTGCGCTATCGTAGTTTGGTGGGGGGGGGTAGGAGGAGGGGGAGGGGGGGTGGATTTTGTGGAGGGGATGAGGGTGTAGGAGAAGAAGAGGAATAGGGTGAAGCATGCAGCTAGCAGGAGGGGTTTGTTTCGTGTCATTTTTGGCGTCCTGTTTTCTCTTCTCTTCTAGCGGTTTTTGGATCAGGGTCGGAGTCGGAGTTGGGTAGTTGTGTTGGTCGCTGTTGAAACGGGAGAGAGCAAAAGTAAAAGGGGGGGGAGGCTTCGACGATGATACCCTTATATAAAATAAATTTAACCTTCCCCCCTTCTACCGTTAGCCAGCCAGCCAGAAAGGCAACAATTTCTAAGCGGGTAAGAAATAAAAGAAAGGAGGGAAAAAATCAAATAAAACCCCGGATGACAAGGTTTTATGCACGATATAGAGTAGCGATGGGCCGAGTTCTCTCTCTCTCCGTCTCTTGCACCGGTGTGAAGGGTTATTATGGATAGAGCTCACCGACAATGCAAACGATACAGATTCCAGTTCCCCGTAGTAGAATAGGAGAAAAGTGTTCAAAGGATCATTGTGTCTCTTGTGGCGGAGGAGTACCGTACATGTACTATAGATTGCACTTTTTATGTCCGGTGCATGAAGACGACGACTGCACGGTGCAGACCTGACCAGCGAGCTGCGGTACCTGTACCGCACCGTATAATACTATATAACTTAGAGAAGAGTTTCGGGGGGGGGGGGGTAGAGGAGGAAGAGGCTGCAAGGTGCTGGTCCGTTTGATACTGCACAGCACGGGTAGAGTTGTTGTCTTGATTCTCCTGCGCCTGTCTGCAGCTTCCCTCCCAACCAAAATTCGCTTAAGCAGCGTACCCAGGGTACCGACTGTAACCCAGATTGTCTCACCCACCTCAGGGTACCACCGCCAGCACTCGAATATCATACCGCTCTCATGTCGGGTGGACCCGTAAACTACTCGAGTAACTCCAGGACAATGATTGGCCCTCTCTGTGAAAAACCGAGGTTCTACCATTCAAGCTAACCAGAGAATGAGTAAACATCAGGAAGGGCTCAGGTAAGTTAGACTAGAGGGATAGGTTGCCACTCCTTCTCTCACCTATGATACCGGTATCTCATTCTTACTCGCACATAATATTATGATACTCTCCCCGCACTTTGTTTCATCCCCCCCCTCCCCTTTCACCCCCCTTCTCAGTGGGGAACTGAACTAAGCTCCCATCACATCATACCTACACAATTGTTTTGCCTACGGAACGAGGAGAAACACAGAAGAAAATGGTATTCCCACCGCCTCCAACTGACTCCATTGGTTTGTTTCTCCCCCACCCTCTCCACCCCTTCCCCTGCTCCCATCACAAGTTAACCAACACCAAAACCCAGACTGGAGCAACATTGGCTTCCGAGTGCGCGAAGTCAACGGGCACATCCAAAGTACCTACTCCCTCCGCACCAAGCAATGGACCCCGCCAACCTTCATCCGATCCCCCATCCTTCAAATCCACGGGATGGCTCCAGGCCTAAATTATGGCCAGCAATGCTACGAAGGGCTGAAGGCCTTCCGCTCCGCCTCTTCCAACTCAATCCACCTCTTCCGTCCGCTCTCCAATGCCATGCGCCTCGAGCACTCCGCCAGCTTTGTCAGCATGCCTGCCCCGTCGACGGAACTCTTCCTGAAAGCGGTGGAAATGGCCGTCTCCCTGAACGCAGAGTTCGTGCCGCCCGCCGAGTCTGGTGCGAGCATGTACATCCGGCCGTTGCTCTTCGGCTCGAGCCCGCAGCTGGGGCTCAGTCCGCCGGAGGAGTACACGTTCGCTGTATTTGTGCTCCCAGTAGGGGTCTACCACGGTGTTAAACCTGTGGACTGCATGATCCTGGAGGACTTTGACCGCGCAGCACCGAAGGGTACCGGGTCCGCTAAGGTTGGCGGCAACTATGCGCCTGTTCTCAGGCACTCTGATGCAGCACATGAAGAAGGCTTCGGGATAACGCTGCACATGGACTCCCAGACGAGGACCTACATCGATGAGTTCTCCACCTCCGGCTTCATTGGCGTCCTCCCCGACAAGACACTCGTCATCCCCCAGAGCGATAACATCATCAAAAGTGTCACCAGTGATAGCGTGCAGAGGATAGCAAAGGATCTGTTCGGCTGGGATGTGCAGACACGCAAGGTCAAAGAATCGGAGCTCGAGGACTTTGTCGAAGTCTTTGCCGCGGGCACGGCCGCAGCGCTAGTCCCCGTCAAGAGCATCACCAAGAAGAGCACAGTCTGGAAGAAGGTCTACGGCGGCAAAGAGCCGGGTGAGGCTGCCGTCACACTGCTGGACGGACTGAAGGGCATACAAAGCGGCAGGGACAAGGACCCATTCGGGTGGAGGGTCCCCGTCCGGGAGTTCAAGCTCAACGAGGCCACCGGTCAGGAGGTCCAGGCTGTCGACCAGATGCCTTAGTTTGTTTTCTCTTCCTCATCCATTCCCCTCAATTGGGTGTTATTATATATATGTGCGTTTGAAAAAATGGAAGAAAAAAGGACTTGCTACACAAGAGGCGGTGCAGGCGCGATAATCATTGACTGCAATCACGGAACATCACTCGACTGACGAGAATATAAAGTACTGAACCCTTTGCACAGAATTAACCCCCGCGAAAGTTGTGTAGCCTATCATAATACCACCTCACAAAGCGGTGCACCCACCCACAAGCCTTATCCCAAGTACCATCACAAACCCCAAACAAAACAAAGAGGGCAAAAGGAAAGGAAGAGTCCACCCCCCCCGTGCCCATAATACAG
>Ga0307509_10001664_pt1 | contig 37150 bp, 21 predicted proteins | sample 10_EM_MG_FD_202245 | JGI IMG/M metagenome (GOLD analysis project Ga0307509, IMG submission 202245) | Populus trichocarpa ectomycorrhiza microbial communities from riparian zone in the Pacific Northwest, United States - 10_EM | ecosystem: Host-associated > Plants > Roots > Unclassified | place...
ACCCTGGTGACTCATACCTATGAGTCACACGATCATGACTCATAATGAGTCATACCCGAAATCCATCAGATGACTCCTATGAGTCACTGCGCAACATGCCATAAACCAATCGCAAATCATAAAACATATCAGGTGCGCAACTCGCGTCACCTTCGTGAAACTCGTGACTCATAATGTGAGTCACGCGCGAAAGTCATTACATCATTATGACTCACAATCGTGAGTCATAGAAACATCAACCAATCATAACATAACGATGACACACAAGTGCGAGTCATGTGAGAACTATGAGTCAACTGACTGCATAGCGTAAAACATAAACATACCTTATGACTAGTAACTACTAGTCATGTGAAATCTGCCTTGCTTAGTCACGATTTGTGACAGGTAGTTACTACATTCAGTGTAGGCAATGCTTTCTACCAGTTTCACCAAGAGAAGGGAGAGCTTATCCACCGTGCCTTTCGTGAGGTTGAATTATCACTTCCAACCGACGTGGTACCAGCAATCATGAATTAGACATCACAGGATTCCATACACTGCAAATTGGCAGCTCGGAAGATGAGATTGTGGAGCCCGACCCCAGGGCTGATATTAGTATACAGAATGATGCAAATGAGGCTCTTGAATCCGTAAATACAGAGTAACTAATTCTAATGTCTTTAGCTCTAAGTAAACTCCCCGGCCATGAGGTTGAAAACTACCTCTTTCAGAATCATCGCCGGTGACTCAATATCTTAGCTGAAACCACGCCTACCCCTACTCCGGAGATATCCTTGCATACGGAGATAGTGGATTATACGAGTAAATACGGTATACGCATAAAAAACTATTCAAAAAAAATTGTAGAAAAATAAACCAACAAAGAAAAATAAACTATGCCAAAGAAAAAAAAAATACGGGTACAAGAAAGTATCGGCTATGATACAAATGAAATAAACGGATAAAAAAGAAAAGAGAAAAGTCAGACAAGCGAAGGGTAGAACCAAAGCTGAAGCAGAAAGGAAGACATTAATTATTAACGAAAACAAGATGGTGTTTGAGGAGATTGTGTTGTCTTTAACTTTGGAGTTGACAAAAGCTTGAGCAGAAGGAAAATGAATGAAGAGAACGCTGACTCATGGTTGCCAACTGATCTCCCATCACCCATCCAAAACGTCATCCTTCAACCATCAAGAAAAAGCTCCACTAGCTGCTTTTGGCCTACCCCCTGCACTAGTGCACCCTGATTCTTAACGCCGTTTTGGACGCAAATTTACCGTTATTAACTTTGAATACCCTTACTGGAGATTATGAACAATTATCTGAGGTCAACCGGCCAAATATAGCCCTGTCTGAACCAGTTAATTGTTCCTCGGCCCGGTACCCGTGCGGGGTTGGTTGTGAAATCAGCTGTTGTAAGTCTCGGGATTGGTATGCTCTAAGGCTGGGACTAAATTTATCCTGCCGGATGAAGGAAGACGGCTAGGATAGCGATCTCCAAAGCCGTATCAAACTGGGCTATCTGGAATGTAGTGCGCCTCCGTACCTCCTATCAACCTAATGACCCTCTCTCCTTACTAGCTAAATCCTTCCAATTCACCTGATGCACCACCGGGCAACCATCCCACTTTTGTTACCTTAGCGCCTCCTTTGCCGAACCAGCTAAATCCCCCTATTGGCTTTAGATAGGGAGCCAGATATAGCTCTTGGCAAGGCTGCCCGGATCCTCTTTTAAAGCTCAAGGCAGGTATTGTGGCGGGTACAATTCAACCTTGCCTAGCTAGAATATCCTAGCTAGTCCAGAATCGCCCAGTGCACGAACGACCGTTGATGCTAGATCATTGCTTGGAAAAAAAATACGCGGTGCATTTCCAGAGGCCATGTTTACTACAGGGGTGGTTGGTTGCTAAGGCTTAGCTGACAGGCGGGGCGAGTCTATGTTTACAGTACTCGCCGGGGTCAAGAAAAACCGGAAAGGGGGGGACCCCTGTTTGGATAGCTTAGCAACAAGAATTCATGAAAACTTGGAGAGTAGGAACATGGGTTCATTCCTGATAAACCAGTATGATGAAAAAGTAAAAATAAACCTATAATGGGCAGATAATAAGAAATGATGTTTCCTTCTCAAGGAATCAGGAATCTGGTCCTGGGTATTATGACCATCAGAGGACTGGTGCTTTGCTCATCACATGGCGCAACAAGTATACTTTTAAGATGTCCCATAACACTGTCTCTCTTTCCACCAGGCACTCTGATCGCCAGATCTTCTTAGCCCTGATTCAGCACGGGTAGTTTCTGGTTTTCCGTGACCCCGACGAGTACAGTACACTACAGTCTTCACCGTACCCGCGGCGGAACTGGACCGGTGGCGAACAGGGGGTGGTAGAGACTCTAAACCAAATTAGTCTGTCAAAAACATCTGTGCACCGCAAGCCAAGTCAAAAGATATATACCATAGTGATATAAAGTGAGAGGACAAAGAGAAGTAAGTTAGTAGAGAGATGTCCGATAAGAATATATAAATCTACACTATTAAGTTAAAGAGAAGTACAACGAAGACTGAAGAAGATGATGACTCTATGTAAACGAAAGCTTAAGACAATAATTGAGTCAGAGAAAGTTTAGAAAAATTATAAAAAAGAAATAGAAAGGAAGGAAGATGCGTACAGGTTTATTTTCCTATACGATAAATTTTGAAGTACTTCCACAATGTTAGCAACCAGAGCAGGGCAGCAAAATGAGATAAGTCACAAAAGAGAATACACACGATCGGAGCAAATAAAGCTAGCACTAGCTCAATATCATGCGGAGTGATATGAGGCAGAAGTCAACTCACATATGAAAAAGACAGCTATACTTCGGATTGCGAAACTTTACGGTATTGCAGAAACTACCCTACGGCGGCATATACCAAATCCAGGACAATGCACTAGCGAAGAAACTACTCAAAAAACCCAGGCCTTGACCGTTGCAGAGAAGGCTGTATTAGTTAAAAGACTAGTCTTCTTGGATGATACCAATATTCCAGCTGATCGAGAGACCTTTTATCGTCTCGCCCATGCTTTACTGGATCACCGAGATCCCAATAGAGAGCTAGGACGCGATTGGCTCAACCGTTTTCTAGAAAGACACTTGGATATTAAATATGTCTTAGCAAAAACTATTGCAACCAATCGAGCTAATGCACAAAGCTGGGATATTATGGATGACTTCTATGTAAAGGTTGGTGAAATCTTCTATTTCCTGTTTATATATAAGCAGAATAAAGGAATTACAGGTAAAGTAATAAATATATTAACATAATTGTAGTTGAGCACAGCAGTGAGGAAGTATAATATTACGCCAAGGAATATCTACAACTTGGATGAAAAAGGCTACCAGCTGGGAATTGGAAAAGCAGTGAAGCGAATTACAAGAGTCTACAGAAAGTAACCAGTATATCAGGAACATTGAGTACGAGAGTCTTGCACAATCGTAAAATCAATAGCCCCCAATGGATTTCCCCTCACACCTTTGATTATCTTTCGTGGAGAAAATCAGTTAGCTAGATGGCATAAAACTAAGAAAGAAATGGACTTCTGGTTTGAAAATGGTTCGAAGGGATTCAATAACAGTGTTATTTGTTTAGAGTATTTTCAAAAAATCTTTGAGCCGGAAACTAATGCTAGGTAAGTTTCAAGCCAATATTTACCAAAATGAGTTATTAATAGTTTGATTAGAGCATTTACAGAGTGGAGAATGATAATTTTTGACAGATTTGGATCACATATTGATCTCCCAGTATTAGAGTTTTGTTTACAGCACAAGATACTCCCATTCTGCTTGCCAGCATATACCTCACATCTTTTACAACCATTGGATGTCGGCGTCTTTTCTCGTATGAGCACCTACTATGCACAAGAAGTTAATAAACTTCGTGTTGTGGTCGATAAAAACTTATTTCCAAATCTCCTCGCCCGTGCTCATACCAAAGCCTTTACCCTAAGTAATATACAACCAGGATTCAGAGCAACCAGTATTTACCCATATAACCCTAGCATTATCCTCAATACCCCTTTACTTCCAGAGCCAATTTTACCTCCTAGTCACCATCCTCCACCATGTCCTTTAGTTCTGCAAACCCTTCAAGACCCTATTTAGTACCGGCCTAAAACACGAACAACTTTTCGCTCCATTCACAATCTCTATGTAGATGGACTATCGGCAATCACATCCAATAGTCCATCATCAATCAAGCTTCGTGCAGTTCTAACTAAACTCAAGATGTCAGCTGAGAAAAATGCAGCTCAGGTCACAATGCATGAAGAGGGGGAAGAACACTTACATGAGCAGATACGGCAGATAACTGACAAAGGGAAAGCTGATCGCCAATAGCTAAACAGTAATTCAGCCTGTGTCTTAGAGCATGGTGAAGTCCTTGCTGATCTAAAGTGACGGTGTGATCAAAAGGATGCAGAAAAGGCAGTAAAGCGGAGAAAAAAGAATTCCATAACCCAGTCACGGCACTCAAATACTCTTCCATCAACAGCAGAGCAAGTCATATTGGCTGATAGTCTGCCTAGCCCAATGGTTAGTGTTTGGGATTCATGAATTGGAGAGCAAGATAGTTTACCTTAAACTGAAAGTCAAAGCAGCCCTCAATAAAGGGCCTGGGAGTTCTAGTAGTATTGGAGTTTGTATAGCGCTGGTCATTCTGTTTTCTGTATTTCCCTTTTGTTTTTTTTTGTTAAATTAGCTTCATTTTTTCACGGTTAGAACAATTATACCTTTAGTTATACCGAGTTATTTCAGATAAAACTATCCGAAACATCTACCCAGTAAACACAATATAACCGCTGATTGCCCTCACAGCGTTCCTCTTTTAAGCTGCCCAGTGATTAAATCCAGGCAGTGGGGAACTAGTTAGGACTTGAGTGGTGAAGGCCTTAAAGAAAACAAATAACCAGAACAAAAAATCTGAAATAAAAAACAGGGTGCCCTGAGAACGTTTGGAAGAAAGGTGTTGGTTTTGTCTGAGGCAATGCTATCGGTTGTTCTTGTGACGTTGTCTTTACCTGTGGGTTAGGGTTCCCCCACCCCCTTGTTCGCCACCGGTCCAGTTTCGCCGCGGGTACGGTGAAGACTGTACAAGTACACCGGAGGACAAAAGTGGATGAGTTTTTCCGCAGTGCCAACCATGGAAAAAAAAAGATATTCGCATCTGAAATAAAGCACACAAAACACCGATCACCACCACCACGCCACTATGAACCCCTTACATTGTGTCCCTGCATGCTTAAGTCAAGTCTCTCTTAGAACTAGCAATTTCTTCTGGTAAAAATGCGAGTCAGGTTAGCATTGTGGGGACCAAGGTCCACCACATAAATATCAGTTGATGGGTCTGCCGGGTAAACTCGCTCTCTGGAGCAGACTTGCCTTGCGGTGTAAGACTCGCACCTGTTTCCACCATTTCTCTGCCTAGAAGAGTAACTTACGCTTCTATAAGGTGATGCAAGGCCTCTGCAACCTTATTAGTATTCTTTCTTTAGCATGCGCCTGTATGTGGTGTTGCTCGCATTACGTTAGATTTTGGCTTGCTGGTGTTGGGGTGATGGTTTTTTTTTTTTTTTTTGGCGATGTTCAAAATTGTTCAAGGTTGCGTCGTACGAAAACCCACGCACTTTTGTCCTCCACTGTACGAGTACCGTAAAAACTGGAATAATTGGCCCTCACGCTAGTATGTTAACCTAAGGTATGTCTCGCCAAGGTTCATACATTTGTTTAAACTTTTCCTCTTTCTATTTCAGCATCCCAATCACAGCAGTCATATCAAGAGCTAGCGTTGAGACCCAGAGAAGTGAACCCCAGTTTTCAGTGTTGAGACACTCATTTCCTTCGAAATAGGGACCTTCCGTGCCGCCAACCTTATGTCAACATACTAGCGCGAGGGCCAATTATTCCAGTTTTTACGGTAGTTGTGCGATCTATCTTTAGTGTTGCCTTGCCTTGGCGTTTCGTTTCAACCGCCGTTTATCGTCCGCCGTCTATCGTCCACCGTTTCGCCGTCTAGCCATTGCCGATTTGTAAAATAAAAGAGCAAAAGCCTCACAGAGGGGCGCGACTCCAGACCCGCATCGGGGCTTCTTTATAAGATTAGAGAGTGCAGTGCCAGTTGTGCCTGTAGGGTCGGCGGCAGTGATTTTTGTGAGCCAGTAAGAACAAGCTAGGGGAGGGCTGCACTTGAGTGCCTGATCAAATTGGTGGAACGAACAAAAGTTCCAAAAATATATTCTGAAAAATCCCCCCCTGGAAGTACTCTAAGGTCGAGCTAGCAGAAGTGGGATCCTTTAAAGGCCAACCCTCCCTTAGGAATTAATCTTTAAGAGGGGTACCATGAATTCCTGAGGTCTAAAGCTACCTTATAGGGTAGGATTACCGAGAAGATTATTCCTGGCTCTGGCGACAAATTTTGGTGTCCCCTAGCTGCGCAGACCGGAGCTATCTGTGAGAATGGCGCATAGTCAGAGTTTTGGCGGCCGCGAGTCGTCCTCTAGCAGTCTCACCCAATTAAGCCAATTCAGCCATGCATATACTTCGGTAGACACTTTGGAATCTCAAAGTAAGGACCAACTCACCCCTTTTACACAGTTTTACAAATAATTTCTAGTTTCATCCAAACCCGAGGCCAACCTTGCAATAGGCCTAAACGACCAGAATTGGAACAAGCCATGGAGGCCATTTACCTTACGAGGACCGACTCTCATTGCTTCCCTCCTCATTACCGTTGCTCTAATCGCAGTCATAGAATATATCAATAAAATCAGTATTGAAGAGAAGGCGTTGTTCTTTGCAGAAAGAGCTGAGGGCTTTCCAGTGGGTGTCGTATTTTGCTACCGGTATCTGCCTCAGATGATAGTTGTGGCGCTGGGGGTGGGCTGGGCTGCAGTGGATCTAGATGTGAAACGACTGGAGCCGTACTTTCAATTATCGAAGCCCGAGGGAGCAACCGCTAGCAACTCGATATTTCTTCACTATCCTTTTGACTTCATTGCCTTTGTCCCGATCAATTCTGCTAGAAAAGGGTGTGTTTTGGTACATCTCCACTCCGCCTGAGTTATTCTAAATAACAATGCTTAGGCATTGGAACGTCTTCTGGGCTGGATTGGCCCTGTGCCTGATTTTCTGGGTCATTACGCCGTTGAACAGCTCTCTCTTGACTACCCAGCATGTGACACGAGATATCGAGACATCTTTCAAGCCCCTCAAAAAGCTCATCCCGTTCGATGACCAAAAGGCTGCTATGAGCGCTTCTTTCTTGTACACTAGCTATGGTGTAACCTGGCTGGGGGAGAAAGTGCATTCATTCATGACCAAGGAACTCATCGCCATGCCTTTCGAACCAGTAAGCTACGGTCAAGGTCAAGATCATTTAGCACGGGGCAACGAATCGTGGACTGCCCAGACAAGAGTATACCAAACCGAACTTGCATGCACTCCTCCTGAGATAAAAGAGACAAATTCTCCGGTGGGATCTTCATACATCTTTAGCACCGACAAATGTAGATACGCCTTTCGCGTCTCCGACGGATACCGGATCATGTTGTATATCGGGTTCACTAACACCGATTCCTATCTGTACTTGGGGAAGAAGGAGTGCAAGGACCCGAATTTGTTCCTTGCTATCTGGGTCCAACCAGGCAATCCTAATAACAAAAGCGATATACACGACCTAAACGCCCTCTTCTGCAAACCAAGTTACCACTACCAAACTCATGAAGTAACAGTGGACGGGCACAATGGCTCCATTCTGAAGACCAACCCTGTTGGGGAGAGAACGAATTTCACACAGGAAGACAAAATTATCGACGTCGTAACGTTCGAGGGGAACGTGGGAGCAGCTGCCACAGACTTCGGAGTAAATCCGAAGTATTTCTCATCCCAAGCTCCGGAATCTAGGTCGAGATTTGAAGATTGGGGGCTCAATATCTCAACTGAGCAGATATCGTACGTTATTGGATTGTCGCCAGGGAAGAAATTCAACGACTTTAGAGACCCTATGACCTTAAGGAACGGGCTGGACAAGATGCACAAATTGCTTTTTAGTAACGCTTTAGAGACACTGCTTGTGTCCGACTCCGGTGGAGAGGAGGTGGTGGGAAATAGGGCAGTTAGAGGTATAGGGATTGTTGTCATCCCTCTAATTGCTCACATTCTGGCTGGGTTTCTGGGGTTAGTTGTTGTCTGTCTTGGGGGAGTGTTCCTCGTCTCCTACAATCGACAGAATAATCTAGCCAGTGACCCGGATACCCTGGGAACGAAGATGGCCTTGGTTACCCACAGCGAGACGCTTCTGACAGATTTTAACGGTACAGATGAGTGCCCGGCTCCTGATTTGTGTATAGAACCTAGGAAATATAAACTTGGGACCTGGGGAGGCGGAGGTGGGTACCGACTTGATGCTGTTGGAAGTAGAAATAATCAACTGGTTCAGAATCCACATGCATCTTGCACTGTCCCTCATGATGGCAAATTGGTGGGCCCGATTGAACTGAGTATCTGGACGGGACTCGCAGCAACACTTGTGAACATGGCCTTATTGACGCTGCTCATTGTCCTATATAAGTCCGCTTCGCGGTGGAATGGTAGAACTCGATCAAATCATCCAAGATTCCTCGACATTGTTAACATGCTCATTAGGTCTGCCGATGCTTTCCAACATACAACTCGTGACCCAGATCATCTTCTCTTTCGTTCCAACCGTCATCGCTACACTTCTAGAGCCGTTCTGGGTCTTGGTTGGCCGTTACCTCGCACTATATCAGCCATATACAGAGCTTCGCAGAGGAAATGCGTCGCCAGCTTCCTCTCTAGGCCTTAAATACACAAATATTCCCCCTGTGCTCATCGCCCCACGTGCGCTTCGCCACGGCCATATCTTCCTCTTCCTAGCGTCCATGATGGTCATCACGGCAAACTTCCTCGCCGTTGCGTTGGGTGGAATCTTCGACCGGAGTTCGCAACCACTCACATCTGAGATAACTGTAACCTACCCGTTCACCGCTAGCATCAACACAGAAATCCAGAACGTGTGGGCAAAGACGGAGGCTCCTGCGGCAGTTGAGATAGCGACGACATTCGCGAAAGATATAGCGGAACATTGGCTTGTTGTCAACTCCAACGTCGTTGAGGGCACAGATTTGCAGCCATGGGTCACTGATGAATTCTACTTCCTCCCGTTCGAGTGGGAGCCAGCGAGCAAGACTGGCTTGATGACTTCGATGACACGAGGATATGGTGGGAATTTGACATGCCGGTTACTTGCTGGTAGCACTTTCCAACAGATCAGCAAGGTAGTAGATGTAAAGGAGGATTCTATGCCTTCGTGGGGAACAAACACCCTCAAGGCAATGTATATGCCTAAGTTTGGAATAAACGTCACGATGCCAACATCAGATGGAGACTCCGTGCTTTGCGGGAATATTCAGTCAATGGATGCCCAGTTGTTAAAGCCGGGAACCGAGCCCTTCGCAGTGGAATGGGTCTGGGGTCTCAATGCCTTTGATAGAAGTGACCAAAAAGCCGTGCAAGCCTGTCGCAGCTTGATCCTCGCTAGCTGGGGCCGTGGCGAGGCGAATACAGTGGACGGAGGTACCTTCAGAAATACTTCCGCAGCTATGCACTCTAACACTACAATAATCTGCAACCAGCAAATCTCCACCGGCGACTTCAGGGTGACAGTGGATGAGGAAGGCCGCGTGAAAAGATCCAAGCTTATCGGAGAGCTCAAATACGATGACCCTGGAGTATTTAACAGCTCCACCTCAGTCGGGAACTTCACAGGGCAGCTGGCAATGCTCCTCCGTGCGTCCCCACGGAGAGAGTTAGACTATGGCATAATGCATAACGACAACTTATCCCATAGCTTCTCGCAGTTCATCGGCGAGCACCTGATCAACAAGACACTCTCTGATCCCTCAACCCCATCACCGAGCTTCGAAGATGCTCAGCTGGCGCTATCAAAGTTCTACAAACGTTTCTTCACCGTACTGCTCGCCCAGAACAAGAACAGGATATTTGTCCCCGCTGGGAACTTGAACAGATCCCAAGTTGGCCAACGCGAGTCCTTGGAGCCGCGGATGTCGATGGACCCGGTGATGTTCTATATCACCGTAAGCATACTGGGATTCCAGATAATTGCCGGGACTATAATCTTCGCGTCGACGCCTAGGCGCTTCCTACCGAGTTTCCCGTATAATCTCGCTTCCGAGATTAGCTTCTTCCATGCGAGTAGTGCTCTATCCGACGTTGCTGGAACGGCAAATATGAGCTCTGCTAGGCGCAGTAGACATTTGAAGAGATTAGGGGGGACGTATGGCTATGGGAGGTTTAAAGGGTCTGATGGGGAGGGGCATGTTGGTATTGAGCGGATGAGCTTGATTAGGGGTTACAAGGAGGCAGTGGTGGTTACGACGGCAAGCTCTACCATTTCAGAAACGACGACGATGAGGACGGTAGCGGCAGGAGAGGATGACCTTGATCCTGTAGTGCAGACGCAACCCCATTCGTTATGTTAGAATTACTAGTAGACAGGCCGGGGTGTGTGTTTCTCATCTTCTTATGGTTGATGGTGATCGACTGTGTTTCTGTTTTCTTGTTTAGCCTTGACTCTGTCTTTGCAGGGGAAAAGTTCCTCTTTTGTCTACTTTCTTTTCCTTCATGAATTCCTCTATTTCGCTTTTGCTGATATTCCATATTTTTCTTGTTCTTGGTATCCTCTTTTTTTTTAACTTGCCTGCCTCAGGTCTCAGCGGGTCCTCCTATACGGAAAAGAACTCTACTCATGTTGTATTATATATATGGAACATATGGGGAAGGCGGGAGAGGGGGAGGTGGATTTCTCAAGTTCCTTCCTTTCCCCTTCCTTATCCGATTGGGCCGGAAGAGTTGGCATTTACGTCTGTCTGTCTCCGCTTCCATTTTCCCTGAAACTGGAGCGGAATAGGATTTTCCTGCAGCACTATCTGTGTGTTCGCTGAGTCCATTGTGGGTAGGACGGGAAATATCGTGAAGTTGCGGTCATAACCTATCACTCGTAAAGATTTGTGTGGTAGATATAAACGGTGCTAATCGTAATGATGGGATTTCCATAATTCTAAAAGAACACAAGCATCTCCATTCTTCTTTCCTTCAAATTATGTATGATATAAAGGCGTTTTATTACACTCAAGCATCGGTGCTCTCCAGCTTGGCGATTGCATCATGTGACATAGGTTAGTGTCTGGACATAGCATCTTCTATAGTCCGTCTCGGTGGTCCTCCCATTTTAACCTAGACAGCCCCGGGAGTTACCAGCTTTCAAGCCCACATTCTTCTATCCAACCTTTCCGTCAGAAACACCCCTCCCCTGCGGTACCCTCAGTTCTGATCAGTAAAAACCCATTGTCGGAAACCACATCATGCTGCTCGCCATACTCTCATGATAATTCCTTTGTTGTTCGGATAGCTTCATGGGGTCGCGTTTGGCTTCAGCTTCGGCCGTGTGTTTTGCACATTTGTGGAAAGCACATCCCGTGCAGGAATGCAGCCGTCGGAGGGGAAGCGGAGAGGCTGTAAGGAAAACCGAAAAGAAAACGAAAAGAGTGCAAAAAGTGATTCACTCGAAGGGAACATGTGCGGAGGTTGTGAGAAGCGATGTTTGTTCTTGTACCTCGTTAGCATGAAAGTTTGGAAAAGGTGGGAACGGAGCAAACTGTGCAAGGGACCTGTGTGGTAGCTCCTGGAAGGAGAGAGGGACTTTGTCACGATATATCTCCTCTCTTTGCCTTATTTAGTTGATCTTGAAGTAGTTGTCGTTGAGCGTGGGAGGCAAAGAATGTGTTAGAGGAAGGGTGAGGGATGTGCTGTAATAAGTTCGACTAGTATTATGGCCATACTGTCTAAGCGAGTAGGACGCAAAATGGCTTTTGCAAAGTGCAGAGTAGCAGTAGGACGGGAGCGCTGTACTTATACTGCACTTATGTAGAAGTCGGAAGTGCCCTCGAGGGTCGGTCTAGTACGGTACAGCGGGGTAAAGTTAGTCTAGTACCGAAGGTTTAACGAACAATTGAAATGAATCAAGATTACTAGCCGAGGGCAAGCTATGTATTGATCGGGTTCCTCCCGGATAGGCGTTCTTTTACGGGAGTCGTCTATTTTGACGACTGGCGATCTCCAACCGGTGATAAAGAAGAAAGAAAATGAACAGAAGTGAAAGATCTTGATGAAGGCAAGAGAAGGATGATGAGAGCACTATATTCACTTAATTCGCCTGACGAAAGAAAAACAGACGGATGGAAAGGTACAGGACAGTTCTCTATGACGAAAAGAAATATCCTCTGATGTCCCTTCCCGCGTGGTTGTTCTTCCTCCGATTAAAAATAACAGAAAACCCACTATGCTGGCCACCCACTCTGTAGCCCTGTGACTGCCTGCGCAACCCTTCCCACAACACATTAAACCCATGAAGGCTATAAACATGCCCGACAGTATGATACTATGCAATGGACTCCTGCTCCCTGGGTTATCTGGAAGAAGAAAAAGATGTGTGAATCATGCTAAGCGAAAAGAAACACAAGAGTGCCAAGGATGCTTGGGGAGGGGCTGGATGCAACCGGCGTCACCACCGAATGTACTTGATACTCGAGTAGACGGCCGTCTAGCAACCAGAGGCAGTGCCGACCGTCAAAGAAAGTTATAGTTGAAGGTGTGTAAAGAAAATAGAATAGTTAAATGTTTAGCTAATAGAGACTTTGCGGTGGATGTATCCAGCATCCCTGTATGCCAAGAGCAGGGAATTTGCAGCTGGATGTGGGTTTGACTTTGCGGTGGATGTGGTTAAAAAATCAATAATGTCCGACCAAGGAATGAAGTAACGAAAAGTCAGAGTTGTGAAATCAACATAGCCCATCCTGCAGGTACTGGGGCTTTTGGAACTAAAGCTTCTTAGTATCAAGAATGAAAGCCTCTTGTATTCTAGGAAACACATAATTTTTTAAAAATGAAAGTGTTGGTGGTATTTGGATAGGTCAAAGTTGTTGAGGTCAAATTCGCTGAATTTGCTCTTGTCCCAGAGTCAAATCAAGGTCTGGATGATAGAATGCTTGGCATATGCATGCCAAGCTATACGAAAAGACTCTGGATGTGTCTACCGCAAAGTCTCTAATATACTGTCTAGTATATAGCTTAAAGACCGTTTATCTAAATGACTATTTCTAAAATTAAATTTATAAGGGGTGATTAAACTAGACGGTGGCGTCTCGAACGTTATCTGATCCGTGAGAAAGTGTTTGGACAATTTTCCATGGTCCTAGATTCGTGTGGCTTGACCGTCAAAAGGTTACGTTGCCTACTCTAGGTAATGATCATCTACTTTGTCGCACCCCCCTCTACTGTCAAGCCCTTAACGGTCGCCATCGTCTAAGGCTGTTAGACGGCCGTCTCTAGGTAAACGGGCCCTAAATTTATCCTGCAGGATGAAGGAAGACGGCTAGGCTATTGCGATCTCCAAAGCCGTATCAAACTGGGCTGTATAACTGGAATGTAGTACGCGTCCGTCCTTCCTGTGAACCTAATGACCCTCTCGCCTTACCAGCTAAATCCTTCTAATTCACCTGAAGCACCACCGGGCGACCATCCACTTATGTTACCCTAGCGCCTCCTCTCCCGAGCCAGCTAAATCCCCCTATTGGATTTAGATAGGGAGCCAGATATAGCTCTTGGCAAGGCTGCCCGGATTCTCTTTTAAAGCTTAAGACAGGTAGTGTGGCGGATACAATTCAGCTTTGCCTAGTTAGAATATCCTAGCTAGTCCGGAATCGCTCAGTGGAGCATGAATGATCGCCGATGCTAGATCATTGCTTGGAAAGAGAAAATACGCTATGCTTGTTTTCCAGAGGCCATGTTCACTACAGGGGTGCTAAGGCTTAACTGACAGGCGGGGCGAGTCTATGTATATAAGGCGACAATCTTTCACTTCTCAGTCTTCTCTCTCGTTTTATTTCCACGACCGAACGGCGGAACAACAATTTAGACGGTCAACGGACGGAAGAAAATTTGGGAAGCGGGCCACAAGAGGAGGATCGCTTGTGTATAGATAGCCGGATAACTGGGCAAGGTTGAACTTTCTTTTCGTTGAGATTTATTTTCATTCTTTTCTCTGGGTTCTTCCTGGCAGAAGGTTTGCGAATTAGCTTAGGAGAGTTGAATCAATTGTGAATTGTGACTTCTTTTATTAGGCGGGTTTTCTTATCAGTAACGTTTGTCGACTTGTACAGTAGTTTCTTGCACTTCAGAGAGTATATACAGTTGGTCAGGTTTTCTTCGTTTCAGTACCACACGTTGGCGATGCCGAACATTAAACGCAGCGTGGGGAAACAATAGATATATTTGGCATAACAAGGGCCTAAGAGAGCAAAAGCCTCAAAGAGGGGCGCGACTCTCGACTCGCATCGGGGCTTCTTTATAAGATTAGAGAGTGCAGTGCCAGTTGTGCCTGTAGGGTCGGCGGCAGTGTTGTTTGTGAGCCAGTAAGAACAAGCTATGGGAGGGCTGCACTTGAGTGCCTGATCAAATTAGTGGAACGAACGAAAGTTCCAAAAATATATTCGGAAAAATCCCCCCCGGGAAGTACTCTAGGGTCGAGCTAACAGAAGTGGGATCCTTTAAAGGCCAACCCTCCCTTAGGAATTAATCTTTAAGAGGGGTACCATGAATTCCTGAGGTCCAAAGCTACCTTATAGGGTAGGATTACCGAGAAGATTATTCCTGGCTCTGGCGACAAATTTTGGTGTCCCTAGCCGCGCGGACGGGAGCTATCCGTGAGAATGGCGCATAGTCAGAGTTTTGGCGGCCGCGAGTCGTCCTCTCACAGTCTCACCCAATTAAGTCAATTCAGCCATGCATATACTTCGGTAGACACTTCTGAATCTCAAAGTGAGGACCAACTAGCCCCTTTTACACATTTTACTAATAAGTTTCGAGTTTCACTCAAACCCGAGGCCAATCATCTAATAGGCCTAAACGACCAGAATTGGAACAAGCCATGGAGGCCATTTACCTTACGAGGACCGACTCTCATTGCTTCCCTCCTCATTACCGTTGCTCTAATCGCACTCATAGAATATATCAACAAATCAGTATTGAAGAGAAGGCATTATTCTTTGCAGAAAGAGCCGAGGACTTTCCAGTGGGTGTCGTATTTTGCTACCGGTATCTACCTCAGATGATAGTCGTGGCGCTGGGGGTGGGCTGGGCTGCAGTGGATCTAGATGTGAAGCGACTGGAGCCGTACTTTCAATTATCGAAACCCGAGGGAGCAACGGCTAGCAACTCGATATTTCTTCACTATCCTTTTGACTTCATTGCCTTTGTCCCGATCAATTCTGCTAGAAAAAGGTGCGTTCTCGGGGCATCTCCACTCCGCCTGAGATATTCTAACTAACAATGTATATGCACTGGAACGTCTTCTGGGCTGGATTGGCCCTGTGCCTGATTTTCTGGGTCATTACGCCGTTGAACAGCTCTCTCTTGACTACCCAGCAAGTGACACGAGATATAGAGACATCATTCAAGCAGCTTAAAAAGCTCACCCCGTTTGACGACCAAAAGGCCTCTTTGAGCTCTTCTTTCCTGTACTCTAGCTATGGTGTAACCTGGCTGGGGGAGAAAGTGCATCCATTCATGACCAAGGAACTCATCGCCATACCTTTCGAACCAGAAATCCACGGCGAAGGTCAAGGTCATTGGGCACAGGGCAACGAATCTTGGACTGCGCAGACAAGAGTATACCAAACGGAACTTGAATGCACTCCTCCTGAGATAAAAGAGATAAAATATCAAGAGGGAACTTCATACATCTTTAGCACAGAGAAATGTATACACGCCCATTTCGTCTATAACGGAACCCAGATCATGTTGTATATCGGGTTCGCTAACAGCAATTCCTATCGGTACTTTTTTAAAAACGAGTGCAAGGACCCTAATTTGTTCCTTGCTATCTGGGCCAAATCAAGCAATCCTCATAACAAAAGCGATATATTCGACCTAAACGCCCTCTACTACGAACCAAGTTACCACTACCAAACTCATGAAGTAACAGTGGACGGGCACAATGGCTCCATTCTAAAGACCAACCCTGTTGGGGAGAGAACGAATTTCACACAGGAAGACAAAATTATCGACATCATAACGTTTGAGGGGAATGTGGGAGCAGCTGCCACAGACTTCGGAGTAAATTCGAAGTATTTCTCATCCCAAGCTCCCGACTCTCTGTCGAGGTTACAGGATTGGGGGCTCAATCTCTCATCTGAGCAGATATCGTACGTTATTGGATTGTCGCCAGGGAAGAAATTCGACGACTATGGAGACCCTATAACCTTCAGGAACGGGCTGGACAAGATGCACAAATTGCTTTTTAGTAACGCTTTAGAGACACTGCTTGTGTCCGACTCCGGTGGAGAGGAGGTGGTGGGAAATAGGGAAGTTAGAGGTATAGGGATTGTTGTCATCCCTCTAATTGCTCACATTCTGGCTGGGTTTCTAGGGTTAATTGTTGTCTGCCTTGGAGGAGTGTTCCTCGTCTCCTACAATCGACAGAATAATTTAGCCAGTGACCCGGATAGCCTGGGAACGAAGATGGCCTTGGTTGCCCACAGCGAGACGCTTCTGACAGATTTTAACGGTACAGATGAGTGCCCGGCTCCTGATTTGTGCTTGGAACCTAGGAAATATAAACTTGGGACCTGGGGAGGCGGAGGTGGGTACCGACTTGATGCTGTTGGAGGTAGAAATAATCCACTGGTTCAGAATCCACATGCATCTTGCACTGTCCCTCATGATGGCAAATTGGTGGGCCCGATTGAATTGAGTATCTGGACGGGATTCGCAGCAACACTCGTGAACATCGCCTTATTGACGCTGCTCATTGTCCTGTATGAGTCCGCTTCGCGGTGGAATGGTAGAACTCGATCAAATCATCCAAGATTCCTCGACATTGTTAACATGCCCATTAGGTCTGCCGATGCTTTCCAAGACACAACTCGTGACCCAGGTCATCTTCTCTTTCATTCCAACCGTCATCGCTACACTTCTAGAGCCGTTCTGGGTCTTGGTTGGCCGTTACCTTGCACTGTATCAGCCATACACCGCTCTTCGCAGGGGAAATGCTTCACCAGCTTCGTCTCTAGGCCTTAAATACACAAATATTCCCCCTGTGCTCATCGCCGCCCGTGCGCTTCGCCATGGACATATCCTCCTCTTCCTGGCATCCATGATGGTCATCACAGCAAACTTCCTTGCCGTGGCATTAGGTGGAATCTTCGACCGGAGTTCGCAACCACTCACATCTGAGATAACTGTAACCTACCCGTTCACCGCTAGCATCAACACAGAAATCCAGAACGTGTGGGCAAAGACGGAGGTTTTTGCGGCGGTTGAGATGGCCACGACATTCGCGAAAGATATGGCGGAACATTGGCTTGTTGTCAACTCCAACGTCGTTGAGGGCACAGATTTGCCGCCATGGGTCACTGATGAATTCTACTTCCTCCCGTTCCAGTGGGAGCCAGCGAGCAAGACTGGCTTGATGACTTCGATGACACGAGGATATGGTGGGAATTTGACATGCCGGTTACTTGCTGGTAATACTTTCCAACAGATCAGCAAGGTAGTTGGTGTAGAGAAGGGTTCTAGGCCTAGGTATGGAACAAACACCACCAAGCCAATTTATATGCCTAAGTTTGGAATAAACGTCACGATGCCAATATCAGATGGAGACTCCGTGCTTTGCGGGAATATTCAGTCAATGGATGCCCAGTTGTTAAAACCGGGGATCGAGCCCTTCGCAGTGGAATGGGTCTGGGGCCTCAATGCCTTTGATAGAAATGACCAAAAAGCCGTGCAAGCCTGCGGCAGCCTAATCCTCGCTGGTTGGGGCCGTGGCGAGGCGAATACAGTGGACGGAGGTACCTTCAGAAATACTTCCGCAGCTATGCACTCTAACACTACAATAATCTGCAACCAGCAAATCGCCACCGGCGACTTCAGGGTGACAGTGGATGAGGAAGGCCGCGTGAAAAGATCCAAGCTTATCGGAGAACTCAAATACGATGATCCTAGAATATTCAACCGCTCCACCTCAGTCGGGAACTTCACAGGGCAGCTGGCAATGCTCCTCCGTGAGTCCCCACGGAGAGACCCAGACTATGGTATAATGCACAACGACAACTCTTCCCATAGCTTCTCGCAGTTTATCGGCGAGCACCTGATCAACAAGACACTCTCTGATCCCTCAACCCCATCACCGAGCTTCGAAGATGCTCAGCTGGCGCTATCAAAGTTCTACAAACGTTTCTTCGCCGTACTGCTCGCCCAGAACCAGAACAGGGTATTCGTCCCCGCTGGCAATGTGCGCAGATCCGAAGTTGGCCAACTCGAGTCCTTGGAGCCGCGGATGTCAATGGACCCGGTGATGTTCTACATCGCCGTAAGCATACTGGGATTCCAGCTAATTGCCGGGGCCATAATCTTCGCGTCGACGCCTAGGCGCTTCCTACCGCGGTTCCCGTATAATCTCGCTTCCGAGATTAGCTTCTTCCATGCGAGTAGTGCTCTATCCGACGTTGCTGGAACGGCAAATATGAGCTCTGCTAGGCGCAGCAGACATTTGAAGAGATTGGGGGGAAGGTATGGCTATGGGAGGTTTAGGGGGTCAGATGGGGAGGGGCATGTTGGTGTTGAGAGGATGAGCTTGATTAGGGGCTATAAGGAGGCTACGCCCGACATGGAGTAGTTGTGGATTTTGTTTCTTCTCTTTCAGTTGGCGGAATTCGATTTGACATTTTATGATTGCGCTATGGAATTATACACCTATGAAGTCTGCATTTTATTAGTTACAGGTATGGTGCGTGGACAAATTAACCACGGAACGATGATTGATAGCAACGCAACACTCCACCCTTCACTTTCAGAACCATCCAAAGAAATTTCTCTAGATCAATTATTAGTTTCTATATATTCTCCTGTGAATTTATATTTTTAATTGGTTTTGTCTCGTTTTCATGATATATTGGGGTTGGTGGGAGAGCGCTTCTGTCACGGTCGGAGTAAACAGGTTGATTGATCCGGGGTTAATTTTGTCCACGAACAATAGTATGCCGAAGTAAAGGTTTCTGTTTTCAGAAGAATAAAGGAAGTCTGTTCCCCTTTTGTTTGTTGTTTTTCTATGAGAATTCTTGAAAATTTCGGAATTGATCAATAAACCTATAGACAACACGAGGAATATTCTTAAATAATACAGAGAAGTGGAGAAAAGGTTGTTCAAGTATCAGGAACTACAGTACTAGGACAAAACTTTTCGTCCGATGCCCTTTTTACACCAAAAGTGCCCATCTTCACCACCCTCTCTCACTGCACAATGTCTCTAAGAATCAGCGAAAATTTGTCCTTGCATTAGCAAATCTGTAGATAACATCAAGAGTGTTACAGAATCCTTAAATATTACCAAATGATGGAGAAAAGGTTGTTTAAGTGTCTGGTATCGATTGCAATGTACTTTTTTGTATGGAGCCCCATACAAAAATCCAAGTCACTTTCACACTAGTTGACGCAATCATGAACAATGAAGACATTTTTGATTCCTTACACTTCTACTTGTAGAGGTTTCAATAGATAGTGATTCCCTAGCTGATGGCAAGATTTCAGGTGTTTTTATATAAGCAGTGTTGAGAATTGTTTGTTTAAAAATGTCTATTTTTGGTGTAAAAAGGGCATCGGACGAAAAGTTTTGTCCCCGTACTGGTAGTTGATATATACTTTTTTATATAGAGCTCTATACAAAAATCAAGGTCACTTTCACACTAGTTGGCATAATCATGAATAATGGACTTTTGATCCCTTGCACTTCAACTTCACGACGCCTGAATGGATTTTCATTTCTAGGCTGATGGAAATATTTGAAGTGCCTCTCACGGAAAAAAGCAGCGTTGGGAACCACTGGTTCGCAAATGTCCATTTTTCGTTAAATTTGGCGCAAAACCGGGGGTCGGACGAAAAGCCTTGTCCGGGCACTGTAACACCCGGGGTACCGCTGGAAGAGGTAAAAGGAACCACGCTTTATAATACAGACTTCAGTTCTTAATGTATTGGTCATGAGCACCGCCTTCCCTTATGATGTGATTGTGATTGGGTTTGGCATTACGGTTAGGCATGTAGCATGTGAGTGATCGTGGAGGAGCTGGGGCCACAGCCCGCGGATGTTACTACCCGCGAGGGCTGTTTCAAATGCCGGGTCGAATCCGGTGAGTAGAGCGCAATACCGGTAAGCGGGGCTCTGCGGCGTTTATCCGCCATTAAAATCGGGGGAAACGAGAGAGCCACTTGCTGCCAGGCACAGAGGTTTCCGATAAAAAGAATCCCAAGCCACCCCACGGGCGAATGCAGATGTTGTCCTCAGATGCAAGGGTGAGTTAAGTGGGGCACGGTGGCACAAAAGTCTGGGTTTACTACCGACCGCAGGTGTCGCTAGGCTTTTTTTTTCCCATAAAAAAAAACAGCCGCAAAACCGGGTTGTATGTGTTTGAACGCTAGTTACGATACCGGTGTCGCTCGACTTAAGGGTACGGCAGTACTACGGCAGTACTCGTACTATACCGGTACAGTGGTTGAGGTGTCCGTGAAGCTGACCTACTCGTACATGCAGTTGATTTCATATTATTCGGGTAGCCGTGGTAAGAAGAGCTAGTCCCAGGGGACGGAAGACGCGAAAGTGACTCATGCGGTAGAGTAAAGTATTTTTCCATTCTTTCCGTTTCCTGGTCGTTTGCTAATATGGTGTTTACGGTATCCGCTCCTCAGTTAGGAGCACTCTGGGGAGGCTCGTTGCATCCCTGTGATTTACAAGGTGGTAATGCATTGGCCCCTAATAGGGGGTCTCAGACCGGTGGTTCAGGTCCGGGATGCGTACTGCTGTTCTAGGTGGTTCAGTGTAGTATGGTGTGAAACCTCCCCGGTACAGATTAAAGGTTTCGTACCCGTTTTGTCTATTTGATGATCAAGAACTAAATCTTTACTAGCTAGCTTTAAGGAAACTAGCATAGTAGCGCTTGATAGCTCATGAATATTCCTTCTTTTGTGCAAGTCAACAGTGTACCACCAACCGCCAAACCATCAAACCATCCTGAGTACCACCTCCAGAGCCGGTACTAGTACCGCGGTTCATTTTCCCAGTTCATGGTTCGTGAACCACAAACCACCTCTTTGAACCGTGGTGAATCGGCGGTCTGAGACCCCCTAATTTGAACGCTGGGCCTAAGGGTGCTACAATACCGGTAGGATGATACAAGCCCCCAAACGACATGGCGCATATATTATCGATCTGGTTCCGGAAGACTGGACTTTATACCAATTTTCAGACAAAAGTGCCACGACCTAGATGCAATGTGCAACGCCAAGCGTATTATAACACCTCAGAAACATGCTGTCCCTGATATGCCGCTATAGGTAATGCCTATGGTAAGTTATCCAACCTTAATAGGTACGGTAGGTTCACAAGGCATGATAATTACAAGAATATGAGGGGCTCATTGCGGATAGATTACAGAACTTTTAAACGTATGATAGCTCCGGGAAAAAATAAAAATATCCGGAATAGCGAGGGCCTAAAAGAGGAAGACCTTGACGCGAGGGCGCGACTGTCGGGGTTTTTTCATTGGGTTAGACCGTCAGAGGGTATGCAGCCTTGTAGCGCCGGCTGAGCGCTGGTTGTGAGCAAGTAAGAACAAGCTACTGGTATTAGAGAGCTGCGCTTGAGTGCCCGATCAAATTGGTGGAACCAACAAAAGTTCCAAAAATATATTCGAAACAATACACCCGAAGTGCCTCAACCCTCCTCCCGCAAGTATTTGCAGAGGTAGAGCTAGCAGGAATGGGATACATTAAAGGCTATCCCCCCCCTAGGAAGCCATCTTTAAGAGGTGTACCGAATCTAAAAGTTTAGAGCTGTCCTACAGGGTAGGATTACCGAGAAGATTACTCCCGGCCCCAGCAACGAATTTTAGAGTCTTCTAGCGGTGCGGACCCGGAGGTATCGTTTAGTATGGCATATAGCTATGGCTTCGGGGGTCACGAGTTGTCTTCCAGCAGTCTCATCCAGCTAAACCAACTCAACCATCCCCATTCTTCAGAGGACACTTCCGAATCTCCAAGTACGGACCCACTAACCCCCTATCCACACTTTACTAATAAGTTTCTAGTTTCACCCAAACCCGAGGCCAGCCTCGACACAGACTCAAACGACCAAAATCGGAACAAACCATGGAAACCATTTACTTTACGAGCCCCCACTATCATAGCTTCCCTCCTCATTACTGTTGCTCTAATCGCACTCATAGAATATATCAACAAAATCAGTATTGAAGAGAAGGCATTATTCTTTACTGAAAGAGTGGAGGGTTTTCCAACGAGTGTAGTATTTTGTTACCGGTATCTACCTCAGATGATAGTTGTGGCGCTGGGGGTGGGCTGGGCTGCAGTTGATCTAGATGTGAAACGACTGGAGCCGTACTTCCAATTATCGAAGCCCGAGGGAGCAACCGCTAGCAACTCGATATTTCTTCACTATCCTTTTGACTTCATCGCTTTTGTGCCGATCAATGCTGCTAGAAAAGGGTGCGTTATTGGTGTATGTCCACTCCATCTAAGAAATTCATAACTAACAATTAACAGGCACTGGAACGTCTTCTGGGCTGGATCGGCCCTATGCTTGATTTTCTGGGGCATTACGCCGTTGAATAGTTCCCTTTTGACTACCCAGCTTGTCACACGAGATATCGAGACATCTTTCAAGCCCCTCAAAAAGCTCATCCCGTTCGATGACCAAAAGGCAGCTATGAGCGCTTCTTTCTTGTACACTAGCTATGGTGTAACCTGGCTAGGAGAGAAGGTGCATTCATTCATGACCAAGGGACTCATCGCTATACCTTTCGAACCAGCAAGTTATGGTAAAGATCAAGGACGTTTAGCACGGGGCAACGAATCTTGGACTGCCCAGACAAGAGTGTACCAGACGGAGCTTGCATGCACTCCTTCTGAGATAAAATCTTTGGAGGGAACAGAATACACGTTTAGCACGGACAAATGTACATACTCCATCAACCCTATCCTCAACCCCAACTCGACCCGGAACATGATGTATATCGGGTTCGCCAACAACGATGGCACTGCACTTTACTACCTGACGGACGCACTGTGCAAGGACCGGAACTTGTTCCTCGCAATCTGGGCCAAATCACGTAATGCTCATAATCGAAGTGATGAACTCGACCTACAAGCCCTCTACTGCAAACCGAGTTACCACTACCAACCCTATGAAGTCACAGTAGACGGGCCCGGTGGCTCCATTCTGAAGGCTGACCCTGTTGGGGAGCGAACGAATTTCACACGGGAAGACAAAATTATCGACATCTTAACATTTGAGGGGAATGTGGGCACAGCTGCCACAGTCGCCGAAGTAAATGCGAAGTATTTCTCACCCGAAGCTCCGGACTCTACGTTGAGGTTGAAGGATTGGGACCTCGATAGGCCGACTGGGCAGATCTCGTACGTTGTTGGATTGTCGCCGGGGAAGAAATTCGACGACTATAAAGACCCTATGACCTTCAGGAACGGGCTGGACAAGATGCACAAATTGCTTTTTAATAACGCTTTAGAGACACTGCTTGTGTCCGATTCCGGTGGAGAGGAGGTTGTAGGAAAAAGGGTAGTTAGAAGTATAGGGATCGTTGTCGTCCCTCTAATTGCTCACATTCTAACCGGGTTTCTGGGGCTGGTCGTTGTCTGCCTTGGAGGAGTGTTCCTCATCTCTTACAATCGACAGAATAATCTAGCCAGTGACCCGGATACCCTGGGAACGAAGATGGCCTTGGTTGCCCACAGCGAGACGCTTCTGAGAGATTTTAATGGCACAGATGAGTGCCCGGCTCCTGATTTGTGTATAGAACCTAGGAAATATAAACTTGGGACCTGGGGAGGTGGAGGTGGATACCGACTGGATGTTGTAGGGGGTAGCGATAATCCACTGGTTCAAAACCCACATGCTTCTTGCACTGTCCCTCATGATGGCAAATTGGTGGGCCCGATTGAACTGAGTGTCTGGACGGGACTCGCAGCAACACTCGTGAACATGGCCTTATTGACGCTGCTCATTGTCCTGTATAAGTCCTCTTTGCAGTGGAATGGTAGAACTCGATCAAATCATCCAAGATTTCTCGACATTGCTAACATGCTCACTAGGTCTGCCAACGCTTTCCGGCACACAACTCGTGACCCAGATCATCTTCTCTTTCGTTCCAACCGTCATCGCTACACTTCTAGAGCCGTTCTGGGTCTTGGTTGGCCGTTACCTTGCACTATATCAGCCATATACAGAGCTTCGCAGAGGAAATGCATCACCAGCTTCCTCGCTAGGCCTTAAATACACAAATATTCCTCCCGTACTCATCGCCCCACGTGCGCTTCGCCACGGCCATATCTTCCTCTTCCTAGCGTCCATGATGGTCATCACGGCAAACTTCCTCGCCGTTGCGTTGGGTGGAATCTTCGACCGGAGTTCACAACCACTCACATCTGACATAATGGTAACCTACCCGTTCACCACTAGCATCAACACAACAATTCAGAGCGCTCTTCCAAAGCAGGTTGTTACGGAGGGGACATTCGCGAAAGATCCGGGGGAGCATTGGTTGGTTGTCAACACCAACGTTGTTGAGGGCACAGAATTGCCGGCATGGGTCACGGATGAGTTCTACTTCCTCCCGTTCGAGTGGGAGCCAGGGAGTGTAGGGAACAAATCTGACTTGAGGACCTCGGTGACACAAGGATATGGCGGGAATCTGACATGCCAGTTACTTGCTGGTAACACTTTCCAACAGATCAGCAAGATGGATGAAAGCACTGCGCTTGGAATCAACGTCACGATGCCAATATCAGATGGAGGTTCCACGCGTTGCGGGCATAATAGGACAATGGATGTCCACTTGTTGAAAACAGGAATCCACCCTTTCGCAGCGGAGTGGGTCTGGAGCCTCAAAGCCTCCGATGAAAGTGACCAAAAAGCTGTGGAAGCCTGTAGCGGCATAATCCTCACTGGCTGGGGCCGTGGCTCGGCAAATGTGAGCGAGAAAGACAGAACTACCCTTTCCAGTACAATCTCCGCAACTATGCAGTCCAACACTACCGTAATCTGCAGCCAGCAAATCTCCACCGGCGAGTTCAGGGTGACAGTAGATGGCGAAGGCCGCGTGAAAAGATCCAAGCTCATCGGAGAGCTCAAATACAATGATCCTAGAATCTTCAATCACTCCACCTCAGTCGGGAACTTCACAGCGCAACTGGCAAGACTCCTCAGTGTGCCCCCGAGGAATGCACTTGATTTCAGCATCTTGCACAATGACAACTCATCCAATAGCTTTCTGCATTTCGTCGGTGAGTACCTTATCAACAAGACACTCTCTGACCCCTCAACCCCATCACCGAGCTTCGAGGATGCGCAGGGGGCACTATCAAAGTTCTACAAACGCTTCTTCACCATCTTGCTCGCCCAGAATCAGGACAGTATATTTGTCTCCGCTGGCAACGTGCGCAGATCCGAAGTTGGCCAACTCAAGTCCTTGAAGCCGCGGATATCAATGGACCCGGTGATGTTCTACATCGCCGTATTCATACTGGGATTCCAGCTAATTGCCGGAACCATAATCTTCATTTCGACCCCTAGGCGCTTCCTACCGAGGTTCCCGTATAATCTCGTTTCTGAGATTAGCTTCTTCCATGCCAGTAGTGCTCTATCCGACGTTGCCGGAACGGCAAATATGAGCTCTGCAATGCGCAGCAGGCATTTGAGGGGATTAGGTGGAACGTATGGCTATGGGAAGTTTAGGGGGTCAGATGGGAAGAGGCATGTTGGTATCGAGAGGATGAGCTTGATCAGGGATTATAAAGAGGCGGTGCACGGCGGGGAGTAGTCTCTCTCTTTTATTTTTCGGGGTTCAATTTGACATTGAATGACGGCGTTATAGAGTCAGGGTTATGGAGTCGGCGTTTTTTATCAGCTGCGGGTACCATAGATCATACATCAAATAGGGCATGTAAGAATTAATGAATCTGAATATATTATTTCGCAACATTATGTCTAGGAATTTTCTTGTGACCCTGTAGTGATGTAGACTGGCAGCCCCCCGTCTGCTTTCCCAAGTGTATTTACTGGAGCAGGAAACTCCAACTGCTAGAGAGCCAACATGCATTAGCTAGGCCCTACTCGCAGACTTAGTATCGTACGCGCTTGTATGATTAGAGTTTTTTCGCCGAGTGTATTGCCGGCTAAAAACCCGTGGGGAGTTCTCATTTCCCTTTCTATCCCAAACAAACTACCATCAGGCAGAACATAGTTGTCCAACGCAAAAAATCACGGCCGAAAACATTGTGTTCTCTGTAGCCTCCTCTTGAATTCGAACAATCTTTTCTCGCTGTCTTTCCCCAGCTCCTCCTCTGCTTCTCCGTGCAGGCTCTGCCCAAGCGAGTTTCGCAGTGCCTATTAGGACCTTCGCCGCATCGTGTATTGGTTCGAGTAGGCTCAACTGCCTAGGATGTCGGGGCTGCTCTAAGAATGCTACAAGGACAACTCGGTAACCCCGAGTTGCCTAAGAAAAAGAAAAAAAGGAGGGGCGGAGTGTGCGGAACACAAAAAGGTGGAGATAAACCGAGTAATGTAATTGAATGAATGGCCTCAAATATTTATTAAAAAAATCCGTCAGATCCTAAAATATAGGTTGGCCATACATGTCCGTCCCACCAATAGACCCTACACCCTTCGCCCAGAGTCTATTTCAACCCAATGACTCTATCTCTCCCTTGTGTTTAGGTAAGAGACATAGATAAGGGAATATTTCCAGGACACTCGATCCATGGTGACTCTACGCTGATGGGCTGAGATGCCATGTTCGGGATCGTCGGGTGGGCGGGGTGACTCGAAGAGTGAAAGAAGGTTGAGAGAAGGGGTGTGTACCCTTATACAGTAGGTAAAATAGGCGTTCAATGTTAAGAACCATGGTAGGCGTGAGTGGTATAATATTGGAAGGTTTGAATTTGATGCCAGGTACCGTGTTCGGAGGAGAGCTGCTTCAATTGAATTTTCTTTTGCGTAAGTAGTGATGGACACGAGCATGGTCGAGCAGATCACCGACGCAGTGCTCTACTATGATCTGATCGAGAAGTACTCATGGTGGGGTGGTTGATCAATGTGTTAAATTTTGTGTTATTGTCTTCCATTGTCCTCACACAACGGCTTTGTCTAAAGCGTTTCCTTCCTATGTCATTGCGCTGTATTGGGTTGTATCTCTGGTGGTGAGACATCACCGGTTGGGTGATGATTATTGGGCGGCTATCTCGTATCGGCTAGGCTTCATTGCGCTCTCCAGATTTGGAGGCGTATACTTTGTTGGAACTTATGATGCGTTTGGGCTGAGGACAGGAAACCAGTTCCTTCTAGTGACAGATGAGGTTACTTATACTTTCTATATATGTTTGGTCGTTTGACCCTTTCCTTTCGACAAGTAAAAAAAAAATACATGGCGAGCAGAAGTTCCCCGAAGTCTCTACCGTTCCACTTTCACACAAGATTGGAGCACAATTTCAGCACAATGGGATAGATCCTGATCGAGTGATCGATCATGACCACTAATGGAGTCTGATTTGGGATAGTCTATTATCGTCAACTTCACTCGAGTATTATCTGAGCCACGTAAGTCTTTCTGCTCATGGCTTTCCGCAGCACTCTCACTCTCTGCCCCATGATCTCCTTCACCTACTAATTCTTCAGCAAATTCCTCCCTCTCATACTCCACTAATCCAACCCAGTCTTTTGTAAGCAAGGAGCTTGAGGGTGGGTTATCCATCATGGCCGTGTTCACCCTAGTATAGTCGGGTATTGCCAACTACGGTCGAAGAATTCCCATGACTGAGAGGCTCGAGCAGACCATGGATCTTATGTTCGATCAAGTCCTGATCGAGCGACCTCTGTGACCGAGGTGATCGAGCATAGTGTAGTCGAGCAAAATTCGATCATAATCTAATCGTGTCCATCACTAGTTAGTCACAACACAACTAATACCAAATATGCCTCAGCGCCGTTCCAGTGGGCAGTCAGCAGTAGGGAAGTGAGGACTTCGTAGCTGCTGCAGGGAGGGACGGGTTTAGTTCACATATAAGTTACTAAGCAAGCCTCCAATTACCCGAGCTCTACAAGTACCGTACTCCCCCGAGCCGTCCGAACTACCCGAACATTCTCCCAAAAGGAACCACATGTTGATGTCATAAATACAAACCCCGACTGTAACCCTTGTGAGTCTGGGTTAACGCGATCTTCCTATCCCTTTTTTGTTCGCTACTAGGCCTTGTTAGGCGCTAGTGCTCTGATGGAGGTCGTTGCACGATTCGTGGTCGAGTGTTGAACGGAGGAGATGTTGGAGTTGTATTGAGTTGCGTTGTCTATGGAGGTTGCTAGCTACGGTTCCCTCTAGTAGGGAAAACTCTGCTCTCTACATGTGATACCCATATGTCTCCGCATATGCCCTAATCATCCGTGCTTGCCCTAGAACGTTCACCCGTCCACACTTCTGTGTTCCTCCATACATGCCCGCGCTGCCTATCAGCCTGCGGTATCTCTGCTCCTATTGCAGTGCTCTACTACTGGGATAATAATACCATCATGCTCGTGGGGTTATCATAAGAATCCCTGTCCCGAGATACCCAATTTGACGAGATAATACGGTATTCTTCCATTCTTTCCGATTCCTGGCCGTTTGCTAATTTAGTTTACAGTTAACTGCGGCCGTGCTTACGGAGATATTGCCACATCAGAGCAGATTTGTAGCTAAATATGCGCTCGTCCCAAATAGCACCTTCTCATTTCAATTTGGCAGATTCCCTACTCGAGTACCTGTCTGTGTATCCATTTTAGCATTGGCGGATGGAGTTTAGCACTATGTTGTGTTTCGGAATCGACCATCGCTGAAAACGATTATCCGTTCACTATCCTGAGGTGCCTTTGGGTTATATTTGAACCTAGGAGGTTTGGGGGAAGTGTGAGGGGAACTGTGGTGTTTGAATGTAGTACTGCACTTGGATCTGTCGATTGACGGACTCGTGAACAGGCACTTCGATGCCCTATATTTGGCAAACTTTCGTATATTGGCACATATTTACTTATATTATACCCTATTGAAAACCTCTCAATCACCAACCCAAACCACCCACACTATCCGAATATCAGTCTTAGGAGCCCCGTCACCTATCAACCAAATAAACTGGCGAAAGCCTGCTCTTCCCGCTCATTAACCTCGATGCCCAAGCACCCAAAACGACTAGAATAATAACAAAGCTAACCACCAAACTACCCCCGAAAATTATTGCATGCCACTTCCACGCCGTATCCTTATTCAGTCCGATAACCGCCACCACAATCGCCCAGGGCAATACCCAGAATATATTTGAAACTAGGGATTGGCCAAGGTACCAGCGTGGCCGGGTCGCCAGGAGGATACTGGCGAGCTGTGTGGAGACGGCGTAGAATATGTAGCACCAGTCTATTGTCTGCATATACGTAGGGATTAGTGAGAACAATGCACTCGAGGAGGGAGGGAACGAACCCGCCACATGTATTCGGTTATTCCGGCCACCTTGTCGGAGCCGGAGAGATAGCGGGCGAACGATTGGGTGCCCCAGATGGACATTGTGATGCAGAGGGGGACCTCAATCAGAATGGCTATCCCGACAGATATGAAGGCAGGTTTTATAATCACTTAGAAAGAAGGTGGGTTAGTCTTTTCCATCTATGCCAGGATAATACAAACTTACTGCGAATATCTCTCCTGGAAGCTTTTGGCTTTCGGGTATCGATCCCAACTTTATGCCGCCAGGCACCCCATGCGTGTCCTACAAAGGTGGAAGACGTAGCCTCAAGTGCCTGGACGGGAACCATTATTAGGCCCCAGCGGATGGTGTTGAATACACCCCAAGCCTACAAACTATTAGCAAAAAATGAACCCCCTCCCCATAGGCATTGACATATTGTACCGTAGCGTAGTCAGAGCCCATCGCCACAATCCCCGAAATCAGCCACAAATACAGTACATTCCTGATACACGATTCAACAAACGTATACCACCCCTGCCTACCCAACGTTACCAGTGCCAACACGCTCGGTTTCCTAGACCCGGTTTCACCTTCTGGTCTATGGATCCACAGTTGTCTCGTCTCGTACATGAAGTAGCATACCCCCGCCAGGGCTCCTGCTGCATCGCAAGAGAGGTGGATGATGGCTTGGGTATTTACATCTACGTCTGCATGCCCAACGCGGACATTGGAGAGGAATAAGAGGTCGAGGATGATATTCAGCGCGGTTTTCACGGTACTGATCAGGAGGGGGACATCTGGCCTTTACTTGCACAGTTAGTTCCCGAGGGAGGAGAGCGGGGGGGGGGGCATACCTACCTATCCAAAGCTCGAGTAGCACAACTAACCGCAAAATCTATAGCCCCAAACACACTCCCAAAGGCCGAAATCCTCACATACGTGATACTCTCCTTCCTAACCTCGATGGGCACGAAAGTATCTGTAAACCTCTGCGCCGCACCCGCAATAATCACAGACATCAGCATCCCCAACACCGCCTGAAAGATTACAAGCGTATTTGAGATCCCTATTCTAGAGGTGATTGTCCGCGAAGTACGGTCTCCGATAATTACGAAGGAGGCACGCGGAAGTCCTTCGTTTATAACCTCAGTTACGGTACTGATATAGGTCCATGTATCAGTCGTTACAACCATTTTTGAATCGATTTGGGCGATCCATAGTTTTGAGAGGGTTGAGTAGAGGGCGGGGAGGATGTAGGTCGAGACGTTGAACAAGAGGGCGCCAGTGTAGCTAGTGAATCATATTCAGTTATATTCGATCATAGTTACTCGGGTGATAAATGGGGGGAAGAGCCAACCGATTTCTAGTCCACCACTTTGAACTAGGTACAGATACTTGATATACTTCGTCTTCAATAGCAGGGGTTCTCACCTCCTTAGTACCCATGTCGTTCTCAGCGTTGTCGTTCATATCGGAATCTGGTAGCGCGCGATATCGATGTCGATATGTGCTGCTGCTCCCTCCGCCAATCCCGGATTCCACCATCTTATAACTTAACTCTTTAGTAAAGCGCGTGCGGGGTAAAATTTAATACGCAGACCGTTTACATAAATTGTAGATATTGTATCCAGGATTAGAGTGACGGCGCCCCGCTCAAGAATGAAAGTTGGAAGTTGGAAGTTAGAACTCTTGGCGGATATTTGAGAGGGAAGAAAACTTCCCCACAGCAAGAAGTTTGTGTCATTGCGTATTCGTTGCTCTTCTCAGGCGTTGCCTCGGGCATGGCTGCCAAGGCTTGAGACTTCTGACTTCTAAATTTGATTTACGCACGGGGCGCCGTCACTCTACTCGAGTACTGTATTCGGGTGGCTTGAAGTGGAAGATTTAGTTTATTGTGCAACACTTCCCGAATGTGGTTAAAGTGAAGTTTCTCGGTAACCGGGTTGGTAGATTAGTTCCCGCTGCGGGAATGGAAGCATGGGTGGCCTAAAAACTCAATCTAGGTTGCGAGGGTTTGTGATACATACAATAAGCTGCAGCGCCAAGAGTTTGGCGTTCAACAACGGTAGTGATCATGCTGGGAATCGGAGGTCATTGGGAAGTTTGTTTCCGGCTTTGGGCATCGTGGGTGATGGGTTGTGATTGGTGGGAAGGTGGGATGAAGAAAAAAGGGTGCCTCGGGGGAGGGTTTTTGTTATTTGGTAAAGGAAAATGTGAGGAGTGGGAGTGGGGATGCACGATTTTGTCTTTGGGTGGGTGGTTTTTGAACGGTTGGGAGTGGCCTGGCCCCACTATCAGTCTCCGGCAGTGGGCGCGAGTGAGAAAGGCGCTGTGTTTACAAAAGTGGGGATTTATGTAGCATGATAACATCTATGACATTCGGGATCGCAGCTTCCATGTTCAATACACGTGAAATATTTGACAAGTTATGTACTCGTACGAAAGATCAAGAGCGAGTCTGATACCAAGGTGAAAATCCTTCGTAGAACACATTCATAACCACTCCCCAAACTACGACATGAAGAAAAAGAAGGAAATCGTCAAGCAGAAAAGCCAATTCTGCTCCCAACTTCCACCTACGTTGGCACCTACTTAGATGTGGTTTATCGACGATGATGGGGCACTTTCTACTGTGCTCCTACTCAAGATAGCACATACCAGTGCTTCACATATTTGCCACTCCCCCACCTCAATCCCGAAGTCCTCACATGGACACACAAAAAAAGCCACACCAAGGATCCTGACATCGGGAAAGATACAAATGGATATAGTAGCAGGAGTATGACACGACACATGGAAGCGTCGAGGATATTAAGCAACCACTAGCAGGGTTCTTCCAAGTCCCTAGACTACCCGAAGAGCATTCCTTCAAGTAGTCCTTTTACGTAACCTGAAAGATTACCATAGTTGTGTTGGAAGGTGTGGTCTGGACGTGATAAGTACTGTACAGCGCAAGCGCCACTCTGCTATGGGCTAAATGAATGAACGATAATTCCTTATAGTTATGTAGGTGTCTGCCAGGGCTCGAGTTTTTAAAGCACTACTTCTATGATACCAGTACTGTACCTAGAAAGTACGGGAGATTAGGTGCTTATACTCTAAAATCTCTTGAAACCCACTATCTCAGTCAGCCCTGTAACCCCCGGATTCAGTGACAAAAGCCCCGGATAAGGGCTGGCCTTTTCCTGACATAATATAGGATTAGCCCTCGGGATTAAAGGAGGGAATAGCACTATACAACTGGTCAATGCTTTCCGTCTATTGTACCCTTGCCCCACGAACCTTCCCTGTGTTCAAGGGGAGTTGGTCGAAAAGTGCCTTTCTATGATATCAGCGAGGAGTTTATACAGGGTGTATATGATGCATGTCGTTCTGGCCCGTTAGTTAACAACCAGGTCACCGCCGAAAGGCCTGCCTGCTCTCAGGGCCCCACCGTGGGCCATTAATAAAAACCATCTATCTTAGGTTAGCATGACAGGACGGGGCACTGTAGAGTACCTCAGGAACCCCCTCGGCCCAAGGCCAGCACGGTGCTTTTATATTTTTATACAATAGAGATCTGTAGAGCCAAAACGACTGGCCCCCCAGTACAAAGATAAAACCTGCAACTCTCGAGGGACCTCGTACAGGTGAAAATATTCTACAAAATTTGGCTATGTGGGCTTTGTGGTAAAAGAAAAGAAGGAAAGAAAAAGGAGTACAGGTATATACACAACTTTTGTGGGGAGTGATATCGAATGACGGGATCGAAAATCAGGTCCCCTGGAAAGCTTCCCTAGAGCACTTGAGAACATTCCATGATCTTGCAGAATCCCCTGATTAGCAAAACCTACTCTAGGACTTCCAATTAAGTTCCCCCCCGTTAGTGAGCGGCAGGGACAATAGAACCTTGTTCCAATACCTTCAATAGCTTTTATTTTGCGTGCAAGCGTCTCCCAGAGCCAATATGGTTCCCACTGCATCCTTCTCGTATAAGACCGCCACTTCTCCAGATCGCTCGAGCCATTTATTAGGATATAGCAGGCACTACAGCTAAGCTCGGAAATCCTCGTGTGGCTAAAAGGGGAATATCCTCCCGTTGCTATCACCCTTCTTGATTTTTAGGTACTTGTATTAGCTAGCTAATACTCGGTATGTCGGCGTCTCCACAGAGTTAGGGTGGTTTTAATCAAACGGCCAGGCCATCCTAGCTCTTTCCCTTCTCTAATCTTTTCCTTGACGAGAACCGGTAGCCTGTGAAATACTAGTGTATTTGCCATAAAGAGGTACAGATCTAGTGGTTCTCGGCCATGTTTACCTGAACGTCGATCTTCTGGGTTGGATATTTGTCCAATAGGGCTTGCAACTTTCCCCACACCTCGTTCGGACGGTTGGCCGGCCCGGCTTACCGTAACTGTTTCGTTCTCGGCGCCTTGGTCACGAAGAGGGTCTTTTTCACCTGGGGGTGAAATTATATAGATTCTGGGAGAACCCGAAATATCCCCTACTGTAGATGCACTTGTAATGGCACCTTTGATAGGAAAGTGTGTGAGTGTTTGTCGGCACCACAGAGTTCAGAGCAACCACGGCAGATACCGTCATGCCATTCGAGCTCATTGGCTGCTGTCCCTGAACTTGCTCGGGGGAAATCACAAGGTGGTAGACTTATTCTCGGACACGTTAGCTAAGACATTAGCACCAGGGCGAGTTTTCATGCTCCTATCGCCAATAACCCTAATCCAGAGCAGTCGGAGTAATAAGTTTAGTGAGAAGCTCCGGTATAATAGAAGCCAAGGAGATGCCGAGCCGGCGCTGCGAAGGCCCCCATGACGCCGATGCTGTGTTGTGCCCCTCCCGCCCTAAGGGAGCCCTTGTTGAGGCGACGGAAGGGGATGAGGAGGAGATGACTCTCACTTGACTTCCATAAATTTTTGGTTATAGGTGTCGTGTAAACCTGTATGGATTTACATTGTATTTGTTCTGATGGGTAGGGGCGGAGGAAAGTTCTTATGTTATTGGGGTTTTTAGGCCATAACTTAGGTTGCATACCATGGATTTTCCCGTAGTTAGCTACAAATAAACCGCCGATTTAACAAAAAAAAAAAAAGATGCCAAGCCAGCGCAATGCAGATGACAATGATAGCTTCCAGGAATAAGGAACTGCTCTAGCCCGAGAGCCAAGAGGCAATCTGTCAGTTTTGAACCTTAACCCCTCTTAACTTATTGGAACTCTGCACCTTGTATTATTCCGCACCCCAGAGAACAGTAAGTACAGCTAAAAACCTTAAGGGCGCATATGAGGGTAACTGCGTGCAGTGGGATGCTACCGAGCAATAGCTAAGTTAGACCCACAATATTCTTATCAGCAATATCGGGGAGTATCCTGTATTAAAACCTAAATTGGAGTTTTCTTTTCCTCCTTTATAGGCTACAATCACACCCCGCTATAATGGAACTCCTTATACTACTGTAGAAACCTCGCTATTACGAACGAATTCTTTGGGAATTTGTACACTTGCTCCATGCAAATTGTCTTCCCTATATACAAGGAATTTCTTCCAAAACCTCGCTATAACGAACAAAAAATCCTGAACTCTTGGTGTCCCGACTATATGTGTAACCCCCGCCTACATCTCCATTGAGATCAATGTGTTTTTCCTCATAAGATACTAGCCTAGCGAACTAGGTCTGGTGAGTTTACAGTAAGTTGCGGGACTTCATAACTTTATGGCATATCGTATGCGATATAAACCTATCGCTCAAACCCTATTGAGAGGCGAGTAGAGTACGGTGACTGGCCTGGGCTATAAGCCATAAGGGGAATAAGAAATCTCCGATATCTGTACATCTCAGAGGGTATGGGGGTGGTATTTTATTGGAAACCGAAGTTTCAATTCATCCATTGCACAGGGTATCCTTGATGCATTGAGCCCTGGCTGGGAGAGTTCGCTGATTTGTACCGACGAGGAACCTACTATAGTGGGTTACACGTTAATCTCAACATCCATATTCGAATATATCATAGCATTGGTACAAAGTTATACAACAAGTCCTTATGACCCCACAAAACCCGGATACCACGCTACAACAGTGTTAAAATAAGGTGATCCCCAATAATTGATTTCCCTTGCATATATAGCATCCCGATTTGGGGTTGGCAGGTGGTTTATTATTATTATTATTATTATTATTTCCCACAAGCGTAGAGTATTTATCTATAAATATCCAAGGGGTTTTCCAAGGGGTTTGGTTCTTTAGAGCATATAAACTTAAAGTTACTGATAACGCATTACTTCAACATCATAAGTCTATTAACACAGTGGATTGAGTGGTGAATTTTGTCAAACACACAGGATACTATGGGATAAGAGGATCAAAGGCATTGGGATAGGAACAGATCCAAGGTATCCCCTGCAGTGTTGATAGTGCCGAATTTCCCTACACCGTGCTAAAGGGACACTAGTGAAATTAGCATTTTTCTTTGATTGGTAGATTCAACCTCAAAGAGGTGTAATGCTATCACATGACTCTGGATGTTGGTTCATAAATATTGACAGGTGCATTACAAGTACCTCACAGCTACTAACCACATCATTCCCATATCAGGTTTAGTGTGCTTGTTTATAGAAAAGGCTCTACTTAATAACTTGACCTGAAATGCTTTTGATATAATTCTATTAACATTTCCAGAAAAGCGAGAAGCAAGTTATTTAACTCGCATATTAGTGTGATGTAGGGAAATTCGGCACTATCAACACTGCAGGGGATAATATTAAAACAAAATATACTCTTTCCTAATAAGTTATGATTCAGGGCAGAAAGAGTGGCGGAGGGGGATTTTTAAACGTTGATCAACGAAGACCACAGTACTGTTGCGGATAATTTAGTTTTTGCTTTACTCCAATATCCTTAGCTAGCTAGAGCTGATCTGATGGTATATGATAGTTCTGTACTTGTGGAAGTTCGCTGTAGCTTTTGTTCGCTGGAAGTCAGAGGTCATGTTTGTTGTTCAAATGGGGGAGGTCTTGGGGCAGACAGGGGGTGAAGCCTATGTAAGGTAACCTCTCACCTTTCTTTCTTTTCTTTCTAGAACCACCGACGACTGAACAACCACAAGCCACCACGTCGGGCAACATAAATTGTGATCGCGATCCACAAGAGGTGGAATTCCTGTGAATAGTTAGTCGGACAACCGGCATAGGTTGGGCTTTTTCTTCACTTGTGTTTTCTTTGGTCTTGAGATTTTCTGTGGTGAAGGTTTGCGAACTAGTTAGGTGAATTGATAGTGAACTGTGTGATTTGTCTTCTGTGTGTGGTTTGTGTTAGTGATTGATCGTGATTTGAAGTTACTTCTCTCGCCGGCAAGTATTGTACGTGGACAAAATTAACCGATCGCCCTGCGCCGGCGTGGCAACCCATCACTTCCCCACATCCTCGCGCAACCAATCCCCTACAAAAATCATTACCACTCAACTGATTCCTCATAATATCT
>Ga0307509_10001665_pt1 | contig 37133 bp, 36 predicted proteins | sample 10_EM_MG_FD_202245 | JGI IMG/M metagenome (GOLD analysis project Ga0307509, IMG submission 202245) | Populus trichocarpa ectomycorrhiza microbial communities from riparian zone in the Pacific Northwest, United States - 10_EM | ecosystem: Host-associated > Plants > Roots > Unclassified | place...
GGGGGAGTAAGCAGAAGACGGGGTGTAGGGATTGGCTGTGAGGGTAACAGCCCCATTGCGATTAACCGAGGCAGTAAGGGAGAGGGGTAATGAGCAGTTGGCCTCTTTAAGCACAGCGGCCATGATATCGGGAAGGGTAGCAGTCATGATGAAAGAATCATTCGGGAGGGTTGGGGAGGTACGGGGGGCAAAGAAACGACGTTGAGCAGCTGGGGGCGGTGGGGGTCCTTTGGGGACACTACTCTTGCTTGACGCAGCGACTTGTGCTGCAGTGGCGTTATTCTTGCCCTTACCGCCCTTCCTGGTAACCTGTGCCCAGGTTTGTTCTTGGGGCTGCGGGGGATCAGAAACAGTGAAACCGGGGGGGGGGCCGGTGTGGAAAAGTGATGTGACCGGGTAACGCTCAGAGTACAGTTTGGCTTCCTCTGATTGGGGGTGGCGAGAGGCAAAAAGGATAGCTGCTTGGGGAGAGTCCGGGTGGCGTTTGGCGTATGTGTCCGGGTTGCCATACCACTTTCCCTCAAAAAGGAAGGGGAAATCCGGTGCGGCGACCGTACGAGACGCGAGGCGGGTAGCGAGTTTCTTTTTCTGCTGAGCGGGTTTGGCCTGGACGGCAGGAGCGGGAGGAGGTGGCGCTTGAGGCAGCGAGGGTGCCACTTGCGTGGCGCGATGTGAGGAGAGAGCAGCAACACGGGAGGACAGGTCCTTGAGGGACGCCTCCAGGTTGGATGTGGCTGGTGGTGAGGGGGTGGCTGAGCGCTCTGCCTGGGCGGAGGTGAGAGACTCAACCTGTGAAGTCAAGAAAGTAACAGAGGCACCAAGGTCATTAACCATGGCGATGAGTTGGGCGAGAAGAGGGGCCATAGCGAGCTGACTATCGGGGAAGGTGGCAGCGGAGGCATTGTAGGCTGTCTTTGTACCTTAAACAAACGCATATGATTAAAAAAAAAAAAAAAAAAGAAAAAAATCACCGAACGCTGACGTCAATTTTAGTTTTTCGGATAAGCGAAACCCACTGTAAAATAAAACAAAGCACAGAAGGAAAGTCTTACAAATTTTCTAGAGTGAACACAGTGTGATCTCGAGTCTATGAAATGGTCACTTGGCTTCAAAGAAGAGGTGGCTAGAATTAGGAAAGGACAAATAGAGGACAAGGGAAGGAAAGTGAGGCACTATATAGAAAAACAAACATGAGGGAAATATTGTTTGGGAGAATGGAATCTCACTGTTCTATTCATATTATCTGAGTCTTTTCTTTCTTTTTCTAGTTGTCCATCATTCATTTTCATATATTTGATTTTTCTCTTATACCACCTATTTAGAGATTTTTTGATCTCACTTCACATTTGTTTTCTTTTTCCTTTCTGCCTTGTCCGGTCACATATTCTTTTTCTGTGGTTTGAATTTTGTTACTTCTCTGTGATATTATTAGTGTTCATTACGGGACATCAGGGGCAGGTTTTATACTCTGCGGCCAAACGGTTACACAAGCCCATGGGTAGTATTTAGTTGGTTGTAGTTTTGCTGATCCTAAAATCTAAGCTAAATGTCTAAGCATAGTAGGGGTTGGGGTCCTTATAAACAACTGTACCCATTTCTCCTTGCTTAGCCACTTCTTCTTTTGAGCGTAGTGACCGTTTCATAGACTACTCGAGTAGAGATCTCACTCGCTTCACCTTAGACAATTTGTAACACTTTCTTTTTTGCTTTCTTTTTTTTTGCTGTGGGTTTCGCTTATCAGAAAACCTAAAATCGTTGTCTGAGCGTAGTGGCGGTTTGGGTCCTTATAGACCGCCGTAGGTGTGAGAAGCAAGAGGCAGGTCAAAACGGTGTATAAAAGGGAGAATGGAGTATAGGGACGCACGAATAGACCTCGGATGTGCGGAAAATTGGCAAAGCAGAAGCTACACGATATGGGAATAAGAGAGGCGTGAGGGGAGAGAGGTATTGGGGGGCAAGGGCAAAATAAGAGGTTCTAGGCAAATGACTAAAGCTTCTGTTTCTGCAGCAGCTGGCCAATCCACGTGCAAAAGACCTGTGCTGGGAGTGGGGTTTTGCCTGGGTACGAGCGGGTTCGGGGAAGGTGAGTTTCGTTGATGGAGGGAGGAGCTGGGTTTCTCCTTTGATATAAAAATCTAGTGGCCCACGCGGGAGGGGAGGCTCAGGGAACCGAGAGGGACCGGGGGAGGAGAGCTCAGTTGATGGAAGGCTTGGTACATGTTTGGGAAGAAAATCCGCCTGCCTGCACAGAAAAACTGAATTCTACTGCAGCGGCGGTTGGCGGTATTTAGGGCTGGATGAATCAGGATTGGCGCCTTACCATTCCAGTAGGGTTTTCACAACACCAGCATGCCCACACGAGGCAGCTAACTCGAGGGGCGTTCGGTTATAGACACTCATTTTGTCAGGGTTGACGTCGACCCGTTCTAGCAGCATCCTCACGACCCCCTCATGCCTATTCTCAGCAGCCTGCAGGAGCGGTGTTTGGCTCTAACAACTGGGTTTATCGGGGTTGACATCACTCCGTTGTAGCAGCACCCTGACCACTTGTTCATGCCCTCTCCTAGCTGCCCAGCTAATTGCTGTGTTACAAAATAAATCGGCGGCCTGGACATCCCATTTATCCTCCAATAAATCAACTACTATTTCCCCATATCCCAGGTATGCACCGCCGTGAAGCCCTGTAAATCCCGTAGGAATTCCCGGTGAATTGAAAGGCTGATACTGATACTCCAACCCACGCAATAACAGTATCTTCGAAGATATGTGATTGTCGTATCCATCAAGCAGTTTCAATGCAAGGGCTCTCACACCTTAGGGGTTTCCCCATCTAGCATGTGTGCATCAGTAACAAAAGGCATATTCGACAAAAGGGGCGCTTGATGGAGTGGAGGGAAGGGTAGGAGGAAAGCTCCTCACATCCTGAAAATTCAGGTAGGTCAAACAGACCTCAGCAATGAGCGAGTGGGGCTTATGAACCAAGTTGGGGCTATGGCAGAGATACTCTTGCAGAGTGTAGTGGACAAGCCGGACCCTAGATGAGGACTTCTCGACAGTCACGAGTCCCAATGAGCATTCCAGGAGGGTTTCTATAGCAGGAACATTCCGAATGTCTAAGTCGGTAGACCCTTCGACCCATAAGGCATGACATAACTCGTCGACCTGTAATGACCGCTCCGCATGCGATACCCACATTAGAACTTCAATTCCTAGTTTTGATCTACGTCTCGGCTGCGCATTCATCCGCGAGAGGGTTGCGGCATAATCATCTCCTAGACCATCCCCTTTGGTGATCCCATCAAGCTTCTTCTCCGGGTGAGAGTAAATTCACCAAGGATTGCATCAACGTTTAGAGTAACAAGAAGGAAACTGGACACTACAATTAGTGAATCATATCTCGAACTTGTATTTGGAATGTATTTGATATACTTGCTTACATTTCTGAGACCTTCTCTGGAATTATTCGGATAATATCAGGGTGTAGTTTCCCCGTCCGTCACCCTGGGGTCAATGTCGCCATCTGACCTCATCTCCAGATAGCTCTTAATATCAGCATGTGTAGAGCTGAGACATATCCCAAGCGTCTCGCCAAGGAACTTTGCAATTTCATCGTCGATATGCGGTCTTCCTGTAAGGAATACTCGACTCTAGGAGGCCCCGTCGATGCTTCTCCGTGGATTCGCCTAATGCATCGACGCATGTAAATAGTCGTGGTAGTGATGTGATTGTTTTTTTTTAGGATTTCTACCATATCTGCAACTCGGAGACCGTGGCCCCCGAATTCTCTCTGTCCTTCTGAAAAGCCTGGCGTATGTGCTCCGGGGCCTCTTCTCGGCTGACTAGTTGCTTGAGGATGGCGCCCAACATATTTGCGGTGGACTGTTATTTTTGGGGCAGGAAATCGCAGTATAGTCCAACGACAGCAACATCCTTGTCTCCAGCCTGATCGCACAGACTATCAATGACTAGGGAACTATCATTTACTTATGGTTAGCGACATCGGAATTATGTTTTCCCACATAAGAACACTTTCTACCTGACATAGGTTTTCCCCACCCCCGAATTCCCGTAACAGAACACCACTTGCTTAACACAACCTTCTTCCGCATCACGCCAGTTTCTAAACTCGCTTGTTTCTAGTACCCAGTTTCCCACGCCATCGAGCCGATCTGCTCGCACACCTTGGTGCCGTTGATGTGGTTCAAGTGGTGATAGCTACGGGAGAATTTGTCGCCCCTCCTCGCCTAGTTCTGTATTGAAGTTGACAATATTGTTGAGCGTTGTTGAACGAGTTATTATTGTTGAACGAGTTGATATTACCACCGACCTGCTGGTATCCTGACAACATCTAGGCGATAGTATATTATCTGAATTCTTTTTTGTTGGAGCGGGAGAAGGATCGCACTCGATCAGAATATGTCTTTGGAACTGGCGAGGATGTGTATGAGCCGGGGAAAGCGGGGGTGGTTCCATAAGGTTCTGGGGTTGCATAAGCATTAACTGGCTTGTCCAATAATTATCCGCGGTGCTTAGAAAGTATCATACTCGCTAGACACTAGCTTCAGGATTGATCCTTTAGATCAGCCTTAGATCTCGGCCAGGAAGAAGGTTTTATTTGCCATGGGTGAGGAATGTTCTCTCATGCACTGCACCCAGCACTCCGATTATAGTATTGTAGAGTACTGTGCGGTAACATACTCATCCTATTCTTCGAACACAAATTCACCAGTGTTTCAATAGAGTTGGCACCTGAATACTTCTACCCCTCCAAGCGCTACTAGCCTAAGCTCCCCAATTTAGCTTACAATAGAGTCCGAGTCTACAGTACAGAAATTGTTCTATACAATTCTAGAGTCTGGTTCCAGAAGTGGAAGCTTGAAAGCTATCTAAATGGCCAGGCTTGTAGCTTTTTCTTCGGGTCTCTTTGGCAAAAAGGGAGAGGGGGGGCAGCCGTTCAGTTTTGTGACTGTTTCACCAGTAGAAATGCATGTTTCCGAGTACCGGGAGAGGTGCCAGTGGCGGGGGCGGCGGCCGTACAACATTTTCCTTCCCTCCATGTTTTCCCCACGAGTGGAGATGAGGAGATCACGAAGGTGCTGCTACAACAGAACGACGTCGACCCTGATAGGGCGGATACCGGAGGCCAAACGCCACTTTTGTGGGCTGCCCACCGTGGGTGAGTAGGGGTCGTAAGGATGCTGCGGGAATGTAAAGACCTAGATCCCGGGAAAATGGATGGGTGCTGCCGAATGCCTTACACACACCCTCTCGTCCGAGGAAGCCACCGTATGCAGGCTCCTTGCCGACGCAGCCGAAGAAATCGACCAAGATAAACTAGACGATAGCCGCCAAGTTTTACTCTTCACTAGCGGAGAGGTCAGCGACAAGCTCTTGGGAACCGGGAGGGCAGACGTCGACGAGGTAGTAAACAATATGAGAGGGGACAAGTTCGCAACTCAGGTCTCCGAGCATAGTAGGGCAAACATGGACAAATGCGGCTTGGAACCAGGCAGAGTCAGTGTGTTCGAGAGCAATCCCTTGAGGTCTAAGCTTCTTGACATTTCCTAAGTACGAAGATTCTAGTGCAGGATACTGGCTTCGTCGATCAGAGGAGTGAGTCTTCTTTCGATGATAGGCGGATGCCGCGTTGGTATGTTGAACTTGATTTTTGAATTCTACTTGGGGCATATTAACAAGCGTCTTTGGAATCCAGAGCCCCAGCAAAAGGGGCCCCTTGTAGTGACTACCTAGAGGACAGGTTGAGCGCTCGTCGCACTGCTAGAAGACTATACCAGAGAAAACCGCGCGCCCTGTGCTATGATTCATTTTTTTATCGATTTGCCAAAGTTTTCTGAGTAAGGCAGTTGTACCACGACCCCCCTTAACTCGCGGATAAATGTTCCAAGGATTCCGCTGTCTTGGCCTAGGTTCTTCCGGGATAGGGAACAGTTCGAAGCAGGGGTATTCTTTCACTTGTTTCCAGAACAACATCTACTGCGGGTAGTAGTGTTTCTTCACAGTCATTTCCCTGCCAGCTCATCCCTCATTTCCCGGTAATTCCCCCTCGAATTCAACAAAACCTCCTGCTCCAGTCTCCCCTCCACTCTTGTTTGACTCTCCCTTCTTCTGCAAACCGTGCTCTCTAATCCTTTAGTAACTTCTACCACTTGAACTCACAGGAAGAAACCCAGATTGCAGAACATGGAACTGAGCATTTTTATTGAAAAGATTATTTAGAAAACAACAAGAGGGAGAGGCATTCCGCGAGCAAATAAGAGAACCACCCGTTCACCGTCAGTCCGGCAGTAAGAAGATCCACCGAAGGGTAACAAGACGGGCATTCTGAAAGTTGGGTAGGGGTCAGCTTTCCGTTTTAAAATTTCCCCCCCCAGCCGGAGGGGCGTTGAAGCAGGAGGGGGTAGGGGAGGGGGTGCAGCAGCGCATAGGCAGAGCTAAATTACCTGGGTTAAAGGGAATATTTGATGAGATGAGAGAATTCATCATTGTCTCCGGGTAAATTTGGATGTTTTGGATGTTTTCACCTCAGTAGCAAGGCAACGAATAAAAGCCCAGTAGGCAAGCGTAACATTGGTTGGCTTTCCATGCAAATAACTTTCATCGAAGTTCGATCCCTCAAGTGCCTGGATGAACTGGTGGTACAGATTGTCGAAGTGCTTAGTTCCTATCTTATAAGGCGAACTAACCACATGCGCATGAATGTTCAAGACATGGATAGTTTTTTCGTGCTCTAAACGAGTCAGTCTAGAGAGTTTGTAAAGGAAGAAAATTGATAAGATCACCCACTGATGTATTGCGATACTGTCTCGGGCAAGAGCCCATAGAGTGTCTGGAAGACTTCGGGATCGGTTCTTCCCCCGGGCATGGTAAAGAGGGTGACATCCGTTACTGCGTCCCCTCCATAGGCCGTTTCATCACCATACATCATTCTTATGCGACCTTCTTGGGAACTATCAGCCAGTTCCAGGGCAGCTATCTGGTCGGCAATTCTTGCATCTTGGAAAGCAATTTTTGCTTCGAGGGATGCAATCCGGTGATCGTGGGAGAATTTCTCAGCGGCAAGCTGTTCTTTGAGGGAGCTAAGTTCTCTGAGGATATCGAGACCACCGGGATTGCTGATGCGAATTTGTTGCTGTGCCTCCAACTTCATCGGATCCGCACTTCTCTGGCTGGCAAGATCGGCTGCGACCAGACGTCGGAACATCCAATGAAGGTTGGCTGCTCTACGCCCTCCACCAATCCGCCTTGTGGATTGTGATAAATAGAGCATAACGGTTTTTCGAATCAGCCTTGTAGATCTTGGTGAATAAGGCATGGCGATTTTTCGTTCTTTTTTTTGTTGATGGAGGCCGCAATTCGTGTGCCGGTTTGTTGACGGAAGAGATGTTGAGTAGATGGTCGAAATGTCTGGTTGCATCGGAGGTGCATTTGCAAATTCTACCCTAGACTGAACCCTGCTCGCTTAGCAACACTGAATTCTACTGCAACGGTGGTCGGCCGTAATTAGGGCTAGATGAGTCAGGGTTGGCGCCTTTCCATTCTAGTAGAGTTTGCGCCACACCAGCATGCCCATGCGAAGCAACGAGAGTGGCGTTCTGGTTTACCTATTCCTTTCGTCATGGCTGACGTCGCTCTGTTCTAGAATCGACCTCATGAACGTTCTCGGTAGCCTGCATGAGTGGGTGTTTGGCCTAGCGGCGCCGCTTATCGGCTTTGTTGGGATTAACGTCGTTCCGTTCGAGTAGCATCCTGGCGACCCCTTCGTGCCATTGAGAGTGGCGCTTGGCCCCACACATTTATTTTGTCAGGGTTGACGTCATTCCGTTCAAACAGCCCTCATCCCTTACCTAGTAATCATGGCCAGCGCTAAATACTACTATGATACTAGCTTATTTGAGTAATCGTGATAGGAAAAACGTTGTTTTAGAAGTGGTGTAGTGCTGAGAACACCACACAACCAGTACCGTTCAGCATTGCCATGACGGAAACAAGAGTGGCCGCGTAGATTTGCTCCCAGATACTAAAATAGCCTAATGGGCACCGGAAAAATACCCAGCCGTGAACCGATCGCACTTCGCAGCACGCTACGCGGCCATGAATTTCGGCCACAAGGTATGGGTGTTCGCCTACGCCAATCGACTTTATTGGGATTGACTTCCTCCCGTTCTAGTAATATTTTTATGACTTCCTCACGCCTATTAGAGGGATTTCGCAACGCAAAGTTAGGGATCACTATCTCTGTGCCAACTACCGTAGGTCTATATTTACAATGGTGACAAGCGAACTTGAAAAATAGGGATTTCGCAGTTTCTGGAAGAGTTAGCTGTGATGTTTGCTTGTTGCAGTGTGGGTTAGGGTAGGTTGCGATTGTCTACCTCACCAAGAAAATTCGGCATCTCCTAGCTTAACTAACCGAACTTTAAGCGTAGGTTATCTCTTAAGTGAGACATGAGCCCTAACCTGTGACCCGTTGCTGTCGCGACAAGCTAGAATTAACCAACTTTCCCGTTGCGAAATCCCTCTATTGTTTGTAGCCAGGGAGAAAGGTGTTTGGTTCCTGGTACTCGCTAGGTCGGGGTTGATGTCGTTCGGTTCTAGTAGTGCCTTAACCGCTGCCTCGTGCCCTCTCCTAGCAGCCTCGGAGATTGCCTTGTTACCCTGGAAATCGGTTGCCTCCACATCCCATTTATCTATTGCTAATAAAACAACTATTATCTCCACAAATCCGAAGTATGCGGCCCCGTGAAGTCCTGTAAATCCCTCCGGGGTGATTTCTGAATCAAAATAAGGGCTCCAAGAGTCCATCCCACGCAATAATAATATCTTCGAAGATATGTGCTTATCGTATCCATTGAGTAAATTCAATGCAGGTCGTTGCACATTTTCGCTGCATCCCCGCCTAGCTTGCGCGCCTCAGTAACAAGAAGCATATTCGACAAAAGGAGATATTGATGGGACGGAATCAAGAGCAGGGGGAAAGGTCATCACGTGCCGAAGATTGAGGTATCATATGATATGTCAGGCAAACCTCAGCAATCATAAAGTGGGGCTCAGGAAAGGAGCTAACTTAGGGTTATGGGAAAGGTACTCTTGTAGAGTGTAATGGACTAGTCTGACGGTAGACGAGGCTTCTCGACGCTAGTAGTGTTTCTATCGCAGGAATATTCCGAATATGATCAATTCGCCAGACCCTGCCTTTACCCCCAAGGCATGGCATAGTTCGTCAACCTGCAATGGATGTTCCTCATGCGTTACCCACATTAGAACCTCCATGCCGAGTTTTGATCTACTTCTCGACTGTGCCATCAATCGCGAGAGTGTTGCCGCGTAAGCATTGCCCAGACCATCCCCTTTGGTCGTCTCATCAAGCTTTTTTCTTCTCTGATATAGAGTAATCTCGCCTAGTATTGCGTCAATATTTAAAGAGACGAGAAGGAAACCAGACGCTATCGTTAGAGAATTAAACTTAGTGCTTGAATTTGAAATTTATTTGATATTCTTGCTTACATTTCAGAGATCTTCTCCGGGATGATTCTCATAATATCTGCTCACCGTCGGTCGACCATTGCGTTGGGGTCTGTGTCATATTCTAGCCTCCTTTCTAGGTAATTCTTAATATCGGCGGGGGTAGGACTAAGAGGTATCCGGCGGGCCCGGCGGAATAATTTAGAGCCTGTTTGGCTGCAATGGTTCTGTTCCGTTGGGCCACTGTTTCTGCTGTGGGAATCACCTTCTCCCCGTTTTAGAACGGAAGGAAAAGGGTCATTTGTATGGGAGAACGGAACGGAACCGTTTCAGTCAAACAGGCTCTTATTGATTTCGTCGTTGATATGGGGCCTTCATGTAAGGAATAATCTTGTGTTTGGTGACATTCAAACAATTTCTCTGGGTGATTGAAGGAGCTCTCGTCGGTGCTTCTCCGTGGATTCGTCTAAGGCATTAATATATATAGATACAGGCCGTAGGGTTGAGATAGTTTTCTTTAGAATTTCTACAATATCGGGAGATCGGAGACCTCTGCCACCAAGCTCTTCTCCGGCAGCCCGGAAGGCCTCCCGTGTATGCCCCGGGATTCCACCTCTGCTGACAAGTTGCTTGGGGATGGCGCCCAACATATTTGTGGTGGACAGCTCGTGCTGGGCAAGGAAATCGCAGTATAGTCCCATGGCGGCAACTTCTCTCCCTCTAGCCCGATCGCACAAATTACCAATCACTAGAGAACTATGATTTACCGATAGTTAGTGACATTAGAATTATCTCCCTCGAGACAAGAGTCTTTCCCACCTGGCGTAGGTTTTCACCACCCCCGGATTCCCGTGGCAAAACAACACTTGTTCAACGCCGCCACCCCCCGCATCATACCATTTTCTAAACTCACTCGTTTCTAGTACCCAGTTTCCCACGCCATCGAGTCTATCGGTCCGCACACCTTGGTGCCGTTGCTGTGGTTCAAGTGGAGATAGCTATTGAAGGGTTTGCCGCTCCTCGTCGCCGATTTCTCTGTTGACGTTGACAATATTGTTGAAATAATTGATATTACAGCTGACCTGGTGGTATCCTGATGACATCTGGGCGATATTCTGCTATCTCCATCTTGGCGAGAGTTGGAGAGGGATGGTATTCAACGAGAATCTGATTTCTGTCGGAACGGATGCAGACGTGCAGGCCCGGGAGAAAGAGGGTGTGGCATCATCAGGCTCTGGCATTACACAAGCATGGGCAAGTCCAATCTCTTGAAACCCGTCAAATAGGCCGTTGATTCATGTTTAGTTTCTTTTCTATCCTGCATTAGTTTTTGTTTCTTCTCGTCTCATCAGTAACATCTGGGGCACTCCTGTTACAACTACCAGTAGCCTGTATCATGTGGAGGAAAAGTTTTTCTACTCGTTTTCTTGTCACATTGTTTTTACTGGATAAAAAGCACGATGTATTTCCTTATTATCTCATACGAATTATCAGTCTTTACTCATTCACATTCCGGTCTCTCATTTTTGTCTCTACAGTCAATCAAATTGCATTTGTTCCCCTCATACCAAATCAAAACAATCACTATTGGTGGTGCTGTGAAAGCACTCCAGCACTCTAAAGAGCCCCGTTTTCGGATTGATCTTTCCTCCAGGTTAGCACCGGATCTCAGGCTAAGCGGTCTAATCGGCCTCAAATAGTCTATTTGAAGACTGGCATCACCTGCACTGCATTCGGCACTCTTTTCCTACTTTAGTAGAGGGGACTGTGTAGGTGAGGAGGCACAATCCATTGTAAAGTATTTTCCACCCAATTGTTACCCGTACTGCTAGAATTATAAAGTACCCAACTTGCCTAGCCTATTAGGATTTGAGGAAGAAACGAATTTGGGGGTGTCATGATACTCCCGTAACTTTAAGAATGGGAATAATGGTGAATGTCGGCAGGATGTTGGAGTTGCCTCCCTTAGCTCGAGCACTGTCTATTTTCTTACTAGAGAACCGCAGCGGCGGGTTGAAGGAGGACCTTTCCCTGTGTTTCCCCCCCTCGATCCAAAGGGGGAAATTCTGGTCTACATGACCCAGGAGCGTTCTCAATTATTCCACTCGCAGCTGCTACGACATTATCAAAGTTTAGAGGACTTTGTTCTCCTTTATTTTAGGGTCATCTTGCCTATCCTACATTGTGTTGAAATTCACCCTCATGACCCTCTTTACACCCAAAAATGTGTATTTTCGCTTGGCTTGCTGTTTTGTCAGTGGAACCTTTCCCGACCGAGTGTGATTTAGGTCCAAAAAACTATATAAGCTCGTCTCTTTAGTGCGGAAATTCCTCGGAGATTTGCCTTGGATTAGTTTCTATTGGCCAAGAAACGTCAATAGTTGGTCTTGCACCATACATCCTACCATGCAAAATTTCCGGAAATGTGGAAACAAGGCTCAGAACCTTTTATTAGCCTGCCTAACCCAAGTTAGCGCCACGCCAAAGATGTCGATTACCAGTGATAGGCGAATGTGAGAGAGAAAGAAAGTGTTAGAGAGGAGGAAACTTCTGTGTATTCTTCGGATTCTTGCTTGCTTACTTCGAAATACCTACGGCGGAACGGAAGGTTTAAATACAGAGAACTTGACCATACATCTTCGTTGGCGGGAATCCTTCCGGTGACGAAGTCACTTCCCTACACGCACTTTATTCCGACCCCGTCTGCGCCTTGCTCTCCGAACATTTCCGGCCATGTCTGCGAATCCTTCCACTGGTATACAAACCAGGTATACTCATCCATCTTCCGTGATTTATAATGACTGACAAAAGAACTAGTAACTAAAGACTCAGAAGAATAGGAAAGGCACAAAGAAACTCGCATTCGTTTAGAATAGTCGCCTGTGATTTTCAACAGGAAAGATAGAGGAAAGTGTGGAGTGAAAGAAGACGAACCACACAGGACAGATTTCCAGTACTGTACATGGACAAAAATCTGGATGATACCCTCAGAGGGCTGATTACTGACACAGTTTCTTATAATTGAAACCATTACTGTCCAGAAGCTCCCGGGCATCGAGGATTCCCTCGCTGGCTATCTATTCCCTCCCTCAATGCTCTATCCTACCGCCAAAGCCAAATCTGGGACGAAGACTTATCCCCCACCACTGGTTATAAAATCACCCAGGTCACCTCTCCAGGTGCCTGGATTTGAATAACTACACACTGGACAAAAATCTTCCTGAAACGGCCCCTCTCACACTAGCGTCAAATGCCGGGGGTGCACGAACGTGCACTCTCTGTCCTGGAACTGAGGATAAGTGGTCTTGAGCTGTGAATGTATCGTGCTATGGGATCACCGGCATTGTAACATAATATTGATAAGTCTGCCTTCAAGATTTAGGATTTGGCTCATGTTCTTGTGTGCTATGCTGTAAACCCAGTGGTCCCGCGGGTATCCTGGGTGTGCTAGTGGACTAAATTTTGGAGCAAGTTTTTATTGTTTTTTTGCACTCAGGAGGTAACTTATGATACATGATAACCTCAGTAGGAGAGCACTGCATTAGGAGCAGAGATCGCGCGTGCAAAGGGAAGCGCGGGCATGTATGGAGGAACACTGAAGTGTGGACGGGCGAACGTTCTAGGGCATGAACAGATGTTTAGGGCATATTCCGAGACATATAGCTATCACATGTATGAGCAGAGCTTTCCCGACATAAGGTGAACCGTAGCTAGAAACCTGAATAGAGCACCCAACTGAATACAACTCCAACATATCCTCCGTTAAACACACCCGAACACGAATCGTGCCACCTCCATCATAATAAAAGGAGGGGTTTATCGTGATACCTGAGTAGACGAGGGGCCAATAATAGACAATTGAAAAGAGAAAAGATATGGGCCAAAGTGTGTGGACCACCCGGCACCATACTCGAGTAGCCTCCCCTCCGTTGATTTCAGCAGTGCGCCCCTTTCATTTGTAATTGTAGCACGTGTTTCTATATTTGATCTTACTGAATTTCCGTCTGTACATCTTATAGTACAACACTGTTGGTATGGTGAGGGGACAAAATTAACCGCGGATCAGAGATCAGGGTTCCGAATAGTCGGACCGGTCAAGTCTGGAAGGCACGACCAGTCGGTCGGTCTGAATTAAGGTCCATGACTAGACCTGACCAATAAATGTAGTCAAGGACTGGTCGGGATTAGTCCCAGACAAGTCTCCCGATTCCCCCTCGGCATGGGCCGATGGCGCGGAAGGTGTATTAGTAAGCAAGTTTCGCTACATGTAGCATCACTCGATTAGTGAACTAAAAGACTTGATAACTTACCCTATAGAAAGCCCAAACACACGGTTATATCAAATAGTCCCCAAGTAGAGAGCCTAAACCAGTTTTCTGAATGCCACTCTATAAGTTTGCTTCATGTAACCATGTGTTTTGGCCAGCCGTGGGGTACGTTAGTGGCAACAGATCTTCACTGCCCTATATAAGCGAGGCAACAATCACGACTGTCCGGTCACTCTAATTTCCGCCACCAGACTAGACTAGACTTTGACCTGGTCTAGCTAGTCCGAGCCAGTCCACGGCCGACGATTCGGAACCCTGTCAGAGATCGATGGTTATCACTCTGCATTTTCAACACCATTTAAAGAACTTTATTTAGCTCAAATATTAATTGCTACTATGTATTCTACCTTATACGATTTTTTTTCTCTTGGTTTTAGTAATTGCGGTGTTGTTGTTGTCATAGCTTAAGTTTTTCCCTCTTGGTTGATTCGCGGTTAATTTTGTCCACGCACCATATTTAAATTATGCAATAATACAAGTAAATACAATGTCAATCACAGAAAGGAGTAAAATAATTAGACCCGATAGGTGTGAGAAGCAAAAAGCAGGCCAAAAAGTTGTAGATAAGAGGGAATGGAGTATAGAAACACATAAGCAGACCGTGGATGTGGGGAAAATTGGCCAGGGAGAAGCTAAACGATATGGTAATAGGGGGGGGGCAAGGGGTTATTAAGGCATTCTAGTCAAATGGTTCGCAGTTTGATATAGTGATGGGCACGATCATGCTCGAGCAGAAAATTTAGCCCATGCTCGAGCATAAATCGTGCTCGAGCACACCAAAAATTTATGATCGAGCATGATCGTGCCCATCACTAGTTTGATATCTGAGGTAACTTGTCAACCCACGTACAAAAGGCGACCTGTCCTGGGGGGTGGGATTTTGCTTGGGTAGGTTCGAACACGGGGGTTTAAGTCTAGTTGGTGGAGGGAGGAGCCGGGTTCTCCTTGAATATCAAAATCTGCCGGCCCCCGCGGAAGGGGGGTCAGGGAACGCGAAAGTTCGGGGAACGAGAGCTGGGTTGATGAAGGGTTGAGGTATATTTGGGAACAAAATCTGTCTGCTCGGACAGCAACACTGAATTCTACTGCAGCGCGGTGGTTGGCGGTATTCAGTGCTGGATGAGTTGGGATTGGCGCCTTTCCATTCTAGTTGAGTTTGCACAACACCCACATGCACATACAAGGCAAACGAGAGTGGCGTTCGGGTTTATATATTCCTTTTTTCAGGGTCGCTCCGTTCCAACAGCATCCTTACCACCCCCTCATGCCCATTCTCGGTAGCCCGCATGAGTGGTGTTTGGCCTAGCCTATTCGCGTGATCTGGATTGACTTCGCTCCGTTCGAGGAGCATCCTTACGGTTCCCTCATACCTATTTGCGGCGGCAAGCCAGAGGGGTGTTCGGCGCCGCTTATCGGATTTGTTGGGATCAACGTCATTCCGTTCAAGCAGCATCCTGGTGACCCCCTCGTGCCCATTCCCGGCGGCCATCGAGAGTGGCGCTTGGCCCCACACATTTATGTTGTCAGGGTTGACGTCGCTCCGTTCAAGCAGCATCTTCACGACCCCCTCATACCCTTCGCGGCAGCCATTAAGAGCGGTGATTGGTTGTACATATCCTGTTTATCGGGATCGACGTCGCTCCGGTCCAGAAGCATCCTCAAGACTACCTCGTGCCCATTCATGGCAGCGCACAAGAGCGGTGTTCGGCTCCGCCAATCGACTTGATTAGGATTGACATCGTTCCGTTCTAGTAACATTCTCACGACCCCCTCGTGCCCATTATTTGCAGCCAGGGAGAGAGGTGTTTGAATCCCGGCGCCCGCTAGGTCGGGGTCGATGTCGTTCCGTTCCAGTAGTACCTTCACCGCTCCCTCATGCCCTCTCCTAGCAGCCCAGGAGATTGCCGTGTTACCCTGAAAATCCATTGCCTGCACATCCCATTGGTTAGTTGCCAATAAAGAAACTATTATATCGAGATATCCGAAGTATGCGGCACCGTGAAGGCCCGTAAATCCCTCGGGGGTACGTTTTGAATTAATATACGGGTCCCAAGAGTCCATCCCACGGAATAATAATATCTTCGAAGATATGTGCCTATCATATCCATTGAGTAGATTCAATGCAAGGGCTTGCACACTTTCACTGCATGCCCGCCTAGCATGTGTGCCCCAGTAACAAGAAGCATATTCGACAAAAGGAGCTGTTGATGGGACGGAATCAAGAGCGGGGGAAAAGGCCATCACTTGCCGAAAATTGAGGTATGTCAAACAGACCTCAGCGATCATAGAGTGGGGCTCAGGGAACAAGTTGGGGTTACGGGAGAGGTACTCTTGTAGGGTGTAATGGACTAGTCTGACGGTAGACGATGATTTCTCGACTGTGACGAGCCCTAGTGAGCATGCTAGCAGTGTTTCACCTGCAGGAATATTCCGAACATTCAAGTCTGTAGATCCTGCTTCCACCCCCAGCGCATAGCATAATTCGTCGACGTGCAGTGGCCGCTCTGCATGCGATACCCACATTAGTACTTCAATGCCAAGTTTTGATCTACATCTCGACTGTGCCTTCATTCGTGAGAGTGTTGCCGCATAAGCGTCTCCTAGACCATCTCCTTTGGTCATCTCATCCAGCTTCTTTCTTCTCTGATGCAGAGTAATCTCCCCTAGGATTGCATCAATATTTAGAGAAACGAGAAGGAAACTATACTCCACAGTTAGAGAAGTATACTAAGGGCTTGTATTATAAATGTATTTTTATTTGATATTCTTACATTTCGGAGATCTTCTCTGGGATTATTCTCATAACATCTCCCCGTAGTTGGTCATCCATTGCGTTAGGGTCTATATCATTGTCTAGCCTGATTTCCAGATAACTCTTGATATGGGCATGGATAGGGCTAATAGGTATCCGGAGGGCCTGGCTAAAGAATTTCGTGATTTCGTTGTCGATATGGGGCCTTCCAGTAAGGAATACTCTATGTTTGGTGACATTCGGGTGATTTCGCGCAGTGATTGAAGTAGCTCGCCTCGGTGCTTCTCCGTGGATTCGTCCAAGGCGTCAATGCATATAAATACATGCGGTAGGGATGAAATGGTTTTCTTTAGAATTTCTAATATATCAGGAACTCGGAGACCTCTGCCACCAAATCCTTTCTTCGACTCCCGAAAGGTCTCCCGTACATACTCCGGGATCCCTCCTCTGCTGATAAGTTGCTAGAGGATGGCACCCAACATATTTGTGGTGGACTGCTCGTGCTTGTTCAAAATGTGAACGCCAAAGGCACAATCTATTCTATATGGATAATACTGCACAAGTACGAGGGGAGTTGTGTGACATGCTAAGCGAGGAGGAAGTATGAGAGCAGATTGGTAGGAGTTCTGGTGCTTATTCTTCTAAGCGAGGTGGGAGGTAGCAACCATATTTATACAAAAGTGCGCGCCCAGATAAGCGATAGAAATATAGGGAAAACAATATAAGAAACATTAGTGCGATCATGTTTGACCCTGAAAACCTTCTAAGTAAATCCCAAATAATGTGGGTGAATCCATGAGGGTGTGAGGAGATTATTAGAAATATCATGACCAAGGGTGGTGTATAAGAGATGCATAAACAACTGTAAAATCCCAAACACCTGATAGGAAAGCACATGTTAAATCCCCAATATTAACCTAAAATAAACAATAAAACACTATAATATAGGTCTTAGCTGTAGTAATGTAAGCGGTGGACAGGCGTAGCCGAAACACAAACTAAGTAAAGAAATACACACTAGTGTCATGAAATATACTGGGAAATATACAGAACATTTCAACACTTCCCCACATTATCTACAGCCCAATAAACCAACCATCCATTCAGGCACGGGCTTCGCTAAGATTTTGTTGCAGATGTCGGTAAGATTGTCAACTGAGTCAACCTTAAGGAGAACGAACAAGTTGTCTTCTAGAGCTTCATATGTGATAAAGAAGTCCACAGCAATGTGCTTCATTCGAACATTGATCTGAGGATTCACGGCTAAGAAATTTTGTAACGACCCTACGATTGGTAGCTACAATCACTATCACCTTATCCCAAATGGTATACCAAGTGGTAACCAGAGGTGGTATGGTCTCATATACTTAGTATATACATAGCTGGTAAACCTAGGATAAGGCCTAGGGAATAGTTGAGTAGCCTTGAGGTACTCTATTAGGCAGGGTAACCTTTCCAGAAAACATTCGCATAGGATCACGAGAATTATGGGGATGTTACACGGATCTCAGAGACAACTTCTGTGGTCAACAGGCGGACTTCCTGAGCGGTTAAAGGCATAAGGGGGCAAAGTTACCCTACCTTGGGAATTTGGTTATTATGCCCATGGGTCCCAGTTACCCTACTGAGGAACCCAAGTTACCCTACCTTCACCAGGAAAGTCATCCTAGAACTTAGAGGTCGATTGTCTCACATTCTATTAGCTCTTAGATGTTCTTGGGTGCACACGCATCTGCACGGGGAGGCCCCACGTCTCTGTAATGGTGGCCCGAACATACTATTGAACTAGGGCGGGTTTAGCTAATACCCCCCGCTGGCCCAAGCATTGGGACGGCGCGTCATAGGCAGACGGCTGGGTAGTTGCTCGTTTGCTAGTTAAAAGAGGTCATTGGAGCACCTGCCATAACACGGTATAAGTCGTCACCGTCCGTCCTACTGAATGTCGTTCGCAGGTTATATAAGGGGAGTATGGGTCACCGCCAAAACGGGGGTCACCCATATATGGTCTCTCTGGCATCTTGGAGTCTATTCTAGCCTACGGGTTGTAGGGTAATCTTCCTAGTGGTATTCAGGTAGTGTCAGAAGGCCAGGGGGCTTTCAAGACAAATACCTCATTAACCAGCCCGGACCTTCTCCCCTTGATTTGTAGCATTATATGGGTTGTTCTTGGACTCTTGAGGTATGAGTCATATCGCGGTAGAGTATGTCCCGAGAGGATGGCTATGGGTAGCGCCCACTTAGCCAACCATCGGCTACATCTCACCGCGGGAGCTTGCATGTCAATTTATCACATTGGATAGCCGCGTAGATTAAATGATGGACTGCATAGCTTGTATAGATGAAACTACCACTGGGCCAGTGAGTCAACCACCTAGGTATTGATTCCGGTTGTTGTCATAACAGTTAGCCACTGGTATGACATCGATAGGAAGAGTTTTTCACCTGCGGTTGTATTGGAAATGCATGGCAGAAACTCATATCCTATTGACGGAGTTAAGTGTACCCGAGTTGGTCCGACACTTCCGGCAGGATAAATCCTGATGGAGGGTAGACATCGGACAGACCCTGAGCAGGACAGGGTGCTCGCACAAAGGTCAGAAGTAGTGGTGAATGTCAAAGGCTTAAATCTGATATCTACTTCAGTTTAAGTATTTGGCATTCTACTTCGACAAACCAACTTTTCCTCGCGAGAACTAAATTGAGTGAAGCTTCCAGCTTAACTATATTAAGTTTTACCGTTGATTCTTCTGAATTATTTTACCTCATCTTTATCTTCTACTTTGAGTGTTTTGGTGCGGTCACAACCTTAGAGTTCACCTCTCTACAGGATGCCCCCGTTACAAATTTGCACCGGTATTATCGGCATGCATAGCGATAGGAACATGAAGGCGAAGGACCGGCAGGCCTTTCAGATGCTATCGGATATGGCAAGTACCGTAGGACATAGCAACAAATTCGGATTCAGTAGTTGATTTGGTGATGGAGGCTTGTTTCTTTGAGAGCCAGGAGATACAACAGTTATTGAATAGAATAATGTAACCAGAGGTAGATCTTCTGGTGTCGAGACAGCCTGCAAAGTCAGCATCGACATAGACGTTCATAGCATTTGTTGTTGTGTACGGGTAAAATAGGCCTAGGTTTCATGTTCCGTTAACAGAATATAAAAACATCTTTAGCAGCCTTTATAGGTTCTTCCGTAGGGCAAGATGAAAATTGTGCGAGAAATTAAATTGTATACGGGAGATCCGGTCTTGTACAAGCGACGAGGTACATTAGGGAGCCTATCATCGATTGGTATAGTGTAACTTGTTCCTTTGGTTGTTCCGTAGTTTCTTTCATAAATGTAATACCTTTTGGGAAGGGGATGGATACCATAATCGAGTTTTCCATTCCAAATTGAGAGAGTATTGTTCTGATGGAAACTTCCTGGGTAAGGGCGATACCATTAGATGTATCCATGATATGGAGGCCGAGTAGAAATGAGGGTTCCCCAAGGTCCGAGATCTCAAATGCGATTTTCAGGTCTTTGATGAGAATGATTAGGTGGGGGGTACTGGCCGAATACATTGCAATATTGTCCACATAAAGTGAAATCTAGCATTTGAACTTATTGTGGATAAACATGCAAGGGTCTTGATGTGATGCGGTGAAATCTTGGGAGGTCAAGAATTTAGCAAAGAGAGTATACTATTCGTTCGCAGATTGCTTAAGTCCATATATGCATCGGTTAAGTTTCCATACTTTGTCTCTATCACTGAACCCTGTTGGCGGTCGCATGTTAACTTCCTCTTTCAATTTACCGCAAAGGAAAGCGGATTTAACGTCAAATTAACGTGGTCGCTAATTGTTTCTGGCGCATATCGTAAGTAGTGGTCTGAGTGATTCATCATGAATTACAGGGGCTAAGGTGTCTTCGAAGTCAAAGCCAGGGGCTTGGGAAAATCCTTGTGCAATGGCTCTTGCTCAAAGTCCTTCCAAAGTACTATCAGCATTCTTTTTGGTTTTGAATACCCACTTACTACTGACAATGTTCTGTCCTATTGGTTTGTTGACAATGTCAAAGGTTTTATTCTTCTTTAGAGCATTGATCACATTGTTCATAGCCGAGGTCCACTGTTCCTTAAGCGAGCTATATACACCTTGGCGATAGGTGGTAGGATCCTCATCAGGAATAACTCTAAATGCTAGTTAAACGTGATGACCAAGTTGCTTTTTATAGCTTGTCTGCGGTTTTGTTGAGATCCTTGTGGAACGCCTTCAAGGTCCAGGAATTTCCACTGAAGGTACAACAGGTACATGTTGCTGTTGTTGCTGTTGATACTGTGCTGGAGGTGAGGGTGGAGTATCTGGTTGTTCAGGTATTTCCGGAAGGGAATCCTCTAGTCAGGAGAATTCCTGAGCGAGCTCTATGGAAGAGAATTCCTTCAATGTTGGTTGTATAATTTGTCCACTGCGGTCCTGGTCATTAGGCTTTTCAACAGTAGTTCTAGCTATTGACTGGGATAGAGGGTTGACTGTACCATACGATTCCTCGGCAAGGAGGGGTTCCATGGTTGTTCCAAGCGGTATTATTGTCTTGGTTGTCCAATAGATTTGTTGAGTTTCTGTTATCTTATGCTGCCAAGGGATGTAGATCCTATATATCTTATCAGAACAGGTATAACTAATGAGATATCCTTCGATCGCACGGGGCATGAGTTTCTTTCCTGGTAATCTTTTCTCCTATGGTAGGTGAAGGAAGCATTTGCTCCCATTGGGGCGGAGATGGCTAATCAACGGTTTCTTCGTGTAGAGAGATTGATAGGCCGTCAATTTTCCTATGAATCAGTTACGGAGTCTATTCTGAAGGTAGACGGTGGTTATGATTGTTTCAGCCCATAAAGCCAATCAACAGGGAGTGAGCAGCGGTGATGATGGTTCGATTTTATCATTCAGCAACACAATTTGATTCATGTGAGTATGCAGGGGAGAGGTCATGTACTATGCCTTGTTTATCTAAAAGTGTTAACATGGTGGCATTGCTGTATTCTCCTCCATTATCAGTTCTGAATTGTTTGATAGTAGCATTATCCTGTGTGTATCGAGCATATATGAAACTAGTAAATACTGTGACGGTCTCGGATTTAGCATGAATGGGATAAATCCAAGCGTATCTAGTAAAGTCATCTATGAACGTAACATTGTAATTGGATTTCCCGAAGGAGCTCTTTGAAAATTTTCCGCTAAGGTCAGAGTGAATTAATTCCCACAGAGTATGACAGCCTATCTCAGGTCTTGATGAAAGTTTGCGCTTAATGCTTTTGGATGTGAGGAAAGTCTCGCATTACCAGTCTTTCAGAACTTTGGGGAGGTTGGTAGCGTCAGAGTAGTTGTTGCTTTTGAGATAGTCAGGCGAAGGATGTCCAAGGGCCTCATGCCATTGTTGATAAGGAAGTTTCTTAGCCAACTCTTTCTCTTCTTGTACAACATCATCGTGTCCGTCAAGCTTTCCCCAAATAACCTCTGCTTTATTTTCCCTAAAAACATACATATCCATTCCGGAACTTACCAAAGAAAATCCTTTCTCCAAAAAAACAATAGCGCACCAGGACAGCAAACTGCAAGAACCCAGACTAGGAACCCAAAGAACACATTCAATGTAGACAGAAGAAACATGACCAAGAGATGTTTTGGCAAAGATCATAACTGTTCCACGGCCGCATGACCCTATGATAGAGTCATCACCTAACCTAACAGTGCCTTTTACGGTCTCGAAGTTTATAAAAAGGTCTAAGTTGTTTGTCATGTGTGAGCTTGCGCCAGTGTCTATAACCCAATGGGGATACGGTGGGGTCTTGGTAGTGGTACGGATAGAGGATAATGTACTGACCGGCTCAGGAGTCTCTTCCTTTCTGATCTTTGACCTATTCACAGTCTTTTTCTCTTTATTCTTCTGGTTGGCAGCCTTGAGCTTTGCGCACTCATTCCAGGTATGGTCATCACAGCCAGTAGTTGGGAAGTGCTTTTTGCAGTAGGAACATTCCTTGGTGGTAACCGGGGGTCCCTTTCGGGATGGTTCTCTTCAGGTATCCTTTCCTTTTCCTTTAACATCAGTGCTTCTATACGCTTTATTATCCGCAGAACTAACATTGGAAGGAGTCTTCAAGCCTAATAGTTTATTGTAGACCTGATCGTAGGTAAGGTCCTCCTTGGTTTGGAGGTTATCGACAATATTAGTTCTCGATTCAGGAAGAGAACAGAGGAGGATGGCTGCTTTAGCCTCTGGAGACTCAAACACAGATTGAAAAACAAACGGTAAGGTGTATCGGTCGGTGGAGGAGGCGGTGGACTAACGAAGGTGTAAACGATTCCAGAGGGTATTGTACTTATTAATATGGTCAGAAAGAAGATCCAATGTATTGTACTTTGTATGGAAAACAGAATTGAGTTGGACAAAGAAGGAAGAGGTATTTTCTCTAGCGAATGTATCCTCGAGAGTGGTCCATATTTTCGGAGGGGTTTTATAGGTTGCAAGGAGGATGAGCCATTGAGACTCTACGGTTTGGATGAAGTATGTCGCTGCATACTGGTAGCAATCGATGAAGTTGTCGGGGTCGTCTCCTTCAAAGGTGTCCATCGTTTCTTCACCTATAACAATATCCCAACAGTTAAAAGGTTCGAGAACATATTGCGAGATGTCTCTCCAAGCATGGTAGTTTTCGGTCCCAACACGCTTTGGGATAGAGCTTAGTTTGTAGTTGGGAGCGACCCAGTTCTGAGAACTGTCAATGTCTCTGTCGGGAGCCGGAGTAGATGTTGTGGGCTGCCGAGGAGATGGAGGCGGAGGCGATGGTGGTCTTGCTGGTGGTTTGGATGCAGAGCGGGTAGAGCGAGCATTGGTACCAGCAGGAGGATGAGAGGCGACAGTAATTGTTTCTTCGGTTTCTGAGGAGGAATCTCCACCATGTTGTCTACTTGGACCGGTATCAGTCATTTGGTGATGTCAAGGTGTAAAAGTTCCTCGAAAAAATGATAAGATGTAGGGTCAGCACTTCACTCAGACTTTTGCAGTATTTTTATATGAACACCATTAGCCTTCCCAATTACCAAAACTCATTCAAGACAAGTGTCACTTCTCACTCAAAGCAAGTAGGACTTAATGTTCAAGATCAGGCATAATGGTATTCACTACCGCGCAGACCGAGTGTGATGACGGAAGAAAGAAAGTTGAGTTGCAACTGGGGGATCACTTCCTTTTAAGAAAGGGAAAAGGGGTTGCAACGCCGAGAGCCATGCCAAGAGCTTTATGTTTCCACACAACAACACTTGAGAAGAAGTAGAAAAAATAGGTAGGTACACAACAACGGTTTCTAGAGAGGAGGTAGGTAGTCGATCATAATTCATCCCTATAGGGTAGAAGCGTGTGAGCATATTTCTTACAGAGTAACAAGGGCCCGGGCTCATAAACTATTCAAAATGTGAATGCCAAAGGCAGAATCTATTCTAGGTGGATAATACTGCGCAAGTACGAGGGGAGTTGCGTGGCATGCTAAGCGAGGAGGATGTATGAGAGCAGATTGGTAGGAGTTCAGGTCGTTATTCTTCTAAGCGAGGTGGGCAGTAGCAACCATATTTATACCAAAGTGCGTGCCCAGATAAGTGATAGAAATATAGGGAAAACAATGTAAGAAACATAAGTGAAAAACATGTTTGACCCTGAAAACCTTCTAAGTAAATCCCAAATAATGTGGGTGAATCCATGAGGGTGTGAGGAGATTATTAGAAATATTATGACCAAGGGTGGTGCATAAGAGATGCATAAACAACTGTAAAATCCCGAACACCTGATAGGAAAGCACATGTTAAATCCCCCATATTATCCTAAAATAAACAATCAAACACTATAATATAGGTATAGGTCTTAGCTGTAGTATTGTAAGTGGTGGACAAGCGTAGCCGAAACACAAACTAAGTAAAGAAATACATGGTAGTGTCATGAAATATACTAGGAAATATACAGAAAATTTCAACTGTGCTGGACAAGGAAATCGCAGTCTAGTCCCACGATGGTAACTTCTTTTCCTATAGCCCGATCGCACAAATTATCAATCACTAGGGAACTATAGTTTACCGATGGTTAGTGAATTCCACATTATTTCTCTCCAGGCAAGAGTCTTCCCCACCTGACATAGGTTTTCCCCACCCCCGGATTCCCGTAACAGAACAAAACTCGTTCAATGCTGCCATCTTCCGCATCGTGCCATTTTTTAAACTCACTGGTTTCGAGTACCCAGTTTCCCACGCTATCAAGTCGATCGGTTCGCACACCTTGGTGCCGTTTCTGTGGCTCGAGTGGCGATAGCCACTGCAGAAGCTGCCGCTCCTCATCGCCGATTTCTGTGTTGATGTTGACAATATTGTTAAAAGAGTTGACATTACCGCTGACCTGGTGGTATCCTGACGACATCTGGGCGATAGTCTGTTATCTGAATCTCTTTTCGCGGGAGTTGGAGAATGGCCGTATTTCATAAGAATCTGACTTCAGCCGGAACTTTGTGAGGATGTGTAAGACCCGAAGAAAGAGGGGGTGGCATCACGGGGTTCTGCAGTTACACAAGAATCTGGTGTCCAATCATTATTTGTGATGCCACAGAAGTGCTCGAGCGCTAGAGCCCAGTTCTCGGGACGGATTTTGCTACGAGTACGAGATTAGGCTTAGATCTTAGCGCGAAAAATCTTTTAGTCAGGAAATATTTGGTCCAGCTTCTCCTGCACTGCCTCCGGCACTCCTCTGCCTCTCGAGTACTGATCTTCCCGGAATTAGTCATCGGTCACAGGAGAAGATAATCCAGGCGAATTACCGTAACCTAGCCACAGTCCCAGTGAGGTACACCTAATTCCAGCTGAAGGAGTGTAAAGTATGTTGGTGTGGGAGGCGCAATCCATTGTAAAGTATTTTCCGCCCTATCGTTTACAACACGGCTAGTACCCGACCTACCTAGCATAGAATCCGAATCTGAGGAGAAAATGAATTTGTGGGCGTGATACTGCCAGTAGCATCAGAGTTTGGTTAACGAGATTTGCTCTCGTTTATTGTAGGAGGATGTGTAGTGTTTGTAGTGTGGTGACTAAGGGTGGCGGCAAAGGCCAATTTACACCACGAATGGGTATTTCCGCAACCGTGTGGGGATTCAATTTTCAAATCGCTTAATTACCGGCCACCTTGGGGTACCGGGGGCTGGTTCCGAGTTGGTAATATATAAATTTCATCTGAACCCCTCATGTTTTGCATTACTTGTAGGTCTGTGAAAAAAATTTAAGCTTTCAAAATATACCTTTTTCCTTTTCTCTTTTTTTGTAGGGGGATGGGTTGCCGTAGAAATCCCGGAGGTTGGCAACCCGGCAGACTTCTCGCTATGTGGAAATAACTTGACTTGTTCGCGCGAGAGCCTATTCCCAGCTCATGGGAACTTCAGATGTAGGCACAGGTACTATACATGTTTACGCGAGTTTCTAGCTACCAGTTTGTGAATTTTGCCAATAATTGGCATTGAGGTTCTTGAAGTGGTAATTATTGAATTGGGCTTTAGATTCCGCTAGTTTTAGGGTTTTCTTATAAGGTATTTTAACCGGACAGACAATAACCTAGGTCTAAGAACTATACTAAGCTTGTCCCTTTGGTTTAGGCTATTCTCAGAGGATTATCCGGGATTAGTTACTATTGGCCGGGAAACTTCAACTGCTGGTCTGGCACTGTGCACTCTATGTTGCAAGTGTATCAGCACTGCAATTTTGCAAACCTCCAGAGGATGATTGCTATGACTTATCCGCATTTTCTGCCGGCATGGCATGACCTCTCGAGCAGGCACCTCCTAGGCCGTAGTTTTTAGGCATGCTTTTGCACACTGGGGACCATTCCCGGCGGATGTTTAGTCTTTGGTAAAGGGTATTCAATTGAATTGCTCAGCAATCTGAGTAGTATGAGGGTACATCCGTAGGCTCTGGCCATTCGTAAAGTTAGAGGGAAGAGTGGAGTGAAAGAATACTAGCTACCCCCAAGCGATGTCCATAGATACAAATCCCAACGATACCCCAGCATAGCTAATTATTGACATAATTTCTTATTATCGTAACTATTGCGGTTATACATCTCCCGAGCATCCATAAATTACTCACAGCCTATCTATTTCTCCCGTGGTATCCTTTACGGCTAAACCGAAATCTAGCACACTGAGCTAACTTACTTTCTCTAGCTAGCTAGCGGTCATAAAAGTACCAATATAACCCCTCCAGGCGCCCGGGTGTGGAAAATGACACATCGGAGAAGACAAATGTCTTCGTGAAACAGCTCCTCCCCCACTGCCGACAATCGGTGCGGGAGCCCTACAACACATCCTCCATTAGGGAAATTGGGATTAAGGCCCTTGAGCTCTGAATATATCTCGTGATTGGATTAACAGCAGTGTGACATAACACTGGTATGTTCGCCTTCAAGATTTAGGATTTGGCTGATGTTCTCATGTGCGGTGGTGTAAATTCAGCCCTCCCGCGGGTATCCCGGGAGGGATAGTTGGCTAAATCTTCGGGGCAAATCCTTATTCTGATTTCAAATTGTTAAGGTCCCTTTTTTGTTGAGCATCCTGTAGATATAGTACAGCCACTGCTATGCTTTCTAGGTGGTGAGACTTGAAAAATATATTGGGGAAGGGTCAGCGGAGGAGGGGGGGGGCAGATTTATAGGCAAGGGCACGATGTGCCATTTGTGATGTTAAAGGAAAGGTAGATTTAGGGAAGGACTATGATTTCTTTGGTATTAATAAATAGATGGGTCTACCGCGATAGGGGTAGAGAAAGGGGTAGAGGGGGGTGGGGTGCCTCAGGGTATCAGCAGAGCTCAAGTACCTAGGTGTAAAGGAATATTTGATATGATGAGAGTATTGTTATGAGCTGTTGATCGTGGAGGAGAGACTAAACGGAAAGAAAGATTTGAATGAAGTCAAGGCGAATGGAATTTTGTCAATACTGGGAATCGTATCTTGATTGCTTACTTGTCTATCTACCGAGAAGTACTGGGTTTATATAGAAAATACAAGATATTTCCCATCGGACTCAACTCCGTCCCCAGGACACACAGAAGGTTCTAACAACTTCCTTGGACGGCCAGAAGTCGATCGGGTGATGGTAACGCATCAATGGATCTCCGGTCCTCTCTTTCCGGTCTTCTCATATTCTCTTCCCTTTGCTTTCCGATCGTCTTCGGCTATGAGTGCGCATCCTCCGCACTACTATAAAACCAGGTAGAGTAATTCCCCCTCTGCGCTTGATAATGAATGACAAAGGAAACTAGTAACGATGGGTTAACAAGATAGGAAAAGGTACAAAAGAAAGATGCGTGAGAGTGGAGTGATCACCGGTGATTTGCAACAGTGAGAGATTTCATAGTTGTCCCCAGGGAGGAGGGCATTCTTTAACCTCATCCCCGAAGCAACCCATGAACGCTGAGTAGGCACGGGTAAGGTGGGTCGACTCTGAATCTGAATAGTCTTCAATGAACATGGATAGCCTAAGCGCCTCAACGAACTCCCTGAACAGGGTCTCAAAGTGTTGAGTGCCTTGCTTGAAATGTGAACCGAGAACATCCGCATGAGCGTTCAACAGATGGAGAGTTTTTTCGTGCTCTAAACAAGTTAGCCTACCAAGATTGTAAAGGAAGAAAAGTGATAAGAGACCCACTAATGTTTCGCAACACTGTCCAGGGTGGGAACCCATAGAGTTCCTCGAAGGCTGCACGGTCGTTTCTTCCTTGAGGCATGAAATAGAGGGTGGCATCTACTACCGCATCCCCGCCATGTGCAATTAGATTGCCGGTGTTGATAATTATTCTATCATCCTCAGTCCGCCAGTCCAGATCATCTCTCTTGAAACTACTAATGAACCGGCTCCGCATCTCTTGATAGGCTTCATTCCCAACTGTCAGCCTTCTTATTTGACTTTCGTGTGAGCTAAGAGTCACATCGTGGGAACTAATGGTCACATCATGGGAGGTTATTTTTGCTTGCAGGTTTGCAATCTGGTTCTCGAAGGAGAGTTTCTCAGTGGCAAGCTGTTCTTCGCGGGAGAGCTTCATGGTGGCAAGCTGTTGTTGGAGAGATAGAATCTGCTCATCGCGGGAGAGCTTCATGGTGGCAAGCTGTTGTTGGAGAGATAGAATCTGCTCATCGCGGGAGAGCTTCATGGTGGCAAACTGTTCTTCGCCGGAGAGTTTCTCGTTGGCAAGCCGCTCTCGAAGGGAATTAAACTCTCTAAGGATATCACTACCACGGGGATTGCCTATGCAGATTTGTTGCTCTTCACGATAGATGCGAAGCTGTTCAAAATCCAAAGCAGGCTGTAGGGAATCTGTTGCCTGCCTCGTCATGCTCGCGGGGATATCGGTGGGTCCTCTCCCCATCAGGCTAGCATCACACGTGCTATCCACACTTCCCTGGCTGGCAATATCATCGGTGCTGGGCTTGCTCGCTGCCTGATGCCTGAATATGACGATTCTTCGTTCTTTTTGGTTGATGTAGTGGTGGTGATCGTGGGAGGGCTTATTGATGAAACTTGGAGAGAAGCACAAAGAAAAGAAATAATGGTGTGATTTCAAAGGACGAAGTGGGGTGGTGGATGGTGGGAGAACGGTGGGGTGGATTGCTGTTATCTCTCTAGCTAAGGACAGGCGAGGAGATATATCTCTCCGTCCACCCAACAATAGAACACCCAAAACCTAACAAACTCTCCAAAGAAACACACACAATTAAAACAAGAAATCTAGAACCATCCTGATATCCCTTCAACCACCACTTTCCTAAAACCTCTACCCTCCCCATAGGCCCACTGCCGGATGCTCAACAACATAGGGTACGAAAGGAAGAATGAAACCAAATACCCGACATCTCATAAGTTATGACGTCCACAAAACCGTGAGTGGAATATCCTATGACTAGCAGCATAAAATGTGAGAACCACAACTCACGGCAAAGTACCTAACCACCAGAAATCTGCCACATGCGATAGCCATGAAAGATCCCATCTTCCTACCTACCCGCACAGCAACCGTTGTTGTTGTGGAAACGGAAAACTCTCGGCACAACTATCCATTTTTTCTTCGCTGAAACATCTACTTTCGTACAAGGCGTATGAAGCTGAAAGTTGCGCTAACACAACAGGTCAGTTTTAGTGAAAGGGACGTGCACATCCTATCACTCGGTCCGACCGGCAGCTGGTCTGACCAGTCCCCATGCAGTTTGGTCTGGCAAACTCGACTTTTACCATACTACCTCGTCCAGTGCAGTCCAGTCCTTCACCGACCATTCGGAACCCTGCATGATTCTCGCTATCTGAAAATAACTCGCTTCGCTCGTACACGACCCTATTCGCAACTGAGGGGAACTTTAGAGGCATGTGCTAAATATGCGCATTTCTAGCTACCAGTTTCTGAATTTTGCCAATGATTTGAATCCATGTTCTGGAAGGCTACTGACTTCATTGGGCGTTAGATTTCCCTGGTTTTGGAGTTTCCTCATATGTACTTTACAGGATAGACAATAACCTAGGTCTAAGGACTCGGGCAAGCCCGTCCCTTTGATTCAGAATATTCTTGGATGTTTCTCTGGGATTAGTTTCTATTGGCTGGGAAACGTCAACTGTTGGTCTGACATCCTGCGCCCTACCTTAGATGCCTATCAGCATAGGCTCTTCTACGTTTTCCAACCCCCCACTGCAGTGTTCTCAACGGGGCAGTCCGTCCGTCCTGGAGCTGGACGGCGGTGGACGGCGTTCAGCGGTCCCGTCCGGTCTTTTTCAAAAGTTGCCCTGCGCCCCACGGCAAAAGACCGTTTCCCCCGCCGTCCCCGGCGGTCCGCCAAGGAATGAAATAACTTGTCCTACAACCCTCTGCAAAGGACTGTAGCCCCGCCGTCCCCCGCCGTCCTCCATGAAACATGTTTCATGCCAAGGAAACTGTCCGAATTAGTAAGCAATCTCGCCTCTGGGGCGAGATTGCTTATGTCATCCCAGCTTTCCTCAGTGCCTGGAGGTCAGGAATATTCTTACAGTAGGAATCCGAGTGCTAGTATATGATAGAAAAAAAAAGGAGCAGGGGAACATACAACAAGCACAACGCTACCAGGTTTTTCCATCGGAAGTTGTATACTCCGAACCATTTTCAGGAAAATAGACACACCTCTTTCTCATCTTACGCCTTCTCTCATATATGTAAGAGAAGAAACGTGGCAATCAGAGGATAGTAAGTAAGTAAGGTTTCTTGATTAAGCCATATGCCCGATGCCCTGCCCTAGCGGTATATTATGGGATATATTCTACACCTATTTATCTCTACTAGATAGCCTCAGCTTTCTTTTAATCTTATTAGATGAATTTCTGGATTTGCTCGGGAAGGGTGTCATGAAATGATATTGATATGATTCATAATCCCCCGTAGTCACCCGCAGTCACCCGTAGTCCCTGGTCGCCCCCGGTAGTCCCCCGCAGTCCCCCACAGTGCCCTGCCGTCCCCTGCCGTCCCCTGAAATCTCCCACGCTAAAATGTCTTACCTTGCAGGGCCCGCCGTCCTCTACAATGACGGCCGTCCTGAGGTTTCTAGGACGGGTGTGGACCGCATTCTGCCGTCCCGTCCGGTCCAGGGCTCTTGGCAGTCCCCCCGCCGGGCCCTACGGGGGCCCCGGACCGTTGCGAACACTGCCCCACTGGATGATTTCGCTGGCCTATCTGCATTATTTCCTGGTTTTCCGGTCTGGTAAGACTTCTCGAGCAGGTGTCCCGTAGGCCGCAGCTGTTCAGCCTGCCTCCGGACGCTGGTGGCCATTCTCGGCAGATATTTCGCCGGCAGTGAAAGGTATGCAATAGAATTTCTCTGCAATTATGATATGATTTCAGTAATTGGGTCGGATATTGTCACTCGGGAAGTTAGTGGGAAGAGTAAATTGAATGATGACGGCTGACCCCGACCGATGTACATGAATACAAATCCCAATGATACCCCGTATGGCAAATTATTGACATAAGTTAGTTCCCTATATCATAATTGTATCTATTGCGATCCTTCATCTCTCCTATATCAAGAAATCACGCCCAATCTATGTCTTCCTTGATGTTCTCTAGTTCCAAACACACATCCGGAACACAATTGTTCCCTCGAACCATAAACCATAAAAGCCGGTGGATAACCCCACCAGGAGTCTTAGCTTTCTCAAAAACAGCCAATGTTAGTAGATTGTGACTTTGCTCCTTATTCTTCCTATCTCGCCTTGTAGACCTCATCTTGACTTTACAAAAAGATTTCTCCATCCGCAATATCACTTATTGTCTCTCCCATATTCACTCATCCTCGCCATCCACACAGCTCCTTCAAACTTTCCAGGAGCTCTCATTCCTCTATCCCCATTTTCTGGCTTCGTCCTCTTACATTTTTTCCCTCATCTTTCACAATCCTTTCTATTGCTGACACAATCTTCCGTTTCCTAATTATCGTAATGGGACACCGACAAGGCTCAATTCCTAGCAACCCACCATCCCTAATCTCCAACATTCCCCTGTACTAATTCCCAAAACAGTCCCAACCTTCCCGCTTAGTCCAAATACTGGGCCATACATACGATCGCTCTTCTTATACCGTACCTTTCAATCGCGCAAACACCTTCAAACGAAATTCTTCTTTCATCTGCCATCTTTGTTTCAACTGTGTCTGGGATATAGAACTTGTGAATTTTCAACAGATCTGAATAACTACATACCAAGAAAAAGTCTTCTCAGAATTGCTCCATGAACAGTGCTGTGCCAATCATCGCGTGGGAGCCTGCCTCCATATCTTGCTTCTGGCAATGAGGATTAGGGGCGTTGATTGTTCTATGTATCGTTTGATTTGATTACTGGCACTACTTGGCCATTCATAAAGTATTCGGATGGCTTGGCGCCGATATTCTAACATTCGGGCGTAATCTTGGCGCCAAGCAATCCGGATACTTTATGAACCGCCAAGTATAACATAATATAGGTATCTTCAAGATTTTGAATTTGGCTGATGTTTTGGTGCAGGGTGCTGTAAATCCAGCAATCCCGCTGATATTGTGGGTTTTATAGTAGGCTGGATTTTGGAGCAAGTATTTAATTGTAATTTCACAATCTTAAGATTTCCTTACTAGTGAGCTTCTGGAACACAGAGGAGAGCCCCTGCAATTCTTGATAAGTGGCGTGACTTCCAAAACATGTGGGACTGGGTGAATCGGGTGTGGCATGAGGGTGTAGCATTACGGACAAAGGGATTATGTGCCATTTGTGGTGTTTAAGGGAAAGTGGAGAGAATGAAGAACTATGATTCCTTTGGTATTAATTGAGAGAGGTGTTTATCGTGACAAGGTGAGCAGGAGAGGGGCTAGGGATAGGTAATAGGACAGATAAGAAAAATAAACCAAACTCTGTCAATAACACTAAATCATTCTCCAGCAGACTCTTCTTTGATTTGATAGGCCCGTTTACCTAGAGACAGCCGTCTAACAGCCTGAGACGATGCCGACTGTTAAGAGGTGCTTGACAGTGGAGGGGGCTGCGGCAAAGTTGATGGCCTTTACCTAGAGCAGATAAACGTAACCTGTTGACAGTCTAGCTACACGAATCTAGGACTGTGGAAAATTGGCCAAACACTTTCTCACTATTCATCAGATAACACCCGAGACACCACCCTCTCGTTTACCCATCTATTATAAATTTAATTTTAGAAATAGACAGTTAGATAAACGAGCTTTAAGCTATATACTAGACACCACATTAGCTAAACATGCAACTATTCTATTTTCTTTGCACACCTTCAACTGTATAACTTTCTTTACGGTCGGCACTGTCTCTGGTTGCTGGACGTCCATCTATAGGTAAACGGGCCCTTAGTGCACCCACTTTCATATTGCATTATAATACGTGTCTCAATATTTAATGGAGTAGTCTAAATCTCTGCAGCCTCTATTGATACCTCTAATAATGCAACACGGTTGCCCTCTAAGCTAGGCAATAATATACAGTAATTAAGGACAAAGCCAATCGCGGAAAGAGATGGAATAACTTAACCCGATGAGTGTTAAGAACAAAAGCGGGGTTGAAAATGTGTATATAAGAGTTAATGGGGCAGGGAAACTCGAGCATAGATGGCAGATGTTGTGAGAATTAGCTAGGCAGAGGCTAAACAATATGAGAATAAGAGATGGGGGGGAGAGAAGGCGATATGTGGGTAAGGGGCTAATAAGAAGTTCTAGGAAAGTAATTAAAAGTTTGATATATGGAATAAGAGGTCAGGCCGAGTGCAAAAGATGGTCTGTGCCGGGAGCGGGATTTTGCCTGTGCAAGTTCAGTTACACGGGGGGTGAGTCTAGTTGATGGAGGTGTGAAGGCAGGAAATGAGGTTCGCATGGAAGTAGCCAATGGATTAAGAGATTTCACCTGGAACTTAGACATTCTGGGGGAAGGATATGAAAGGTAGGTTTACCGCCTGTATACTTCATTCATTCGATCTGACTGGCTCTACTCTAAACTTCGCTTCTCAACCAAAATCAAACTAACGGTAAAGTCAGGTGTATAGGTAAAGCATAGTACCACATCCTGATCCTCCTATGGATAACCATACCTATCCCTGTGCTTGCCACATGTCCCTATTCCTCCATACACTCCAGTGATAACCAAGACAGGAACATGAGGAGAAAATCCTTTATAGAACATTCTCCCGTATCCGTTCCGTCTGCATATCTCCTGAACTATCATTCCCACTCCCGTAACAAACCCGAGCACCTCCGCCCAACAACAAGAGAGAGAAGCCTGCATTTTCTCATTGGATATCAATTCTGCCGGCTCCTGTGGAAGGAATTCCAGATGGCTCAGAGGGCTCGGGGAAGGAGCGCCCATTGGATTGAGGGCTTGGTGCATGTTTGGGAACAAAATCCTCTTGCTCGCGCAACATTAAATTCAGCTACAGCGTAATTGGCGGTATTCAACGTTAGGTGAGTCGGGATTGACGCCTTTCCATTCTGATAGGATTTTCACAACACCGGCATGCCCAGACAAGGCAGCCAACGAGAGTGCAGTTCTGCCCCACATATTTGCTCTATTGTAGCAGCACCCTGACCACTTCTTCACAGGGTTCCGAATAGTCCAACTGGTCAAGTCTTGGAGGCAGGACCTGGCTACTTAGTCCTAGTTGATGTCAGTCACTAGACCTGACTAACTCGACTGGTTCGGACTGGTCTGGGACCGGTCCCAGATGAGTCTTTATAAAATATTGCATAATCATGTAATATCACTCACATAGCGTACCGAAAAGATTTGATACCCGCGAACCTATTTTCACCACCACTAATCTAAGTGAGGCACCGTGATTCTGGAAACAATGAGTTTAATTAAGAAAAGCTTTATTTGAAGGTGATACAGTCGCACCTCGCTGTCCCTTCGTTTCATCGAAGTCTTGGCGGGGCCGCGGGGGTATCACCCAATCGATGCCCTTGTTGGTTTCTCATGATGGCTTTATGTCTTTAACTCTGGACTTGACTTCCTCTCTCCTTCGCTCTTCAGACGGCTGGGATAACGGTTTGCAGTAGGGGAGCACTCCTTTATGCCTTCGTGGTCGACTCCCACATTACCCCCGTGGACTTTGTGCCCTTGGCGTTGCCTTGTCAGACACGAACACGATTCCGATAGTTGGGCTCTTTGAGAGTCTGGTCGCCGCTAAGTCTACCCACGACCTTCTCTGGTCCCTTTGCTACCCCAGAGGGCGGGGCATGCCAGAGACCCCGAGTTCACACCCTCCTTCTTGGCCCTTGTGGCAAATTTTGGTGTGGTGTGCGGCGGCACGGTGGGATTGGTTCGATCTCCAGTCTTGCGGGGGGTGCATGCAGCCATTGCAACTGTGTCTTCCTCCTTCCTGATTGGGTTCTTCCTTTCCCAGGTCGGTTTCTCTTGTGGGGGGGGGTTTGCAAGGTGGCTTTCAGGCTGCGGTAGTGATTATTTTTTTGGCTGTGTGGGGTAGCTATGTCCCATCATGTTTAGCGCCGAGCTTGGAATGGTTGTCTCCCGCCCTTGTCGGTTTCTTCTCTCTCTAATTGGTAGCCGCTTGGGAGAATGCGCCTGTGGCCCTTTGGGGTTCCGAGGAGGAGGGAGGAGGGAGACGCGACTTGGGATCATAGTCGAGGCCCTGGGTGGTTTTTATTTTGGTGCATGGTTGGTGCCGGTACAGGAGGCACCAGTGGGTAGGCAGTTGTTGGATAGGCACAGCAGCGGGGTGTTGAATTTCATTTTAGGGGGCCCAGGTCTGGGGGGGTGTCCCAGAACGCCTCATATACCATTTAATTGGTCGTAGGTAGCATGAATGAAAATCAGGTTGAACCTCGCTGTCCCGGATGAAATTCCCTGAATTCTAACTTTTTTTGTACTAAGACCTAACCTGTTAACCAGGATTGAGGGGGGTTGAGTTGCCATCAATGGTTGAATCGCGGTTAATTTTGTCAACACACCATACTTCCCGCCTGCGCCTTCATTCACAAGAGAGTTGCGGCATAAGCATCTCCCAGACCGTCCCCTTTGGTCATCTCGTCAAGGTTCCCTCCCCTCCGAGTGAGAGTGATTTCGCCAAGGATTGCATCAATGTTCAGAGCAATGAGAAGGGAACAAGATACCACCGTTAGCGAATCATACCTCAGGCTTGTATTTGGAATGTATTTGATATTCTTGCTTACATTTCTGAGGCCTTTCCTGGGATGATTCCCATAATCTCCGTTCGTAGTTCATCGTCCATTGCCCTAGTGTCAGTGTCACCATCTAACCTCATCTCCAGATAACTCTTGATATCAGCTTGGGTAGGGCTGAGAGGTATCCGGAGGGCCTCGCCAAAGAATTTTGCAGTTTCATCGTCGATATGGGGTCTTCCGGTAAGCAATGTTCGAATGTTCGTGGAGACTTCAATAATTCCTCGCAGTCACTCTAAGAGACCCCATCGGTGCTTCTCCGTGCATTCGTCAATTGCGTCAACGCAGATGATAGTCTTCTTTAGAATTTCTACCATATCTACAACTCGAAGACCGCAGCCACTAAACTCTCTTTTAGCCTTCCGAAAAGCCTCCCGTATGTGCTCCGGGATTCTTTTTCTGCTGACGAGTTGCTTGCGTTCCGCCCGGCTTTCCAGGGATGCCTTGTCTCTGCCGGGCGGGGGGGTTCGTTCCCAGCAAGCAAGGTTCTCCGGATTTGTGCGTTACATCACATGCATTTGTGCGTTGCCTCTGATCTGTGTGACCACATATACGCAGTGATGTACGCACCAGCACTAAGAAACTTATCAGATCTTACTCTTCGTACTTTTTAGAGCGTACGCTTAGTCAGCGACATATATGATTAACCATCTCTACACATGGATCCTTCATACACTCGCGTTTGAAAAGTCCTCGTAACCACACAGGTGACTGTGGCTGGGCTGTAACACGTGCCATGTACCACCCTTATAATCATATGTAGCGTTGGGTACTGGTCGCAGTGAGCAACAAATATCTATTAAATAATAATG
>Ga0307509_10001666_pt1 | contig 37124 bp, 29 predicted proteins | sample 10_EM_MG_FD_202245 | JGI IMG/M metagenome (GOLD analysis project Ga0307509, IMG submission 202245) | Populus trichocarpa ectomycorrhiza microbial communities from riparian zone in the Pacific Northwest, United States - 10_EM | ecosystem: Host-associated > Plants > Roots > Unclassified | place...
ACTGCAGGTTCGCGTCGCCCTGCCAGTACTTGTTGTCGTCCTTCAGCGCGCAGGCCTGATCCCAGTCGGGATTGAAATCGTCGATGAAGCAGACGGCCGGCATGGTCTCGTCGTCGAGCACGATGCGCGGATCGTTCAGCACAGCGAGCGGCGCCTGACCCGCCAGGACGTAAGCGTCCGACAGCCAGTCCGAATAATTTCCCTGCACGTTGCCGGGACGCAGGTCGAAGCTGCGGATGTCCTGCGGCGAGCCGTCGCCCTTCGAGTCGCTGTACAGGCCGCCGAGCGTCAGCTTGACGCTGTCGCTGAACTTGTACGCGACCTGCAGCCGCCCGAGCGCGTCCTCGCTGCCGCCGAGTTCCTGGGTGGCGCGCTTGATGAATCCGTCTTCTTTCAGGTACGCGCCCTGCGCGCGGATCGCGAGGCGATCGTTGACGGGAACGTTTACCATCGCGCTGACATCGGTGTGATCGAAATTTCCATACGTGGCGCGCACGTAGGCATCGAATGCGGAAGCCGGCTGCTTGGTGAACAGGCGGATCGCGCCGCCAGTGCTGTTGCGGCCGAACAGAGTGCCTTGCGGTCCGCGCAGCACTTCGGTGCGCTCGATGTCGAACACCTTGAACACCGAGCCGCTGGTGCGCGGCACGTAGACGCCGTCGATATAGAGCGCGACACCGCGCTCGCCCGTGGCACCGCCACCGCCGCCGATGCCGCGGATCGTGAACACCGGAGCGTTGTTGCCGCCGGTGCGGCCGCCCTTGATGCTCAGGTTCGGAGTGATGTCGGACAGGTCCATCAGGTCGGTGACGCCCTTGGCTTCGAGGCCGTCGGCGGTGATCGCGATGATGGAAATAGGCGTGTCCTGCAGCGCCATCGAGCGGCGTTCGGCGGTGACCGTCACCTCCTCGAGCGGCGCGGTCTGCGCGCGCAGGACGGCGGGCACGGCGGCTGCCACAAGAATCACCATTGACCGAGCAATCGCCGCGGTCGCGCGCCTGGCTGTGCGATGAATCATGCCGCCCCCGATTTCCCTTCTGGTTTGCAACGGCGCTATTGGATTTTGCTTGGGGTGACCTTAATCCCGATACGGGCATGAAGCAAGCTGCGACAGGTGCAAGGTTGCGTCCGCAACGGCGTGGCGACGACCTCTGCTGCGGGTGGAACAAATCAACGCGCGGGGTGTACTCGTGAACGCAATCAGTCCGCCAGCTGCGGAAGGAAGGACAGATCGACGCAGTATCGCTTCGGATTGGCCGCCTCGATGAACACCGTGATCTTTTTATCTTTGATGTAACCGGAAGGATCGAACCAGAGGTTCGCACTTTCGAAGACGTGAACTTCCGACGTGACCGGATTCTGCCATTGCGAGATCACCCGGAACGGGTGCCGGCCGTTGATCTTCAGCGACGTGTTGAGCTGCACGTTTTGGAATTCGGCCTGGATGGGCAGGCCGTGCTTCCTCAGGTAGACCTCGCGGCGAGCGCTCAACAGGCCGCCGAGGAAAATGCTGCCGCCGATCAGCGTGAACAGCGTACCCATGCCACCGACGATGAGCGCGCCGCCCCAGAGCGAGAAAAAGCCGTCGATCCTGGCGTCTTGAGGCGCAGCCGCCCGGTACAGAACCTTGACCGTCTCTCCCTTGGTATAGCCGGGCGGGTTGCTGCCGGAGTTGGAAGTGAACTCGACCGCCTCATTGTTCTGCGTCGTGAAGTGCACCACTGGCTTGTAGACGGTGGAGTCGTCCGACTTCGATGCCACGAGATCGACGACCGTGCCCGTGGTCCGGCTCGCCTCGGCGAGAAACGTCGTCGAGCTTCGATACAGAAAGAATGCGCCCGTCAGCATCGCGAGCCCGACGAGCGTAAAGACGTATTTGACGATGGCGATCGATTTCATGATTGTTCTCCGGCATTGTCGCTAAGGCCGCAGTTCGGCGGAAAGATCGAAGTGGTCGAAGCGCGCGCCGAGCCATAAGACGCCGAACCAGACTTCGGCGCCGAGAATGGCCAGCGCGGTGATGCCTGCGAGCACGATTCCCACCGTCATGCCCACCATCCATTGCGTCACGAATAGAACCGCACCGGCGGCGATCATGGCGGGCAGCAAGGCGACGCCGATCACCAGCAGTTGCCCGACCAGGAACACGATTCGCTGGCCCATCACTTCGATGCCGCGCTGCGCCTGATTGCGGCTCGTCTGCAGCCACGCAGGGAAAAGGACAGCCGCGGCATTCATCACCAGGAGCTGCAATGCGCATAGCGGCACGACGAGCAGGCCGATGCCGATGGCCATCGTCGCGCGGAATTGCGGCGTCAGCACCTCGGGACGCAGCGGTTGCGATGCCAGCGCCGCGATGAGCAATAGCAGCCAGATCATGACCGTCAGGATGGCCAGCGGCTGGAGCAATTCGCCGAGCACGATCTGCCAGCCGCGCAGCGGATAGATCTTGAGAATGTCGGCATTGAGCAGGTCGCTGCGTAAATCCTGCCGCGCGGTCATCGGCCCGAATACGAGCAGGTACGGAATCCCGATCATGGCGCACAGGCCCGCCGTGAACTGCAGCCATTCCAGATCCGGATGTCGCGTCACCCAGGCGAGGCCCGCGTAGATGATGAACACGGCGATCAGCACCGTGCGCAGTCGCAGATACTCGGCGCCCGCCAGCAGGTTCTTCCACAGAAAAGCCAGCTCAGGCCAGCGCGCCTTGGACAGATCGAAGGGCGCGCGACGCGCCTTCGGCGCGGCACTGCCGAATCGATAATTACCTTCGCGCAACTGCGCGGTGCGCGCGGCGCGCTTGCCCGCCTTCGCGATCGACGCTTCCTCGAATTTCACCTCCGAGAACAGCACCCACGCGTAGTGAAGCGCATACACCAGCAGCGCGGGGCCGAGCGCGACGAAGAATGCACGCGCATCCGGCGCGAACAGGGGCCGCAGCAGGGCATGGAACGGCACCACCAGCCACGACAGCGGCCGTGTGTCGAACAGCCCGCCCAGGTATTGCATCAGGCCTTTGAAGCCGTGGTCGAGATCGAGTGCGGGCACGCTGCCCGCCTGACGCATCCACCACACTACACCGGCGACGAGGATTGCAACGATGACGGCCATAAGCAGCGGCAGCAGCGATGGCGCCAGACCCCGATCCTGCAACCGCGTGAGCGCGAACGCCGAGCCGGTGAAGTGCAGCGACACGGTCGCGAAAATGATCCACCAGCCGGCGATGCGGATGAAGGCGTTGCCCAGCAGGAAAGTCCACGTGGAAGTCATCAAGGCCAGGATCAGCGCAGTGAACAGCAGGCGCAGCGCCGAACTGACCAGCCGATAGTGCACCAGGGATTTGCGGCTCAGCGGCGCGGGAAACAGGAAGGCGATTTCAGCTTCGCTGAAATTCAGCGCGGCGCGATCCCGCGGCAGTATCCAGCACAACACGACGGTGACCAGCAGCGCCGCCACCCCGCATGCCGCGAACACCGCCGCCAGATTCGCGAGCTGCTCGAGCGGCGCAGCGCCGGCGGCACGGACGGCGAAAATGCGGCGGATAAAAAAGTAATACAGATAGGCAGCACCGACGATTCCGCCGATGAGATACTTTGGCTGCCTGAGCCGTGCGAAGCGCGCTACCAGGCCGTTCTGCAGCGATTTGGCCCACAGATACAGCAGCGCACTGATGGCGGGAGACACGCTACTCCTCCGTGCCGCCGGTGGCACGGATGAAAATCTCCTCGAGGCTGACGCCGGCTTCACCGTTGCTGAATTGCGCCACGACTTCGCTCACCGTGCCGGCTGCGATCTTTTCGCCGCGCTTCAGGATGAGCACGTGCGAGCACACTTCTTCGAGCAGGTGCAGCAGGTGCGAACTGAGCACGATGGCGGCGCCCGCCCGCGCGCGCTGCACGATGGAGTTCTTCATGCGGCGGATGCCGAGCGGATCGAGCCCGGTGAGCGGTTCGTCGAAGAACATCACCTGCGGCGCATGCAGCAGCCCGCACGCGATGGCGAGCTTCTGCTTCATGCCGCGCGACAGCTCGGCCGGCAGCTTGTCGGCCTTGTCAGCGATCTCGAATTCATCCAGCAGCGGCTGCGCGATCGCCTCGTGGTTGGCGACGCCATAGATGCGCGCGACGAACGCGAGATGCTGGCGTACCGTCAGATACTCGAACAGGCGCGGCTCGTCCGGGAAAAACGCCAGCGCGCGCTTCGCGCCGATGGGATCGGCGAGCAGGTCACAGCCGGCAATTTGCACGCGCCCCGCGGTCGGCGGAATGATGCCGGCGATGCTGCGCAGGGTGGTCGTCTTGCCGGCGCCGTTGGGACCGACGAGGCCCAGCACTTCGCCCGGCCGCACGGTGAGCGACAGATCGCGCACCGCGACGAAATCACCGTACCGCTTGGACAGCCCGGCGACTTCAATCATGGCGACACTCTCTGCGACAGCGGCAGCGCCGCGAACCCATCCATGATCTGCATCGCGAGAACTCCGTGCGTTCTTATTGCTTGTTTCGTTCCCTAGGTGCGCGACGGATCATGCCATGCCGGTTCGGCGCCGTGTCAAGCAATCAACTCGATCAGCTCGGCCCGTTGTGGATCGTTCAGCGAAGCTCCGTAGCCCGCGAGCAGGTTGTCGCTCTGCCGTTCGGGCTTGCCCGTCGCGGGAATCACCGCAGTGACGGCGGGGTGGCTGAGCGCGAACTTCAGCAGCATCTGTGCCCATGACGTGACGTCAACCCCGGACGCCCAGCTCGGCAGCTCCTTGCCCTTCACGCGCTCGAACAGCGCGCCGTCGTCGAAGTTGCGATTCACCAGCACGGCCACGCCCAGATCGCGGGCGAGCGGAAAAACGCGCTTCTCCGCACCACGCTGCGTGAGTGAATAATTGATCTGCAGAAAATCCGGCTTGGTGGCCTGCACCACGTCGGCTAGTTCCTGCTGCGCGGATTCCACGAAATGAGTGACGCCGACGTACTTGACCTTGCCCTGCGCCTTGAGTTCGCGCGCCACCGCGATCTGCGTCTTCCAGTCACCGAGGTTATGCACCTGCAACAGCTCGACCTTGTCGGTCTGCAGATTCTTCAGCGTGTTCTGGAACTGGGCCATGCCTTCATCCCGGCCTTTCACGCGCGACAGCTTGGTGGCGATGAACGCGCGCCGGCGCCAGCCGCCTTCAGCCAACAACGGTCCGAGCAAGTTCTCGGCGTTGCCGTATGTGGGCGCGGTGTCGATCAGCGACGCGCCACCGGCGAAGAAACGCTTCAGCACTTCCTTGAGCGCCTGGTGCTGCGGACTACCCGCTGGAACTTCGAAACTACCCGAAGTGCCCATGCCGATCACCGGCACCAGTTCACCGCTCGACGGGATGGCGTTCTTGCGCATGTCATCGTCCATGTCGTTGCTCCGGTGGTTCAGTAGGCGATGGTCGTTTGCTCGCACGGGTGTGCGTGCATCTCCAATTCGCTGATGAGCGGCGGTCGATTTTAGACCACCCCGCCGTGCCGCCTGCAAGCCAGGATGCACGTGCAATCTAATGGTTGCGTATTGTGCCCGCGCGCCGTAATATGCAGCCAGGAGGTTGCCTATGAACACATCGACCGATCGTATCGAAAGAAAAATCCTGCTCAAAGCACCGCGGGCGCGTGTCTGGCGGGCGCTAGCCGATGCCGAAGAGTTCGGCAATTGGTTCGGCGTGGCGCTGCAAGGAGCGACTTTCGTCGCCGGACAGCGCACGCGAGGGCAGATCACCTACCCCGGCCACGAGCATGTCGTGTTCGAGATCTGGGTGGAACGCGTCGAGCCGCAGCGGCTGCTGTCGTGGCGATGGCATCCGTTCGCCGTCGATCCCGCCGTCGACTATTCGCAGGAGCCGACCACGCTGGTCGAGTTCGAATTGCAGGACGCTGCGGGCGGCACGTTACTCAGTATTGTCGAATCCGGCTTCGACAAGATACCGCCGGCACGGCGCCTGACTGCGTTCCGCATGAACAGCGGCGGCTGGGACGAGCAGATGAACAACATCGAGAAGCATGTTGCCTCGCCCTAACCTTCCCGCCCGCAATGCGACGCTGAAAAGCGCGGCACTGCGTAACTCTGCGCCGATCTTTGCGGCACTCGGCGACGAGACGCGCCTGCGCCTCATCGCCGTGCTGTGCGCCGGCGGCGCGATGTCGATCGCACAGCTCACCTCCGGCACCGACATCACGCGGCAAGCCGTCACCAAGCACCTGCAAGTTCTGGCGGATGCGGGCCTGGTGCACGACGTCAAGATCGGCCGCGAACGCCTCTGGGAATTCGAGCCGACGCAACTGGAAGAAGCGCGCCGCTCGCTCGAGGTGATCGGTCAGCAATGGGATCAGGCGCTACAGAAACTGAAGCTGGCGGTTGAACGCTGACGAACACGCCGCCGCGGCATTCGCTACGCCACTTCGACAGCTGCCGGTAACCGCGCGCCGTGGAAGCGCCGGCCGATGCGGATGAAGCGCTGCTCGATCAGCCAGTAAAGCAGGAAGCTCACCGGAATCGTCAGCAGCACGGCCAGTGTCATCGTCACGATGGCTGCACTTTTGCCCGGCGTCGCGATGAACGGCGCGGCCAGCGCGAAGACGATGGCGATCAACGGCAGATGAATCAGATACGTCGAATAGGAAACGCGGCCGAGTGCCGCAATGAGCGGATTCGCCGTGATCCAGCGCAGCGGCCGATCGACCAGCGCCGGGAGCGCCGGCGCGAATCGCTCGTTCACCACCGCCATGTAGAAAAACGCCCAGATCGCCAACTCCCAGCGCACCGCCGGGAGAACCGCGGCCAGCGCGAGCAGCAGCGCCGGGCCGATCCAGAATTTCAGCCGCGCCAGCGCGTCCAGCCAAAGACGCGACAGGATGCCGACCAGAAAGAAGTGGATGGACAGGAACAACATGGAAGGGTACTTCCACTCGCCGAATTCGCCTGAGGTAAACACGAAGAATGCGGCGAGCAGCGCGGCCGTCGTAAGCGCCTGCGCAGCGATCGATTTGCGCAGCAACCAGAGAATCAGCGGCGCGATCAGGTAGAACTGCCACTCGAGGCTCAGGCTCCAGGCAGGACCGAGGAACGCGGTCGAACTGTGCGGCAACACGTCGTCGGGCACGACACCGTGCAGCAAGGTCGCATGCAGCCAGACGTGCTGCCAGAAATTGGACGCGATCGCCGCCAGCTCCGCTGCCATGGCCTCGGGCTGCGGCAACCCCAGCACCGCCGCGACCGCGAATTTGACCGGCGGCGCCAGCGCCGAGATGAGCACGCACACGCAGTAGATCGGAATGATGCGGAAGCCGCGGCGCACGATGTAGGGCCGGTACGGCTCGGCCTGCGTCACGATAAGGTGCGCGATGACGAAGCCGCTGAGAATGATGAATTCGTTGACGGCGTTTTCGCCGTTGGTGAAGTACAGCAGGAAGTGCGGCAGGTCGGCGCCGGTCTGCGTCAATCCGACGGCGTGGCTGGCGACGACGCACCACGCCATGTAGCCGCGCAAGCCTTCCAGGCAACGGAAATTCTGCGCTGGCTGGGACACTGCTGTTGTCATCGCCACTCCTTTACGGAATACCGGTCAACTCCTGCGTGAGTCGTCGCGCATGCGCGCAATGTACCGCTCTTCACGCCCCCCGCGCGACAGCGTAATCTGCCGGCCGGTTTCGCCAATTCCCCCTTCCCCGTGCTGCCAACCGACGAATACAAGCAGCGGCTGCGCGGCCGCGAACTGCAGATTGCTGCGCTGGACCGGACGCAGGAGCGCATCGGCACGGTGCGCCTGCTGATCTTTGCCGCGGCGGTGATCGCCGCCTGGCTGGTGGTGCAGTGGCGCGTATTCTCCGCACTCTGGTTGATACTGCCCATCGTGGTGTTTATCGCCGTTGCCATCTACCACGCCAACGTCGATCGCGCGCGCGCTCGCGTGGAGCGAGCCGCGAACGTATATCGGCGCGGACTTGCACGTAGCGAGGATCGCTGGACGGGCCAGGGCCAGACAGGTGAGCGCTTCAACGATCCCCATCATGTCTATGCAGCCGACCTGGACCTGTTCGGCACGGGCAGCCTGTTCGAACTGGTGTCGACGGCACGCACGCGCATGGGTGAGAACGCGCTTGCGAGCTGGTTGCTCGCGCCCGCCACCGTCGATGAAGTTCGCGAGCGGCAGGCTGCGGTGGCGGAGCTGCGCACGTTGCTGGATTTGCGCGAAGAGCTGGCCGTATTGGGCGAGAACAAGGACATCGGCGTGCAACCCGACGCGTTGCTGGCGTGGGCGGAAGCGCCGAACCAGCTGAATCAAGCCTGGCTGCTGTGGATCGCGTCGTTGCTGCCCTTGCTCGCGGTCGCCGGCGTGGTCATCTGGAATGTGTACGGATTCGCCTCGCCGTTCCTGGTCGTCGTGCTGGTCGAGGCCGGTCTCATCAAAGGCTTTGCCAAGCCGCTGCACTCGATTCTGTATGGAACCGAGAACGCGTTCGACGACCTGAAGCTGCTGGCTGCGTTGCCGCAACGGCTGGAGCGCGAACCGTTCAAGTCACCGCTGCTGCAAAAACTCCTTGGCAAGCTCGCATCGCATGGCGTGCAGGCGTCGCGCATCATCGCGCGGCTCGGCACGGTAGTGCAGATGATCGAGTCGCGCCGCAATCCGCTGCTGCAACTGCTGCAGGTGCCGCTGATGTATCCGGTTCACACCGCGTTGGCGGCGGAACGGTGGCGCCGCAGCCACGGACATGCGGTGCGCGAGTGGCTGGAGGTGATCGGCACGATCGAAGCGCTGATTTCGCTCGGGACTTACAGCTATGAGCATCCGGAGGATGTTTTTCCAGACGTTGTCGCAGGGTCAAGCCACGCCCCCTCCCTGCCCTCCCCCGGCGACCGGGGGAGGGAGCCGGAAGGGATGTTCAGTGGCGAGTCGTTGGGGCATCCGCTCATCGCAGCCGCCAAGTGCGTTCGCAACGACGTGCACATCGACGGCCCGACTCGTGCGCTGCTCATCAGCGGTTCCAACATGTCCGGCAAGAGCACGCTGATGCGCACTGTCGGCATCAATACCGTGTTGGCGATGGCAGGCGCAACGGTGTGTGCGCGGCGCTTGCAACTGACGCCGCTGCAGGTGGGCGCCAGCATTCGCATCAATGATTCGCTGCACGAAGGTAGTTCGCGCTTCTATGCCGAGATCAAGCGGCTGCGGCAGTTGCACGAGTTGAGCGGCCGCAAGCCCGCGCTGTTGTTTCTCCTGGATGAAGTGCTGCAGGGAACGAACTCGCGCGATCGGCGCATCGGCGCGGAAGGCGTCGTGCGCGCCTTCATCGAACAGGGCGCCATCGGACTCATCAGCACGCACGATCTCGCGCTCACCGACATCGACGTCGGCGGCAACGGGCGGCTGCGCAACATGCACTTCCAGGATGAGCTGGTGGACGGACGCATGAGTTTCGACTTCACGCTGCGCGACGGCGTCGTCACGCGCAGCAACGGCATCGAGCTGATGCGCTCGATCGGACTGAAGGTCTAGCTCACCAAGGGGCTCACCAGGTCAGGTCGTCGGGTACGACGAAGTCCTTGTAAGGATCGTTCTCGTCGACAGGCTGGTCCGCCGATGCGACCGGCGATGTATACGGCACGATCACCTGCTCGTCGATCTCCTTGATGCGCGGCACGACGGCCACGGGCACCACTTCGTAGTGGCCGCTGTAGCGCACCAGCACCATGTCGCCGCAGGTGAGTTGTTCGCGCAGCATCGGCGTGACGGCGATGCGGCGGATCATCTTGCCGTCGATGAAATTGTAGTAGTCCTCGCTTTCCAGCTTGGGAATGCGGTTCTGCTCGATCACCTGCCGCACCTGCGCGCGGCGCGCCTTCTTCTGCGCCTTCTCCTGCTGCTTGCGATTCAATTCCTGATCGCGCGCGAGCTTCTCCGCCTGTGCCTTCTGAGCCGCGAGTTGCTGCGGCGACGGCGGCGCGGGCTTGTTGCGCGGCTGCTCGCGATTCTGCTGGCGCGACTGATAATCGGCCTGCTTGGCTTGCTTCTTGGAGCCCAGGCCGGCCTGGAGCAACTGTTCGCGGAGTGACAAGCTCATAGCAGCCTCATGCATCGATAAGCACGCCGGGCAGGCGCGCGGTAAAGGAATAAAGAGAGAGGGGAACCGGACTGGATTAAAGCACGCGGGCCGGTGCGCTGTCAGTCAGGTTGCGGCGCTACAGCCAGGTATGTCTGGAAGGCCGGCGTCATGCGGGAGCGCCACTTGTCGCCATCGGGAAGGATGAACAGGGCGGGAATATTTCGTTGCACGGCAAGCTCATAGCCCGCGTCCTCGCCCAACACATTGAGTGCGGTGGTCCATGCATCCGCCCTGAGCGCCGTCGTGCTGACGACGACGACGGACGCCAGCACGTGGCGCACGGGCCGGCCGGTACGCGGATCGATGGTGTGCGAATAGCGCTGGCCGTTGCGAACATAATAATGGCGATATTCGCCCGACGTGGTTACAGCCATGTTGTCGAGCTGCACGATGGCGAACGGCTCGGGCTCGGCATCCACTGGCCTTTCCACCGCAATACGCCATGCCTCGCCCCGCGCGTTGCGGCCGCGCGCGCGAATCTCGCCACCGATGTCGACCATCAGGTCGTTCACGCCCAGCGCCACCAACTGCTCGAAGAGCAGGTCGGACGCGAAGCCGGGGGCGACGGCATTCAGGTCGAGCGTGAGATCGGGAATCTCTTTACGCAATGCGGCGGGCTGCTTGCGTGTCGCGATCTTTCGATAGCCAGTGCGAGTGCGCGTGCGTTCGACCAGTTCATCGGCGGGTAACTCGGCGGGTTCGCCGCTGGGACCGAAGCCCCACAAATCGACGAGCGGTGCGACAGTGATGTCGAGCGCGCCGTCCGTCACCGCGGCGACGGCGAGCGCTTCGTCGACAACGGCGATCACGTCGGCGGAAACTTCGAACCAGTCCGTCGAGGTCGAGGCGTTGAAGCGCGAGAGCTCGGAGTCGGGCCGGTAACCGGACATTTCACGATCGATGCGCGCGAGCACTGCGTCGATCGTGGCTTGCAGCTGCGCGGCCGCGACATTCGCAGGCGGGTTGGCGATCTTGACGCTGTAGGTCGTGCCCATCGTCGGGCCGGTGAAAGCGATCTCAGGCGCGGCGCGAGTACAGGCACAAAGGCAGAGAGTTGCGGCGAGAGCTGACAGGCGGAGCATTGAGGTGAGAGCGTCGTGAAGAGGCGGCGAGAATAGCCGATGTGCCAAGCCTTCGCCGCGCCCCCTCCCCGGCCCTCCCCCGCGGAGCGGGGGAGGGTGAGATCCAATCCCTCCCCGTTCGACGAGGGAAAGTGAGATCCGGCCCCCCGCGTTCGACGAGGGAGGGTGAAATCCGGTCCCCTCCCCCGTTCGACGAGGGGAAGTGAGATCCGGTCCCCTCCCCCGTTCGACAAGGGAGGGTGAGATCCGGTCCCCTCTCCCGTTCGACAAGGGAGGGTGAGATCCGGTCCCCTCTCCCGTTCGACGAGGGAGTGTGAGATCCGGTCCCCTCCCCCGTTCGACGGGGGAGGGTTAGGGAGGGGGCGCGGCCGAAGAAAAACCAAGCCGTCGCGCAAGACTCAGAGCGTCTTCAAATACTCCAGCAGCGCCGTCTTCTCCGGCTGCGCCAGCGTCGTGCCGAACAAATGCCCGCCGTTGCCGTTCGAGCGCTGCGACGTGTCGTGCTTCGTCCCCACTCTCTGCGCCTCCGCGCCCGTCGACACGAATCCTATGTTCACCGGATCGTACAAATCGTAACCACGCCAGAACACCGCAGGCCGCTCGGCCGGTGGCTGCAGCATGTCGCGCAGCGTCGGCACCGACCCGTTGTGCAAATACGGCGCGCGCAACCACAGGCCGTCGAGGAATACGGCGTTGTAGCCGATGAGATCTTCCTCCACCAACCCCTTGCGCTGAATGCCGAATTTGATCACCGCCTGGTTCGCGGCGACCGCGTGTTCCTTCTTCCAGGTCCACAGGCGCTCGGGATCGGTATCCACACCCTGCAGCGGCATGCGCGTGCCGGTGCGTTCGCTCGCGTGGCATGTGGCGCATTCGCGATCGAAAATGACTTTGCCCGCGCCGGCGAGCGTCGCATCGATGGGTAAGGGAAACTTCGGTATCGGCTTCGCCGACAGATAGTCCTGCAGCCACTTTATCTCGGCCAGAAACTCATCGTTGCTCTTCGGCGCGGCGCCGAGCAGTCCGAGCGCCGAATCTATGATCACCGAATACTTGTCGTGGCTGTCGCCCGCCCAGTTCAGCGTGACACCCTCGCGATCGTACTTCTTCAGGTTCCAGATCGATGGAATGTCGGACGGACCGATGCTGTCGTCCATCGGCGTGCCGACGAGAAAGTACTTGGTCAGGTTCATCGCATCGTCGCGGCCGCGGCCCCATTCCGGGAAGTCGTGCCGATAGATCCACTGGAACTGCGCCTCGCGCTCGGTCAGGCGTTTCTTGGTGATGGGAATCAGCACGAAGCGATAGATGAGCTTGTCGATCCAGGACAGATCCGTCACCAGGTTGATCTCCTGCATCAGGTTGTCGCTGTTGAAGCGCGGGTCTTTCGCGCAGTCGACCAGGAAACGGAACACGCCTTCCAGGTTGAGCGTGTGGCCCGGTCCCGCAGTGACGAACGTCGGCGTCTCGTTCTCGGTGAGCCGATAGTTCGTGGTGTGACACGATGCGCAGTTGTTGCCGACGCGCGCGAAGCCGATCACCTTCTTGGTGAAGCCCACGGGCAGTTCCTGGCCCTGCTCCCAGGACACGCCGAACGAGGTGAAGCCGTTCGGGCCGGGAATTTTGTCGGGGAACATGCGCGGCAACACGTAGAAGATCCAGTAAGGAATGCCGGCGTCGCGCTCGCCGCCGATGGAGCCATACTTGAAGCGCATTTCCGGATCGCCGGTGATCCACTGCGGTTGCGCCTCCTCGCGAAAGAATTTGTACCAGGTGAACGCGCCACCGATCGCGGCAAGCACGAGCACGACGGCGAATCCCTGCAACAGCTTACGTTTCGTTTGCGGAGTCATGTTCCTTCTCGTAGCTCTCGTAGGTTGGGCTGAGTCTTCGAAGCCCAACCTCTTTGGCGAAACGGATGTTGGGCTTCGAAGACTCAGCCCAACCTACGCTGGCTAAAATGTCTTGAGGAATTCCACCAGCGCATCTTTGTCTGCGGCAGGCAGCTCGGTGCCGTAGCGCGCGCCTTCGTGGCCGGCGTTGGAGTTGCCGGGCAGCGCGGTGTCGTAGGCAAAGAACTTGCGGCCTTTCTGTTCGGGCACGTCGGCCGCGAATCCCACCTTGTGCGCGTCATACACGTCATTGCCGCGATAGAACCGCGGCGTCCGCGCCATCGCAGGTTCGAGCAGGTCGCGCAGGTTTGGCACGGAACCGTTGTGAAGATACGGCGCGCGCAGCCAGATGCCATCGAGCGGCATGTTGGCGTAGCCGAAGGTCTTGCGGTAATGGCAGTAGCGATACGGATAGCCCGCGTAAACGGTGCCGAGCTGCGCAGCCAGGTCGTAGCTGAAGGAATCCAATCGGTGCCGGTCGGTGCCAAGTTCTTCGATGCGTGTAATGCGGCCTACTTGCGGGCTGTACAGGTCCATGTCGTCGTTGGCCTGCACGCACTCGCGCGATGCGGTGCCCGCGCCGGTTTTCGGCGCCTCGAACTCGCGCCCATTCTTGCCGTGACAGCCGGCGCAATAGTGCGCGTACACCTCGGCGCCGCGGGCCGCCACAGTCGCGTCAATCGGATACGGATACTTCGGCGGCGTCGCCGTGAGCAACCATTGTTCGAGCCGGCCGATGGCCTTCAGGTCGATGGTCGGCGGCGTCGTGCCCGTGCCGAACGCGGCGTTCTTGTTGCGCTCCTCGCTCATGACGTTGTTGCCGTCCCAGTGCAGTTGCATGCCCTGGCGCGGCTGCTGCAGCCAGATCGACGGGAAATCGACCGCGGCGTTGCGTTCGCGCTCCGGCAATTGCGCCAGCGGGAAATTGAACAGCGCCTTGTTCGGATTGAACGTGTCGGTGCGGCCGGGGCCCCACGGCGTGTGTTCGAGCATGGGACCGAAGCGGCCACGCAGCATCGCCAAGCGGTCGCGCATGATCCACACTGCCAGCGGATAGACGACGTAGCGGTCCAGCAAGCCGAGCCGCTCGCCGCGATCGTGCATCAGCTGCGCGATTTCCGGCACGATGGATTCACGCGAGAAGTTCGGATCGGCGGCACAATCCAGCAGGAATTTCTGGAACGCGAACAGGTCGAACGTGCTCGCCGGCATGCCGACGATGACGCGCGGCGCGGCATCGGGTGCATCGCGCACCGTGCTCACATGGCACACCGCGCAGTTCAGGAAGGTACGATCGATGCCCAGGTTGCGCCGCTTCGACATGCCCACGGGCAGATCCTTGCCTGCCTCGAAAATAAAACCAAATGATGCGTATCCCTCGCCAGGCATGTGCTTCGCGCACACCTTGGGCATCACCTGAAAGACCCAGTACGGCAGGCCGGACGCGCGTTCGCCGCCGGTGGACCCATATTTGAAGTGCTCTTCGATATCGGCGTAGACGACTGGCCTGTCGGTGGTGAACCGCACGATCAGCATCACGACGCTGACTGCGGCGAACGCCAGCACCGCGACGCAGATCAGCAGAAGTATGCGCAATGGTTTTTTCTGGTCTGGCGTCATGCTGGTCTCAACCGGATGCAGGCAGGCAAGGCCGCAGGTTCTCGTAGCCGTGTCGCAGCAATTCGGCCACGGCAGGCAGGCGGCCATATTCGGCGCGCAAGCGATCCTCGATGCCGCGGCGAATCGATCCGATCCCCTCCCCCGTTCGACGAAGGCGGGCTAGGGAGGGGGCGCGGCCAGAGTTCACAGCCGACACAGCACTGAACACCTCCGGCGGCATCGGCGACTTATCACGCTGCCCCGGCTCCAGATCCTGCATGGCCATGCGCACGTAGATTCTTGGAGCACATGAATCGAGAGCCGCATTCACTCGTTCGGCATCGCCGCTGAGAAAATTGGGTGGCGCCACATCATCGGTGTGGTGACATGACCCGCAGGCGGGTTCGAAAGCCAATGCAGGTTTGGCAATGCGTTCGCGATTCTCGGTGACGACGGGAGTGGACCGAGAATCGTCACAGCAAGAGGCGGCGGGCGCGCCGCGCAAAGCGGCGATGAAATCGTGGATCGAAGATGAACGCAGCGTGGTCAGTTTGAGCTGGCCGCGCCCCCTCCCTGCCCTCCCCCGCAAAGCGGGGGAGGGTGAGGATATGAACGCCTCGTCGTCGGGGGAGGGTGAGGATAACAACGCCTCGGTAGTGGCGGGAGGTGAGGACAGGAGCGCTGCAGTAGCTGCGGAAGGCGACGATAAGAGTGCCGCGGTCGCGGTGGAGAAGTCGGCGCGAATTCTTATCGTCGCGCGACTTTGCGATTGCGACAGCGTGATGGACTCAAGCGCGTCGCCGTCGGGGAGGCGCGCGGAGCGGCCGCGGTCGCGGACTGCGAAGGTGTTTGCGTTGAGCTTTTTCAGTTGCAGGTGGCGAATGGGTTCGCCGCCGCGCACGCTCAGAGCATCGAGGTTGCCCATGTCGCCATGAATCGAGCCTGCCAGGTACTCAGCCGCGCCCCCTCCCTGCCCTCCCCCGGCGACCGGGGGAAGGTGAGAACCATCCTGCGTGCCGGTAGTCCGGGGAGAGCGGGAGAAGGAGTTGCAGTCGAAGGTGGTTTGGCGAGCCGCGACTTCGATCGCGCACGGCACTTCGATTTCGTAGCTGTCGGCACGCCGCGGCAGTGCGCTGGCGAGTGCGTCGAGCGCCGCGCCGGATGCGAACCCGGCGACGCCCTGCACCAATTCTGCTGCGAGAATCTTGCCGTCGGCGGGCAGGATCTCCACCGGCGCACGCGGCACGAGCGGATCGAATCGCGCAGTCACGTGCACGAGTTCGGCGGGTCCGCTCTGCGCAGGAATCGCCAGCGGATCGCGATTGACGAGGTCCGCATCCGGCACCGCAACGCCGTCCAGCCATTGCGACCTGGCACGGCTCTGCAATCGTGCGATGACGTCGCGCCGAAAAATCTCTGAATTCGCGTCGTAGGCCCGACCGCCTGTCAGGCCGAACTGCAACGCTGCGATGAACGCGCCACGACGGCAGCGATCTCCCGCGTCGCCCTCCCCGCAGCCTTCGCGCCACAACGTTTGCGCCAGCGACAACCTGTTCGCACGATCCGTTGCATCGTCGATCGCGTTGGCAATGTCCGCCGCACCGCGCGCGGGCACGCCGTGAAATGCAGATTGCTGCTGCTCCAGCAGCGCGGCGATCTGCGGATTCGCGTTCGTCTCCAGCCATACCTGCCGCGAAAAGATCGGGGCGTGATTCTGGTGGCACGACACGCACAGAGTGCGGCGCGCGTAGGCGACGGTTGGCGTGCGGGCGGCGCTGTAGTTGCGCACCACCTGGAACTCGAAGCGGCCCAGCGACTCGTTGTAGCTGATCACTTCGATCACGTCGGCCTTGTCCTGATATCCCAGGTACAGGCGGTCCTTCAGCAACAGCGGTCCCCGGCCATCGCCGACGACGGCGACGACGACGCGCGGGTGTGCGAAGAAATCTGGTGAAGCCGCGACGCGCTGCAACGATCGCCCCAGGGGGATGAGTACTGCGCGAGTACAGGGATCGCGTGCGCTGCAGCCCGCCGCGGCTTCGATTCTTGCGACCAGTCGTTCGAACGGAAAGGGAATGGACTGCCGCCCCTGCGAGTCGTGCGTGGCGCGGTCGAACAGCGAGACGCCGGCCGGCGGATCATCCGGGCCGGGCATCGCGGGATCGACGCTCCACAGAAGTTGCAGCATGAAAGGTAGAGTCCAATGTGCCTGCATCGGCTAGTTCGCCGCGAGCACCGTCGGACTCGCGCCGGCGCGCTCCTGCGTTCCGGTCCAGCAGTCTTCGGCAACCTGGCCGGTCTTGAGGAAGCTTGCGCCGTCGCGCTTCGCCACGTCTTCGTTGTAGAGCACGAAGTTCAGCAGGAACGTCTTGCCCGCATACGCGCGGCCCAGGTAGAACCCCGGCCGCACCATGCGGATCTCATCGCGGATCTGGAAACCGTCGCGGCCGGCGAGATAGTCGGGCCGGCGGCGATAGCCGGGCAGTTCGTCGGTGAACGCGTAGTCGATGATGACGGATTCGCGGCGCGAGTCGAGCAGGCTCTGGCCGCAGTACAGCCGCGCGGGGAACAGCAGCCATTGCTTCGCGCCGTGCACTTCGATGGTGGGAATGGTGCTCAGGTCGCCGTCGATGATGGGCTTGAGCAGCGCCAGATCCTCGATGCGGTTACGCAGCAGACGCTCCTTGTTGTAGAACACTTTGCCGCGCCACAGATGCCGGCCGACGATCTCCAGCTTCTGCGCTTCGAGTTCGACGGCCAGTCCGGGCAGGCCGCCGATGATCTCGGCCATCCGCCGATCGCCCTTGGCGTTCTTGGGAAAGAACAGCCCGCCGTCGAACGCGCCGTCGGGAATCGGACCGGCGGCGAGGCGCGCATAGATCTGATCGACTTCTTCCTGCGAGTAGTTCGCGATGTTCTGCGGCGTCAGCTTCTGCAGCTGCGCCGGCGCGAGCGGATACAGGTGCTCCACCTGCGCAAAGTCGGGCTTGCTCGCGTACTCGACCCCCGCCTTGGCGAACTTGATGTCCGGCGCGCGGTTGAAGATTCTGTTGGCATAGTCGCAGCCAGCCAGCGGCGCCGACACGACGACAATGGCGGCGAGCAGGACAGCGGTGTGCGGCATTCTTGTTTTCATGACGGTGCTCATGTCGTTGGCAGTCATATCGTTGCCAGAAAGGCAGTGAGTGCTTTCTTGTCCGCGGCCGACAAGCCCTCGCCGAAGCGATGGCCCTCGTTCTCGACGGTCGCCGTGCAAGAGCCGTAGACGCTCAGCAGGTACGGCCGCTTGCGTATCTCGTCGACCATCTTGTTTGGATCGCGGATTACTTCCTCGCGGATTTCGTGCAACGCCTGCAGCACTTCGCCGCCCTGCTTCTCGCCGAGCTCCTGGTTCAGCCGCGCGGTCAATTCGGCCGGATGCAGCTGCGACTGGACCAGGTCGCCGACAAAGCGCTTGTGCTGGAAATTGCCGAGCGCGCCGGCGTTCGAACCGGCGGGGATCGTCAGCGCCAGGCCGAGGACTTTCTCGTTGCTGCCGTCCCAGATGCGCGGACCGAACGAGATCAGCACGTCGTCGCTGAACTTGGTGATCTTCGGCACGCGCTGGTCCGGATTGAGCAGCTCCTGCATCGATGCCTTGTACAGGTTGAAGCGGCCCGCGACGCTCGGATCGTATTGCCAGCAGGCCCGCGCCTGCGCCGCCTTCAGCAAGGCGCCGCTGGGATCGACGAACGGCGAGCGGAAGAAATCGTTCGCGGCATTGGCGGGCTTGCCGCAGATCTCCGGACCCATTGCATTGTTGTGCAGGAACGGCGCGTGCGCCCACACACTCAGCAGCGAAATGTTGCGATACGAACCGCGGCCGCCATCGCCGGGCTCGCGCACGTTCGGATCAGGTGCGCGGCTGCGTAGTGTTTCGGAGGCGTACTCCTGCCATACGTGGCCCGTCATGTGATTCGAGTGCAGCGCGCGGCAGCGGAACGTGCCGACTTCGGACACCGGCGTCGCCTGATCGTTGCCCATCCAGTCGGCGCGCAGGCCGGTCTTCGCATCGAGGGCGCGGAAGTCGCGATTCGCGAACGGCCCGCCGTCCTTCTCGGCGATGCTGGAATGGCAGCGCGCGCAATTCGCGGCGAACACTTCACGGCCGCGCGGCACCGCGCCCGCACCGAACTCCTTCTCCAGGTCGGCGATGAAATCCGGCGCTTCATAGCGCGCCGCTGGATTCTTCTTCTTCAGCTCGTTCGCGCGCGCCACCTGCAGGTCGGTGGCGTTGGTCTCCGCCGAACTGAGGAAGTCCAGGATGTTCTGCAGCCGGTCTTCGACCGCGCGGAAGTTCGGGCAGTCGCGGCGACACTGGCCGATGTCGAATGGCGTCTGCCCGAAATTGCGCTGCTGCGGGTCGACCTGGCGCAGGTCGGTCAGATGATTGACCCAGCACTGCTCCGAGCACGCGCCGATATTGAGATAGACACGCTGAATGGCTTCGAGCGCGCCGATGGAATCCTCGCCGCCCTTGAGGATGTGGTGGACGGCGACTTCAGTGCGCGTGCTGCGCTGCCAGCATTTGCCGTCCTTACCGGGCTCGCACCAGCAGGCGGTCTCAGCGGCGCCCGCGGGACATTCGACGACTTTGCGCCACTTGTTCACCACTTCGCTGGCGAACGTCGGGCGGCGATTCGTGTTGATGATGGCGTTGATCGTGCCGGGGTTGTTGATCTGGTCGGTCGGAATCGCGGATGTATCCGACGTGCCGGGCCGCGCGTGCGCGAACACCTGGAATTCCAGCGTCGCGGGCGACATGCCCGAGGCGAGCACCTCGGAGATGCGCGTGAACTGGTTACCCACCGCGCCCTTGATGTTGTCCCATTGCGGATGCGCCGGATCCTGCGGCGGATTGAGGGGGTCGAAAGCGATGTGGCACGAGCCGCACGCCGTGCCGATCAGGAACGGCGGCTCGATGGAACCGTCGGCGAGATGGCTGCTGTAACCCTTCCAGCTCGCCGCGCCGCCATTCACGGCAAGCCAGCGCTCGCGGTCGAAGCGCGGATTCGGAAACTTGCGGAAGCCAAGCGCGCCGGTGGACGTGCCGAACGCGAGATCGCACGACGACTGCCGCTGATCCTTGGAGCGATTGTGCGGATCTGCGCTGTCTGCGCTGGCGTCCTTGTAATCGCACGCGGGATCGCGATAGCCGGTGCGGCCGACATGACTCAACAACTCGGTGTCGCCCGGACACCAATCGAAGCCGTACGTCTCGTCCATGCTCTTGGCAGGACAACCATCGCTGCCCGGCACGCAGCAGCCCGGGTCGTTGATCATGCCCCAGGCCTTGAAGCGGTCGTTGCGCTCGTCACTCTTGAGCACGCGGAACCAGTCGATCAGCACGCCGACGCGCTGCTGGAACGTGTAAGTATGAAAGCGGCTGTTGCCGGCAGTGGCCTTGTACCAGATCTCGCGGCCGGCGCGCTCCGACGCGTTGAGGCTGGTCTGGCCGACGTAGAAACCCGGATCGTCGGCTTGCGGCTGCGGCTGTACCGTCGGCGGTGCGGCTGCGGCAACCGGCAGAGTCGCCGCCTGCGTGCGCACGACTTCGGGTGCGGCAGATTGATTCAGGAGGACGGCGAGCAGAAAGCTGGCCGAGATCAGCACTCCCCCAATGACCACGCCTCGCTCCATCTGAGCACTCCCGTTCTTATGTGTTCGATGTCACTACCAATGTCTCGACTCGGAGGCGAGCGTAGGCCGGCGCGGCGCGACTGTGACGTGGCCTTTCGGGCAGGTGCCCGCAATACTTAGCCGGCAGCAGCATTCGCGGACCATGTGCACCGGCGGGGATTCGCATAAGATTGCTGTATACACCGCGCGCGAGCGCGCCTGGCGGAACGTGCATGCGGAGCTGGTCCATCGAACGCAAGACGCTGGCTGCCTTCATCGGCACGGCAGCGGTGTTGGCGCTGGTGCTCATAGCAGCCTACGTGACGACGCTGCAATTCGTGGATTCCTCGCTGCACGCGCGGCGCGCGCTCGAAGCGATCTCGGTGCAGGAAAAGCTCTATGGGGCGGTCGGTGACATGCTGTCCAGTCAGCGCGCGCTGGTGCTCACCGGCGAGCAGAATTTCCGGGTCGAGCGCGAGGCCGCGCGCCAGCGCCTCGACACCGAGCTCGCCACGCTGCGCACCCTTACCTCGGCCGACTCGGCGCAGCAGGAGCGCCTGCAACGACTCGAAAAGTCGCTGCGCGAACTGCTCGGCATCACGGACCAGGCGTTGCAGCTCGACACGCCGGCGGCCGATCCGGGGCGATTGCAGCTATGGATACAGGCCCGCGAACCGCGCGCGCTGTTCCGGCAGATCCTCGATGAAATGCAGCAGGTGGAACAGACGGCGGTGGAACGGCGGCTGCGCGCCGACCGCACTTCCGCGCGCATGCTCTACAGCGCGCTGGTGCTCGTTTCCAGTCTTTTCATCGGCGGGCTGGGCTGGGTGCTGTGGCGCATCCTCGGCGATCTGGACGAGCGCCACGAAGTGGAAAGCCGCCTGCAGCACGCCAACGAATTTCTCGAATCGCTGCTGGAAAATATTCCCACCATGATATTTGCGAAGAACGCGGCAGACTTGCGCTTCGTGCGCCTCAACCGCGCCGGCGAGCAGTTGCTGGGCATTCCGCGCGAGGCGCTGCTGGGCAAGAGCGATTTCGATCTGTTTCCGGTGGACCAGGCGGAGTTCTTCGTCTCCAAGGACCGCCAGGTGCTGGCGCAGGGCGACATCGTCGACATTCCGATGGAAGAGATCGACACGCAGGGCAACGGCCGCAGAATCCTGCACACGCGCAAGGTGCCGGTGCGCGACGAGGCAGGCAAGCCCGCCATCCTGCTCGGCATCTCCATGGACATCACCGAGCAGAAGGCCAACGAGCTGCGCATCGTCAAGCTCAACGCGGAACTGAAGCGGCATGCCGAACTGCTGGAGTCGAGCAACCAGGAACTGGAAAGCTTCTGCTACTCCGTATCGCACGATCTGCGCGCGCCGCTGCGCGCCATCAACGGCTACGCGCGGCTGCTCGAACACGAACACGCCGGCCGCTTGAGCAGCGACGGCCAGCGCTTCGTGCAAACCATCTGCAGCGCCAGCGAGCGCATGGCGCAGCTCATCGACGACTTGCTGGAGTTCGCACGGCTGGGCCGCCAGACACTGGAACGCAGCGAAGTCGACATGGCCGCGGTGGCGAACAACGCAATGACCGAAGTGCTCGAATCGCGGCCCTCGCCGCACCCGCAAGTACACATCGCCGCGCTGCCGCCGGTGCTCGGCGATCGCAGAATGCTGCACCTCGCCTGGCTGAACCTGATCGACAACGCTGTCAAGTACGCCTCCGGTGTCGGATCGCCCAGCATCGAAGTGTGGGCGGAAGTGCAGGCGGCGGAGATCATCTACGCGGTGCGCGACAATGGCATCGGCTTCGACATGAAGTACTACGACAAGCTCTTCGGCGTGTTCCAGCGGTTGCACGCCAACCCGGAATATCCGGGCACCGGCGTGGGTCTCGCAATCGCCCAACGCATCATCGCGCGCCACGGCGGGCGCATCTGGGGCGAAGGCGTTCCGGGCAAGGGCGCGGTGTTCTACTTCGCGCTACCCCTCATCTAATACGGCTTCCGCCGACTCCCCTACCACTTCCTACGCCGATGTAGGTTGGGCTGAGTCTTCGAAGCCCAACGATCAGTGCAGCGTAAGAAGTTGGGCTTCGAAGACTCAGCCCAACCTACGTACGTCACCCCCCAAAGTCATGCCGCAGCGTCTGCGCCCGATCCAGCTGGATGTTGTCGATGAGCCGGAACTCCAGGTCTTCACTCGTCGTCGGATCTTCTTCATCGCCCCGGCACGTCATCGCAATGGTGTAATCGCCTTCGGGCACATTGCGTAGCTGGTACGCGAACTGTCCTGCCGTCTGCGTCGGATAGATTTCCGTCGTGGCAACAGGCTCGACGCCGGCATTGTCGCGATCGTCGGGTTCCACGTTCTTGCCCGCGAACAGATACACGGCGCCGCCTTCCGCCAGCGGCTGGCTGACAGGACAGGTGACGACGACACTGCCAACGATTTCACCCGCGTCACGCGTGCTCACCGAGCGCAGATAGGGCTGCAGCGTGTACTCGTCACCCGCATCGTTGAGACTGAGCGACTGGCGCAGATCGAGCGTCAGCGTCACGGACTCGCTGCTGCTTTTGTTGTCGTCGACGGATAAATCGAAGTCGGCGTAGTTGCCATCGGCCAGCACCAGCGGTGTGCTGTCGCCGCCCACGTCGACAACCTCGTCATCGTCCGCCGGGTCGGTGTCGAACGCCAGCCGCACACCGGTGTAGGTGCCGTTGGGTAGTGCTTCGTTGGTGAACACGCGCAGTGGAGTCCGGTCGAAGGAAATCAGGTAGTCCATCAGGTTTACCGGCTGGCCGTCGCGGAAAGTCAACGTTTTGGCCGTACCGTCGTCCTTGCGGAATTCCAGACCGGTGAGGGTGACGTTCACCTGGTCGATGTCGCGATCCGCCGGTACGTCGGTGGCAAGGTCCGCGGTGACCTGGCCTGTGCAGCCTGCAAGCAACGAGCAGGTCGCAACCGCTGTGATGACGGTGCCGGTGCGCAAGAGATTCTGAAGGGCCATGAGATCCGTCGTCCGATGAAGTCTGTCAGGGCATCGCAGGGTACAAGAAAGTTCTGGTGGACGTCAGTGTCGCGGGTCACCCACGGGTAAAAGGCGTTTGGCGCTACGTCCGCGCCAGGTTGTGGGCGCGCCCCTCCCCGGCCCTCCCCCAGTCGGACGGGGGAGGGTGCTGAGGAAGCTTCGTTTGCAGACGTCTAATAGATGCGGCTCGCTTGGGATCAGTAGAACAGATCGCTGATCACGTTCACGACGATGCCGGTCGTGATCGCGGCGAGGATCACGTCGTTGTCGACGCGAACCCAGTGATAGCCGCGCGGCGGCGCGCTTAACCGGTAGGCGTAATAGTCGTGCACCACGTAGCGCGGCGCGTAGTACGCCCCCGGCAGACGATCACCGCGATGCCAGGCGTAGGCCCGGTAGCCGTAGGGGCGGTGATAACTGCCGCTGTAGAACCGGGACTGATAGACCGCGCCGCGATAATCAGAACCGCGGTAGACGGGCGCATGAAATACCGGCGGGCGAAAGTCGCGGCGCTCCACATAGCGGCCGTCGTGGCGATCGTTGTCGTAGCGGCCGCCGAAGCGACGATCGTCGCGGCGATCATAGCTGCGGTCATAGCTGCGGTCATAGCTACGGTCGTTGCGGCCGTCATGGCGAGCGTCGCGATGTTCGCGGCGGTCGTGGTGAGCCGAATCGTCGTGGCGCGAGTCGCGGCGTTCCTCATGCCGTGAATCGGCATGTCGCGAATCGGCGGCATGGGCCGGCGACAGCGAGAGGGCCAGCAGCGAAACGGCAATTGCGGACGTGAACATGCGCATCGAAGTCTCCTCGCACCTGGTCACCTTGCCAGGATGCGAGGCGACTATGGGCGCGCGCGACTGATCGTTGGCTGAACGAATCCAGTCAGCTTTGGTTCAGCTCGCAAACGCAGCCAGGGCCAGGAAATTCTGCAAAACACGCTGAATCCGCAGCGCCGCAGCGGAGGCGCGCTCGCGCTCCCACTGGCCGCGCGGTGCTTCGTTCATGTACGTGCGCTGCGCCAGCTCGAGCTGCACCGCGTAGACGCCATGATCCGGCCGGCCGTGGCGCAGCGTGATGTAGCCGCCTTTGAAGCGCGCATTCAACGCAGCCGTGAACACGTCGTCGGCTTCCACGAGCTGCACCAGCGAACGCGCGATGTGCTCGGGACACGAGGCATGGTCGCGTGTGCCGAAATTGAACGCGGGCAGCAAGCCATCGAACAGCGTAGGAACCTCGCTCGCGATCGAATGCGCGTCCCACAATAGCGCCCTGCCGTGCAGCTCTTTGATGCGTGTGAGTTCGTCCGACAGGCGCCGATGATACGGCTCCCAGTACTCGCCGACGCGCCGCTGCACCTCGCTGTCCTCGGGTGCGTAGCCGTCCGCATAGATTGCCTCGCCGGTGAACGTCAGCGACGGGCACACCGGCGAAGTCACGTTCGATTCGTACAAGGGCTGCGAATCCGGCGAGCGGTTCAGGTCGACGACGTAGCGCGAGAAATTCGCCTTGATGATGGACGCGCCCATGTCGCGCGCGAACTCGTACAACTGATCGACGTACCAATCCGTATCGGGCAAGTCGCGCCCCGCCGCCGTGAAGCGGCGTTGAATCCGCGACGGCACTTCGACGCCCGCATGCGGAATGCTGATGAGCAGCGGCACCGAGCCGGTATGGAAGGTGAAGACCGGATTCACATCGTCCACAGATCGTTCTCCCGTGCACATTGCCGCGCTTCTTCGTAGCCCGCATCCGCATGACGCACCACACCGAGGGCAGGATCGTTCCACAGCACGCGCGCGATGCGTCGCGCCGCCGCGTCGGTGCCGTCGCAGACGATCACGACGCCGGCATGCTGCGAATAGCCCATGCCCACGCCGCCGCCATGATGCAGCGACACCCACGTCGCACCGCTCGCCGTGTTCAGCAAGGCATTCAGCAGCGGCCAGTCGGATACCGCGTCGGAACCGTCGAGCATGCTTTCGGTTTCGCGATTGGGGCTGGCCACTGAACCGGAGTCGAGATGATCGCGGCCGATGACGATGGGCGCCTTCAGTTCGCCGCGCGCCACCATTTCGTTGAACGCCAGGCCGAGCTTGTGACGCTGGCCGAGCCCGACCCAGCAAATGCGCGCGGGCAGTCCTTGAAATTGAATCCGCTCGCGCGCCATGTCCAGCCAGCGATGCAGGTGCGCGTCGCCGGGAATCAGCTCCTTCACTTTCGCATCGGTGCGATAGATGTCTTCGGGATCGCCCGACAGCGCGACCCAGCGGAACGGCCCGACGCCGCGGCAGAACAGCGGGCGGATGTAAGCGGGCACGAAGCCGGGGAAATCGAATGCGTTCGCAACACCCTCGTCGAACGCCACCTGGCGGATGTTGTTGCCGTAGTCGAACACGGGCACACCCAACTCGTGATAACCCAGCATGGCCTTGACGTGGCCGGCGATGGAAGCCTTGGCCGCCGCGGCGACGACAGCGGGATCGCGCTGGCGCAATTCGTTCCACTGCTCCACCGTCCAGCCCAGCGGCAGGTAGCCGTTCACGACGTCGTGCGCGGATGTCTGATCGGTCACCGCATCCGGCAGCACGCCCCGGCGCAGCAGTTCGGTGACGAGTTGCGCGGCATTGCCGAGCACGGCGATGGAAACCGGCCGGCGCGTGGCCTGAGCATTCGCGAGCATTTGCAGCGCGGCGTCGAGCGTCGGCGCGAACGCATCGACATACTTGGTGTCAAGACGCTTCTGGATGCGGCTCATCTGGCATTCGATGCACAGCATGCTCGCGCCGGCCATCGTCGCTGCAAGCGGCTGCGCGCCGCCCATGCCGCCCAGGCCCGCCGTCAATATCCATTTTCCTTGCAGGTTGCCGGCGTAGTGGCGGCGGCCGAGCTCGACGAAGGTTTCATGCGTGCCTTGCACGATGCCCTGGCTGCCGATGTATATCCACGAACCTGCCGTCATCTGCCCGAACATCATCAGGCCGCGCCGGTCCAGCTCGTTGAAGTGTTCCCACGTCGCCCAGCGCGGCACGAGGTTGGAATTCGCGAGCAGCACGCGCGGCGCATCGACGTGAGTGCGAAAGATGCCGACGGGTTTGCCCGATTGGATCAGCAGCGTCTGGTCGGCTTCGAGATCGCGCAGCGCTGCGACGATAGCGTCGAAACACTGCCAGTTGCGTGCCGCGCGGCCGATGCCGCCGTAGACCACGAGTTCGTCCGGATTTTCGGCCACCGCGGGATCGAGATTGTTCATCAACATCCGCAGCGGCGCTTCGGTCAGCCAGCTCTTCGCGGACAGTTGCGCGCCGCGCGGCGCCGTCACGGGCCGCGCGCCGAGAGTGCGGTCGATGGGAGGTTGCGTGGTCATGGTGACACCTGTGCCTTTCACGTTACCTGTACCTTCAGGTTATCTGTGACAGCGTTCGCCTGAATCCCGCTGCGATGGTCGTTTCCGCAAAGTGCCGCCCGTCCTGCACCACCCAGCGTCCACCGACCATCACGTCGCGTATCGAGCTGGGTTGTCCGGCGAAGACGTGCGTGTCGAGGATGGCGTCGCCGTCGCGGCCGGCGAGCAGCGGCGATTCGGTGTCGAGCACGACGATGTCGGCGCGGCGTCCGACTGCCAATGCACCGATGGCGCGACCGCTCGCTTGCGCACCGCCAGTGCACGCGGCGCGCCACAGCGTTGCCCCCGTGGATTCTGTTTCGCCGCACACGATATTGCGTTCGTGCTGAGTGAGCCGCGCCTGGTATTCCAGCCAGCGCAGCTCTTCGGCCGGCGACACGGATATCTGACTGTCCGAACCGATCGCCAGCAGTCCGCGCGCGTCGCGATAGCGATCCAGCGCAAACACGCCGTCGCCGAGATTCGCCTCCGTCGTCGGACACAGCGCGACGACTGCGTTCGAGCGGGCAATCGCGGCGAGTTCCGCCGCGGTCGTATGCGTCGCATGCACCAGGCACCAGTGCGCATCCACGTCTGCGTGCTCCATCAGCCATTCCACCGGCCGCTGCCCGAGGTGCTGCAGCGAGGCCGCTACTTCGCGCTGCTGCTCGGCGACGTGGATGTGAATCGGACATGGCGCGCGTTCGGCGAGCGCATCGAGAATGTGCGCCAGCGCCGCGGGCGGCACCGCCCGCAAGCTGTGCAAGGCGACACCGACCTCACACCGCCCGGCCCGGGCAGCCGACGCGCGCAACCGTTCGACGAGCGCGACGAAGCGATCGGCATCCACTACGAATTGCCGCTGGCGCTGCGTCGGCGCGGCGCCGCCGAAATCCGCGGTCATATATGCAGTGGGCAGCAGCGTGAGGCCGATTCCGGCCGAAGACGCGGCATCCACGAGCGCATGCGACATGATGTCACCGTCGGCGAACGGGCTGCCGTCAGCCTGGTTGTGCAGATAGTGAAACTCGCACACGGCGGTGTAACCCGCCTTCAGCATTTCAACGTACAACTGCGCGGCGACTGCATTCAACGCCTCGGGCGTCATGCGGCGCGCCAGTTCGTACATGGCCTCGCGCCAGGTCCAGAAGCTGTCGCGCCCCGAGGAGCGGCGCTCCGCCAGGCCGACCATGGCGCGCTGGAATGCATGACTGTGTACATTTGGCATGCCCGGCAGTGCGGCGCCCGGCACGGTCGCCGCCGCCGTATCGATATCGTCGGGTGTGATCGCAGCGATGGTGCCTGCCACGTCGACGACCACGACTACATTGCGCCGCCAGCCCTCGGGCAGCCACGCCGTCCCGAATCGATAGCGGGATTGCAGAGACATGGACGGAGTATAGAGTGATCCCCATGAACTGCGTTGAACCCGCCTGTCGCTGGGACCGGCTCTGGCTGGGCGCCGACCTCGCCACCATGCTGGAGGACGGCATCGGCCACCACGCCGACGCCGCGCTCGCCATCGCGGACGGCAAGATTGCGTGGCTCGGCACGCGCGCGCAACTCAACGCCGTGCCCGGCTGGTCAGCGCGTGAAATTTCCGACGCTGCCGGTTTGTGGATCACGCCCGGCCTGATCGACTGCCACACTCATCTGATCCATGCAGGCGACCGCGCACACGAATTCGCGGCGCGGCTGCGCGGCGCGAGCTATGAGGAAATTGCGCGCGGTGGTGGCGGCATAGTGTCGACGATGCGGGCCACGCGGCAGGCGACAGTCGCACAACTGGTCGAACAATCGCTCGATCGCGCGCATGCATTGCTGCGCGAGGGTGTGACGACGGTGGAAATAAAATCGGGCTACGGCCTGGACCTGGACAGCGAACTGCGCATGCTGCGCGCGGCGCGTTCGCTCGGCGAGCGCATCGGTATTGCAACAGTCACCACGTTTCTCGGCGCGCACGCAGTGCCACCTGAGTTCGCCGGTCGACAGCCCGATTACGTGCGCTATGTCGTGGACGAAATGTTGCCCGCCGTCGTCGCGGCAAACCTGGCCGACACCGTCGACGCCTATCACGAACGCATCGCGTTCACGCGCGACGAGACGGCGATGATTTTCGCACGCGCGCGGGAACTGGGATTGCCGGTGCGGCTGCACGCGGACCAGTTGAGCGATTGCGGCGGCGGCGAACTGGCGGCCGAGTTCGGTGCTCTCTCAGCGGATCACCTGGAATTCACTTCTGAGAGATCGCTGCAACGCATGGCCGCGGCAGGAGTCGTCGCCGGACTGCTGCCCGGCGCATGCTACTTCCTGCGCGAGAAGCAACTGCCGCCGATCGCAGGCATGCGCGCGCTCGGCATTCCAATGGCGGTGTCCACCGACTGCAATCCCGGCACGTCGCCCATCGCGTCGCTGCTGCTCGCCATGAACATGGCGTGCGTGCTGTACGGACTGACGCCCACGGAAGCTTTGCTGGGAGTGACGCGGCACGCGGCTCGCGCTGCCGGCGTGGGCGGTGATCGTGGTGTGCTGCGCGTCGGTGCGCGCGCGGACCTGGCGATCTGGAAACTGCGGCATCCCGAACAGCTCTGCGCCGAAGTCGGCGCGCATCGTCCGGTCGAGGTGCTCGTCGGTGGTGAGGTCAGAACTTTACCGTCACACCGAGCGTGACCAGGTCGGTATCGGCTTCGCCCACGGTATCGTCGCCCGCATCGAACACGCGCTGGTACTCGGCGCGCAGGCCGTAGATCTCGGCGAAAGTGAACGTCGCGCCGGCGCCCGCCAGGAAGTCGGTGCTGCTGCCGTTGGATGTCTGCTTGAATGCGCCGACCCCGTCGGTCGCGTACAGGGTGAGCTCGTTGGAGGCGAACAGCACGCCGAGGCGGCCATACAGTTCCCATCGATAACTCATCGGCAGGATGCCCAGCGCCGACAGCGAGAAGCCGCCGGTCTTGGCATTCGTGGTCACAGTAAGCGGCGACGGCTCGAGCGGATCGCCCTCGACCGCGGGCAGAAAATTGCCCTGCATGGTCGCCCGGTACGGCTGCTTGCCCAAGCCCATGTAGCCGCCTTCGACCGCCAGCCAGGAGTTGAGGCGATAACCGCCGACGAAGCTGTACCCGTAATCCTCATTGTCGAACGTCGACGTGGTCGACGTCGGGATGTAGCCAAACAGTCCGGCGTTGAGTCGCACCAGCAAGTCGTCGAAGGGACTCTTGTCGATGTCCTTGCTGACCGGGCCGTAGGCGCCGCCCACGTAAAAACCCAGCTCGGCGGCCTGCGAAGGAATCCACGACAGCACGGCCAGCGCAGCGAGGCTGGAGAATCGAACGGCTTTGGTTGTCATTGTGGCTACCTTCGCGCGGCAAGACTGTCTGGATGTTCGCACTGCCTGGATACTATCAGGCCGCCGCCGGCCTTCGCATGCTGAACGCAAACAGCGTCAGCACCAGGATCAGCAGCAGCCCGGCGCTCAACGCCAGCGAACCGCGAATGCCGATCAGGCTGCCCAGCAGGCCCACCGTGATGCCGCTGACCGTGCGCATGCCCAGCGCCGACATGTTGAAGGCGCCGATGATCCGACCGCGCACCGCCGCCGGCGCGCGCAGCTGTACCAGCGTTTGTGCCATGGAATTGAACGAGAGTTCAACGAAGCCGGCAATGAACAGCAGCCCCAGCGCAAGGAAGTACATATGTGACAGCGCGAAGCCCGTCAGGGCGCAGCACCACAGTATCGCCAGAATGAATGCGGTGCGCGGATTCGGCTGCAGCAGCCCGCGGCTTTCCAGCAGGATGCCGGCGAACAGTGCGCCTGCGGCGTCGGCGGCCAGCAGGAAACTATAGGAACGGTGCGCATCGATCGCGCTCAGTTCATGCGCGAAAATGGGCATCTGCGGGCCATAGGCATTGCCGATGAAGCAGGAAGCACCGCCCGCCAGCAGCACCATCGAGAGCGTGGTGCGATCCTTGGCGACGTCGCGGAACGCCGCAAGGATGTCCGCCAACCCGCGGATGGCCCGCGCCGGCGCGGCGGCGATCTTGCGGAAGCGCGGACCGTATGGCGCCTTCCACAGCCACAGTATCGTCGGCAAGTACAGCAGCGAGTTGAACAGAATGCCGTGCGACGGCCCCATCAGTTCCAGTATCAAGCCGCCCACCGCGGGCCCCAGCAACAAGCCCAGGTAACGCGCCGTGGAGTTGAGTCGCACGGCGCTTTGCAACTGGTCCGCGTCGACGATGTCGTGCAGCAGCAACTGCGCGGGCGGATTCCACAGCACACCGGCGATGCCGTGAATCACCAGCAGCACTGCCGCATGCCAGAGCTGCAACGTGTCCGTCAGGAACAGCACGCCCCACCCGATCGACGCCCCCATGAACAGCACCATGCCGATCTGGATGATGCGCCGCGGGTCGAAGCGGTCCGCGAGCGCGCCCGCCGACACCGAGAACAGCAGGTACGGCAGCCAGTGCGAGATCACGGCGAAGCCGCCCAGCGCCGGCGAATGGAATTTCTCCGCGATCACCCAATAGCTGATCACGTGCTCGATGCTGTCGGCCATCATCGCGACAGCCTGGCTGAGGAAGAAAGCGCGATACCCGGGATGATGCAGCGCTGCGAACGAACGCGAAGAGGTTGCCAATTCTGTTTTATCCAAAGAAGCCGAAACCGCGCGCCATCAACGCGGCACACAGCATCATGACCACGAGCAGCGTCAGCTCGACATGCAATATGAGCCGCACGGTGCGGCGCGTGGCCGCATCGAACGCCGGCACCTGTTGTTGGCGCAGCGCTTGGCGCCAGCCGAGGAACTTCACCGTGGGATAGATCGACAGCAGCCCGACGCCAGCGAACGCCACGACCTTCACGATGAAGGCGGCATTGTGGAAATAGTAGGCGGAACCCTTCTCCGTGTAGAAAACGCGCACGAACCCGACGACCAACAACACCATCGCAACGAGCCCGTACACCGCATCCATCCGCAACACCGTGCGCGCGGAGGTCAAGGTCAGGTCCGACTTGGTGATGGATAATTCGACCATCAGCACCCCGAAGATCAGGAATGCGGCCAGGTGATGCACGAAAGCAAGCAGCGCGGGGCTCATGGTGGGGCCTCCTCCCGTCGTTTGTGCTGCTCCGCCGCGCGCTCCTTGCGGATGGTCAGCACCACGGACGCCATTGCCACGCCGAACACGCCGATCAGCGCCGCCATCAGGAACACCAGGCCCCCCGCCAGGCGCCAGCCTTCGTACAGGCCCAGCACCAGGCCGATGGGCGTGGTGACGAGCAGCAGGGGCTTGGCGATTTTCATGAGGCGATTCTAACGCGCGATCAGGGTCGCGTTGCAGGGCGCGCTTAACTATGATGCGCCGCCATGCCGCTACTGACCCTCCGCAACGCCGAACTCGCCTACGGGCTGCATCCTCTGCTGGATCGCGCCAACCTTGCCGTCCAGGACGGCGAACGCATCGGTTTGATCGGCCGCAACGGCACCGGCAAGTCCACGCTGCTCAAAGTGATCGCGCACCTCGCGGTGCTCGACAGCGGCGAGCTGTCGTCGCAGGACGGCCTGAAGGTGGTGTTCGTCGAGCAGGAGCCCGAACTGCCGCCGGCGGACACGATTCGCGACAGCCTGGTGCTGCGCGGCCGGCTGGAAGACCTTCACGACGAGCGCGAACGCTGGCGCATCGAAGCGCGGCTCACCGAATTCCTGCAGCGCTTCGACGTGGTGCCCGATCGTATTCCCGGTACGACGTCCGGCGGCGAGCGCAAGCGCGCCGCGCTCGCACTTGCGCTGGCGTTGCAACCGGACCTGCTGCTGGTCGACGAACCGACGAACCACCTCGACATCGACGGCATCACCATCCTCGAAGACCTGCTCATCAAGGGGCCGACGGCCATCGTCATCACCCACGATCGCGCTTTCCTCGACCGCGTCGTCACGCGCATCGTCGAGCTGGACCGCGGCCTGCTGCGCTCATTCCCCGGCAACTTCGCCGCCTATGAAATCCGCAAGGGCGAACAGATCGCCGCCGAGGAAGTGGTCAACCGCAAGTTCGACAAGTTCTGGGCGCAGGAAGAAGTCTGGATACGCAGGGGTGTGGAAGCGCGCCGCACGCGCAACGAAGGCCGGGTGCGACGCCTGGAGTCGCTGCGCAACGAACGCGCGGCGCGGCGCGACCGTCTCGGCAACGTCAAGCTGACGCTGGATGCGGGCGAGCGCTCGGGCAAACTGGTCGCGGAACTGACCGACGTCAGCAAACAATTCGGCGAACGCAAGCTCATCGAGAAACTGTCGCTGCGCGTCATGCGCGGGGACAAGCTGGGCTTGATCGGTGCGAACGGCGCGGGCAAATCCACGCTGATCAAGCTGATCCTGGGCAAGCTCGAACCTGACAGCGGCAAGGTGAAGCTGGGCACGAACCTGCAAGTCGCCTATTTCGACCAGATGCGCGAGCAGCTCGACCCGGACAAAACCGTCGCGGAGACGATCAGTCCCGGTTCGGACTGGATCGAGATCGGCGCCGAGCGCAAGCACGTGATGACGTACCTGCAGGATTTCCTGTTTCCTCCGCAGCGTGCCAATTCGCCGGTCAAGGCGCTGTCGGGCGGCGAACGCAACCGGCTGCTGCTGGCGCGGCTGTTCGCGCGGCCCGCGAACATCCTGGTGATGGACGAACCCACCAACGACCTGGACATCGAATCGCTGGAGCTGCTGGAAGACACGCTGCAAACCTATCCCGGCACGCTGCTGCTCGTGAGCCACGACCGCGCGTTCATGGACAACGTAATCACGCAGACGCTGGTCGCCGAAGGCGACGGCAAGTGGCAGGAATATGTCGGCGGCTACAGCGACTGGCTCACGCAGCGCTCGCCGCGTGGCTCGAGCCCGAATTCCAAGTCGAAGCCCGTGCTCAAGGCCGCACCGACGCAGCGCGCGACGACGGTGAAGCTCAGCTACAAGGAAGTACGCGAGCTCGAACAGTTGCCGAAGGAGATCGAAGCGCTGGAACAGCAGCAGTCCGCGCTCACCGAACGCATGGGCAGCCCGGACTATCACAAGCAGGGCGCGCAGCAGATGAAGGCCGACCAGCGCCAGGTGGAGCAGATCGAACGCGATCTGGCGCAGCGCTTCGCGCGCTGGGGCGTGCTGGAAGAAAAATCCGCCGCCAAGTAATGCCGTGACCGTAGTAATGTCGTGACCGTAGGTTGGGCTGAGTCTATGGACGAGCGCAAGTGTCTTGTATCAGGCGCGGATCGAATTGAGTGCCGTGCTTGACGATGGAGAAGGCGATGCGAGCGAGCTTGCGTGCCAGGATGACCAAAGCGGCGGTGGTGGGTAAACCGCGATCCCGATAGCGTTGATAGAAGGGCCGCCACAACGCTGTCTTACAAGCTGACAAAGCGGCGGTGAAAAGCAAGCGGCGCAGTTCTGCGGGCCCGCGCTTGCTCAGACGCCGCCGCCCGTGTTTTTGCCCGGAGTCGCGCGCTCGGGGGTCATAGCCGATATAGGCAATGAAGGCGTCAGCGTGCGCGAAGGGATGGCGCGTCAGCGCATGCGCCATCGAGGCACTCAGCAGCGGACCAAAGCCCACCACAGTACGCAGGTGCCCAGCGAGGGGGCCCAGCTGGGGATCCTCGCAGGTGAGATCGGCGAGCTGCTGATCCATCTGCGCCAGCAAGACCTGCAATCCCCGTAGAGCGCCTGCCAAGGCGCGCGGTTTGATGCGCATGGTGGCAAAGGACTGGCGCACAGCGCCGTGCGTGACGACCACGGTGTGGCGTCGGCGGATCAGCTCATCCAGCTGCGATTGCAGCGCCGTGGGCATACGATACGGATGTAGGTTCTCATGCTCCCTGGCCAGATACCGCGCGATCAACGCCGCATCCAGCCGATCGGTCTTGGCGCGCCGTCCCAGGGCGCGGGCATAGTGCGACAGGTCGCGCGCATTGAGCACATAGACGCTGTGGCCCGCTGCAATCGCACACCGCACCAGCGTGCGGTGTAGATCGCCGGTGGATTCAACCCCGATGCGACACTGCGCGGGCAGCTTTTTCAGCCATCCGCGAATGGCCGCGGCGGTGTTATCGATCTTGAGCACACTGCTGTGGTGCGCTTGCGCAACATCCAGGGTGAGTTGGGAAACATCTACGCCGATAAAAGGATGACTTTCCATGATGGCTTCACCTCGCTATAACCAGGGGGTCGGGGTGAACACACCATCGCGTCAGCTTGCTTCATCGGCGATCGCAGAACTGCGTCGCTGGATTCCTCATCGACGCTGGCGGTGTGGATGAGGGATGTCTCAGTGTCGTCTGTGTCAGTTGGAGTGACCAGAAGGTCTTCGATGTCCCTTCACCCCGGCGCCTAGAACTTACTGCTGCAAGGCGCCCAGGGAAACCATACAAGTCTTCGAAGCCCAACAATCCGTCGCGCAGGATCGTTGGGCTTCGAAGACTCAGCCCAACCTACACACTGGCGCCCCGTAACACTTGGTTACACCTCCCTGACGCCGCTGCACGCGCGCTCTGCTATAAAAGCGCCATGAGCGAGCTGCCCCACATCCTGGTCGTCGACGACGATCGCGACATCCGCCAGTTGCTGGGTGAGTACCTGGAAAAGAACGGCTACCGCGCCACCGCAGTGGCCGACGGCAAGGTCATGCGGCGCACGCTCGAACAGACGCACGTGGACCTGATCGTGCTCGACCTGATGATGCCGGGCGAAGACGGCCTCAAGCTGTGCCGTGAACTGCGTGCGAAATCCCAGGTGCCCGTCATCATGCTCACCGCGCTGGGCGATGAAGTGGACCGCATCGTCGGCCTCGAAGTGGGCGCGGACGACTATCTGGCCAAGCCTTTCAATCCACGCGAGCTGCTGGTGCGCATCCGCGCGGTGCTGCGGCGGACCGTTCACGCGCCGCGCGATCCCTCGACGGCCGAAGTGCGTGCGTACAAGTTCGGCAGCTGGCGACTCGACACCACGTCGCGCACGCTGGCGCACGAGAACGGCACGACCGCGTCGCTGTCCGGCGCGGAGTATCGACTGCTTGCCATCCTGCTGGGCCATCCGAATCGCGTGCTCACCCGCTCGCAACTGATGGAGCTGATCCGCGGCCGCGATCTGGATCCGTTCGACCGCAGCATCGACGTGCGCATCAGCCGCCTGCGCCAGACGCTCGGCGACGACGGCCGCGCGCCGCAGATCATCAAGACTGTGTACGGCGAAGGCTACGTCATCGGCGTGGAAGTGCAGGCCGAATGAAACACCGCCGATGAAGAGCCTGTGGCCTCAATCGTTGTTCGGGCGACTGGTCGGCGCGCTGGTCGCCGTGCTCGCCGTCACGCTGCTGCTGATCGTCGTGCTGATCCTGCGCGAGCGCCGCGATCTGGCGCTGTGGGGCAGCGGCGCCTGGAACTCCGCGACGACGATTGCCGAGACCAGCGAGAGGCTCGCGGCGCTGGAACCCGACGCGCGACGCACCGAACTGGAAACCTATCGCACCCGCCGGCCGCAGGATTTTCCGCGCCGCCGTCCACCGCCGCCGCCGCGCAAGGAACTCGCAGCCATCGAGACGGCGTTTGCCGAACGCGTACAGAAACAGCTGGGCACGGAATATTCCGTGTCCATCGACCGGCCCGACCGGCGCGCACGCAATCTCATCCGCATCTTCGGCAACGAAGTCGTCGAGCCCGGCGAACGCGGCCCTGACGCAAGCGGTGGATTCGATGCCATGGGCGGACGCAACGAGCCGCCACCCGATTATGTGCGCGGGGATGATCGCGGGCCTCGCCCCGGCCCGCCGGCCGACGGCGCACAACGATCGCCGCCTGGCGTCGGGCGCATCTTCGACGTCACCGTCACGCTGCCCGATGGCGAGAAGGTGGTGTTTCGCGCGCCGGCGCCGCAGCCCGGTCCGCCCCTGCCGCGGCAGATCTTCCTGGAGCTGGGCCTGCTGGCGCTGTTCCTGACCTTCGTGCTGTATTTCATGACGCGCACCATCACGCGGCCGCTGTCCGACCTGGCCCGCGCCGCTGACGCGGTGGGACGCGGCGAGAACGTACCGCCGCTGCAGGAACAAGGCGCGCGTGAATTGCGCGACGCGACGCGGGCCTTCAACGCGATGCAGGATCGGCTGCATCGCTATCTCGACAGCCGCACGCGCGTGCTCGCCGCGATGTCGCACGACCTGCGCACGCCACTTACGCGGCTGCGCCTGCGCGCCGAATCCATCGATGACGATGCGCTGCGCGAACGCTTCGTCGGCGACATCGATGAAATGACGCAGATGGTCAACGGCGCGCTGAACCTGTTCAAGGGATTGACCGACACCGAGTCCTACGCACCCGTGCTCGTGGACGAGC
>Ga0307509_10001667_pt1 | contig 37118 bp, 52 predicted proteins | sample 10_EM_MG_FD_202245 | JGI IMG/M metagenome (GOLD analysis project Ga0307509, IMG submission 202245) | Populus trichocarpa ectomycorrhiza microbial communities from riparian zone in the Pacific Northwest, United States - 10_EM | ecosystem: Host-associated > Plants > Roots > Unclassified | place...
AGGGCTCACAAGGTATCATCCAACATCATGTGATAAAAGTGACAAAATGTATGACAAACAAAAAGTTTTGAATATCTTTCCAACAACACTATTTATAAAAAATCAGCTTTATACAAATGTATATGAGTACATTTAAGTCATTTGGATAAGAGGATATTTCTCATAAATCTATTACCTGAGGAGTTATTCAAAGAGTTTCACCTCCTGTCATAGTATGCAGAGCGGATCCCCTTGAAGATTTGAGCTCTAATGCCATGACATGGTGCAGCAGTGGGTCACAGAATGCCATATAACACAGTGTCACACTCCCATAATATTGGATGAAACCTTGTGAGCACTACCTTTTTCTACTGATAGTTAAGAAGTTAGTAGAATAATTTTACTGGTAGTCAACAGCCTAGGAGTATGCCTCTATAGATAGTCAATAAGTTAGTAGCATTATTTTACTGGTACACAATAACCTAGCGGTGGTATTCCACAGGCAGGCAAAACCCTAGTATTACTTTCCAACTGCTACTCAAGAACCTACTATTACTATTTGACAGGTAGTTAAGAAGTTAGTAGCACCATTTTACTGATATTCAATAACATAGTAGTGCTTTTCTACTGATAGTCAAGAACCTAGTAGCGTTATTCTACTAATATTTATGAAGTTACTAGAACTATTCTCCTGGCAATCAATAACCTAGTAGTCCTTTCCTACAAGTAGTCAACAGATTCATAGCGCTGTCCTACTGGTAGTCAATAACCTAATAGTACTATTCGACAGATATTCAACAATCTAGTAGCATTATTTTACTCATACTCAATACCCTAGTAGTACATTTCAACTGATAGTCAAGAACCTAGTAGTAATATTGTACATCTAGTTACAAAGTTAGTTGCACTATTTGACTGGTACTCAATAACTTAGTGGTACTATTCTACAAATATTCAACAAGTTAATAGCATTATTGAACTGGTATTCAATAACCTAGTAGTACTATTCTTCAGATAGTTACAAAGTTAGTAGCATTATTTTACTGGTATTCAACAACCTAGTAGCACTATTCTGCAAATAGTTACAAAGTTAGTAGCACTATTCTTCAGATAGTTACAAAATTAGTAGCACTGTTTTACTGGTACTCAATAACCTAGTAGTACTATTCCTCTGATGGTTACAAAGTTAGTAGCACTATTTTACTAGTACTCAACAACCTAGTAGTACTATTCTTCAGATAGTCACAAAGTTAGTAGCATTATTTTACTGGTACTTAATAACCTAGTAGTACTATTCCTCTGATAGTTACAAAGTTAGTGGCACTATTTTACTGGTACTCAACCACCTAGTAGTACTATTCCTCTGATAGTTACAAAGTTAGTAGCACTATTTTACTGGTACTCAACAACCTAGTAGTACTATTCTGCAGATAGTTACAAAGTTAGTAGCACTGTTTTACTGGTACTCAACAACCTAGTAGTACTATTCTACAGATAGTTACACAGTTAGTGGCACTATTTTGCTTGGTAGTCAAGAGCCTAGTAGTACTTTTCTACTGGTGTTCAGTAACCTAGTAGCACCATTCTACAGATAGTTATAAAGTTTGTAGCTGTTTCTAACTTGTAGTCAATTACCTAGTAGTACTTTGTTACTGGTAGTGAACAACACCGTAGTGGTATTCCACAGTCAGTTACAAATTGAAGCTAGTAGCACTATTTGACTGGTAGTCAAAAAGTTAATAGCACTATTGTAGAGTAGAGTCGGCATCTACATGTTGAGTTCGAGGATAATCCCCAGGGTGAGATAGAGGGTGAGATGGGGGGAAAACGCGACGCAAAACCGGTGGCACTCGTTGCCTACCCGGGAGACACGCGCAGCCTTCTTCTGGCTCACAGTCCTGCGTTCGGATTTATATAAGTTTTCTACCTATTTACAATCTAGCTACGTGTCCTTAACGACAAGAAAAAGGGTGACATGTAAAAGTAAAAATGGAGAGGGCAGCAACGCGTGTGCGCTGCCCTGTGGTGTTGGAGGTGTCGGGGGAAGTGTTGGAGGTGTCGGCAATGAGGAAAATAGGCCAGTTGCAAGGCCAGCGCGCACGCAGGCCTTACGCTATCCTACTGGCAGTTAACAACCTAGTATTACTTTTCTCCTGGCAGCCAATAACCTAGTTGTAGTATTTGACAGGTAGTCAACAAATTAGTAGCATTTTCCACAGCTAGTTACTAAGCTAGTAGAACCACCTGTATTTACCTGATTATCTAATCATTAGTTATATTTTCACAGCACTATAGTTCTTACAGCCCCCCTGTGCTTAAGTCCATTTTGTTTTGTCAGCCTTGTAGTAAGTTAGTATATAAAATTGGCAGCATCTATTGGTTGGCGAAGTTTATATATTTTGTTGGCAGTCTCCGTTTCCTAAGATTGTGCACGAGCCTTTCGGGGACTGCTTTTGGGAATGCGCCTTCAATATCCAGAAAGAGTACGGCCGCCACTTTACCCGAGCGCCAAGCAGCCTTGATCCTAAGCGTGAGGACGTGCATTGCGCCTGTGGTCGTGCGGCCTGGACGTCCCCCAAAGTGGTGTTTCGCCAGCAATTGGTGATTTTCTGAGAGGAATGTGATCTGGTCAGCTACTATTGGGGTGATGACCTTCCACATGTAGGGCTGAGCACCGTACCGTATACGGCATACGGCCGTATGCTTATGGTGCCAATACGGTTACGGGTACCCCCGTAACCGTAACCGTACAGCAGCCTGAAAACCCATAGACGGTACGGTACGGGTGTAAAACGGCCGTATTACGGGGTCATACGGGATTGTACGGGTGTGACATTGATAAATCTTGAGTTCCTTGAGTCCAAACGCTGGCGGGAGCACGCAAGATATGAGGGGGGGGGAAGAGCGTCTTCAATTGCACGGGTGGTGGTGATACAATACTCGATGCCGGCTCTGGGCCAAGCAAAGAGGTTTATATACAAGTATGCTAGGTGCAAGGCAGTGTTCTAAAACAAAAAGACGAATAGGGAACGTACAAAGGAGTCCTCAGTGACTTTATACATGGTATAATGTCCCCGGCGAGGTGCTGCACAAATGGTGCTTGGACCCAGTTCGCCGTCCTCGAGGCGGCGCGTGGCTTGTTGTGTTGGCGATCCAAGCATTGGCGGTAGAGAGATTCGAAGCAAGATGAGTCGGAAAATGGGAATGACAAGGAATGAATGTCGATTGCAAGGCGATGGAGGCGGAGGGAGTGGCGAGGCAGCGAGGCGCGAAGGGAAACAATGTGTCGTCAATTTGGCGGGTGCGGATGTTGTCACATGGTCGAAGTAAGCCGAATTCGAGGCTAACCCGATCCCCTACCTTACAAAGTGAAGGCAGGCGATGTTGGCAAGGAAAAGGCGATTGGCATTGGTGTGGCAAAGGCAGATGGATGGGGCATTGAGAATAGAAAGCGTGAAACGGGGGTGGCTGATAGACGGTTGTTAATCGTGCGACCGCCAGAGCTAAGTTATTTGTGCTCATGGAACAATCTAGAAGAGGGTTAGATGTCGACGAAAAGAGGGAACGTACGGAATTGCAAATGACTTTGAAGGCGACAGCAGCGTTGCCGGTTCGGGGTCGTTCAAACAGAGAAGAGAAAAAGAAAAGCGCACACGAGAGGATGGGGAAACGGGGCAGCGGTTGCCTGCTATGATCTTGTGATGTGAGGCCAGGCAATGTTTATTTATAGGGTGGTGCTGAATCTGCTGATGCGATAGCGACAAGTATGCTACGGATATTTGTGAGTAAAAGGGGAAAGAGAGGGGAAGGCAATGTGTCAGCCGGCGACAGTCCCACTTGGCGATGTAAAGAAAGGAGTGTTTGACAATCGTATTTGAATGGAAAACAAGGGTTGTTTCGAGGGCGCAAGTGCGGGCGCAGGTCCAAGTGTGGTGCTTTGTCTGTCGGCTAGTTAAAAAAGGAATGTGGAAAGGGTGCTTGGGCCATTGGATATGAAGAAAGGAGAGGGAAATGAGAGTGAGATTTACAGGACAAAGGAGCAAGGCAGAGACATAGAAAGAAGGAAAACGGCGCATTCGGCGATGTGGTATTCAACTGGCGAGACACCGTGTGTGTCGTTGTCTAGGATGGCTTGGGGCGACAAGGGTGAGTGATCCGAGTGTCTTCGGCACGGAGCTAGGGGCGAGGCGTCTTGGCGAGGCGACGGGGACGGGACTGTGGGTGTGACGACAGCGAGTAGATGCAGTGGGGTCGTTAACGTCACAGTCTTCAGCAGCGTCACAGGGCGAGATGGTCACATGTAGCACAATCGCGCTCAGAGATAAGATGTCGTGGTCATTTCCGAGGCCAACGCGATCCCCATCATACGGCCGTCATACGGCCCGTTACGGCCGTCACTTTACGGTCTGATACGGGGGGTTAACCGGCCCGTCAACCGTACCGTCAAACTGTCCCTTCAAGGCCAGACGGTGCGGTAACGGGTCCCGTATTACGGCGGCCCGTATACCCGTAAATACGGTTACGGGTGCTCAGCCCTATCCACATGGTATTTAACAGCGCAATTGGACGGTATGCCTTCGGGACGTCATAGCGCGGCTTGCCTTACGAAGGACAATGGTGTTGAACGATTTCTATGGCTTGTATTGAAGACCCTTTTCGAGCATCGCTTCGTAAATCCAGTGTAACCTTTCAACTAGCATGTCGGCGCATTTGGTCAGCACCACATTTGGGATGCCGTCCGGTCCTGGGGCCTTATACGGCTTCAGTTTCTTGAGTTGCCTGAGGATTTGCTCTTCCATGACAGCGTCTGTTTTGCAACACGCTTCCGGGTATATAGCACCTTCTGAGGGGTCCTGCGAATGCGGTTTACGGGGAAAGAAGCCTTTTGCTAGTACTGTTCCCTTTTCGCTGTTGGTGGTTGCCGTTCTGTCTTCCTCTCCTATGCTGAACTTGAGTGCTTGTATCCTCGCTTTACCTCTGTCGCTGGCCGGCACTGAGGTGAGATGATGTACAGTTCAGATATCTGGGTCTTCTGCTCTTTCGAGATAAGATCGCCAGTGCTGCTCTTTCGTACTTTTAAGCGTTCTGTTATACTCCTTGGCTACCTCCGCGTGCTCGGCGTGGACTCTGTGCGTGCGGTCGGTTTTCCGCTTGTACGACTGCCTTCCCAGTTTGTTGGACCATTTGCGGAGAAGCGTAAGCTCTTTCGTCCACCAGCGCTTCGACTTTGGGCTGATTTCCGTGATTGGGACTTGCTCTTGAATGGTTCTTTGGATTGCTGCCGATAAAGTTTCACAGCTTTCGTCCAATTGGGCTTGATCAAGCATCTGCTCCAGAGGTGGGAGGCTTGCCAACTGTACCTTCAACGCTGCATGGAATTCCACCCAGTCCACCTCTCTAAAGTTGGTGAACGGCTTGTCAGTGGAGGGTCCGAGGTGGAGGTCGAGCTCAGTAAGGACTGGAAGATGATCGATCGATGATCGATGATCGATGATCCGTCAGTATGCCTCGGGAGTCCGTCCGTGCATCACAGGATAGTAATAGATCCAATGAGTGCCCTGACAGGAAGACCTGATCCGGCCTGCTCCAGCTTTTCGTTGCGTTGTGCTGATGCGTTGGGGTTCCGCTTGGCAGGGCGAGCTCTAGACCTGCATCAGCGATAGCTTCTATTAGTTCTTCTGCGGCGGAGATCGCGTCAGGTGTGAAGAGGCGGTCATCGTCAGGGTCACCCCACAACGGATGGTGCCGGTTGAAGTCACCAAGCCAAATGATATGCGCTGTGCCAGTATCAGCATGCTCAAGTTGGGTTCGGTTTCTGCTATAATAGCTTGACAATAGCTTGACCGTGTCATTGTTATCGCAGTTGTTGTACGTGTTAAAGATCGTGATTTTGCCCCACATTCCTTTGAGTTGTATAACGGTGATGTCGCTGGATGGGAAGTCTAACTGAGTCCAAAAGTCCGAGCTGATATTCGATCGTATTAGCGTGATAGCCCTAGTTCTATTGGGCGTGCTGCCATGCACGGGGGGGTAAATCGGCGTCCAGTCCCTGGACGCGATGGTGAGATTAAAAGGTTAATGGCGGGTTCTTGCAGTGCGATTAAGTCGATTCCCAAATTTGCCAGAAGGTTATTACTGATGAGATTATGCTGACACGAAGGCGATTTATTTACATTTTGTTGCCAGATCGAAAGCTTTTTAGTTGTATCTACCATCCTTTCTGACCGTTGAGTTTGTGTTGTTCCTTGTCTTCTTTAGTCCACTTGAAAAAGGGGGTGTCGCTCGCCAGTTCATCATGTCCACCCTCTCCAGAGAGTTTGCCTTCTTCTCTGTTGCGACTAAGGGAAATAAGATTAGGGCCCGTGCACTGAGATCCACGATTCTGAGGTTTTTGTGAGGTGGTGGCCCCATTAGCCCTGCCCGAAGGGCACGATCCCTTGGTTGGGTGATTTCCACCTGAGGCTGGGAGGCTGTTTACCGCATAGACTCCCGGGAAACGTTCGTCGAGAGGGATTCTGTGCGGCCTCGCGGTTAACGTCCAACCATGCTCTGTTGGGAAAAACGGCATCGCGTTCTCTGGGTTTCTCTCGTCTTGAATGGCACAGCGCCGGCTGAATTCTGGGCAAGCTCTATCCCAGCTGGTGTGGGATTTATCGCCACAGGAAACACAAAAGATCTTCTCTTTGTTGGGGCAGGTGTTAGTACGGTGAGGCTCGCCACAGGTTCCACAAGTGTCCTTATCCACTGGACAGTCGCGGACAAAATGCCCCCATTTCATGCATTGGATAGGCTCCCGCTTTTGCTTCGTTGGCCTAACTCTCGCGTTACAAATGTTTAATCCGTCCCTGATCAACCGGTTAGCCGAGTCCACCAAGGACAGAGTCAGTATGGTGTAAGCATGAGTTTGGTCAAGTCTCCGCCTTTCTGTCAGTTCGATCCATCTGGCTTTGAAGATTTCATTTGGGCGTAATCCGTTCGCCTCCTCTACCTCATGGAGGTGCTTCTCATCTTTAGGGTCGCAGGTGATCGGGATCCTTGGGACGATCAGGTTGTACTGTCGCGACGTGATGTGCGAGCCTTCCAAGAAGGCCGTGGTGAAGGCAACCTCGATTTCTGGTTGCTTGACCCAAGCGACGGCTTCTTTACTGTTGAGGATGAGAACTAGGGCCTGTCAATGGGTTTTGAAGAGCGTCTCGACTTTAATGTCTTTTGGCTTCCCGGTGTCCACTATCTCACCAATGGCTTCGTTGGCTTTGGTAGCCAACTCCATCAGGCTCTTACCGAAGGTGATGTCCCCTTCGGTGCCGAACAGCTCTACTAGGATTTGCCTGGCTTTGCAGTCCAAATCTCCAAGGACTTTGGGGTCAGTGTTAGCTCTCAAGATCTCAAGGCCTGCGTAGGCCTAGATAAGACAGCGTCCCGGTATTTCAAGGTGTCCGTTGCGATCTTGTCTGCAGTGTCTGTAATTTTGCCGACCTTGCCCATAAGATCTTTTGTGGCGGCTGCAACGCTCTCCGTGTCCTTGAGCAGCTTATCCGAACTTGTGAGAGTTGCGTTAGAGGTATCTTGGATGCTGTCCAACTGTTTTTTGAGGGCGTTGTAGATATCTACCATGTCAGATCTAATGCTTTTTCTTATGGCACTTTCTTCGGCTGTAACCTTGAGCTTCGCTTCTCTTAACCTCTCCTTCTCGTTTTCCTCCTGAATGAAGGATAAGACCTCCTCGAGAGACTTCTTGGTTGACCTGTCTATGCCGTCCTTAGTTATGATAAGGCTGATGGTGTCTGCTATCTTCTGTAAGGTGGACACCGCGTGGTCGGTGCCGCTGCTCTGGCCGTTCCCATCTGCTGTGGTTTCTACCGTTGAGCCTTGGCTCTCCCTGGCTACAGGGCTTTCCTTTACTGTCCGCGTATTCAGGGCTTTGCTTGCAGATGTAGCAGCTGTGGTGGCTTGCGTAAGATGAGTTTTTCCACCCAGAGGACGCGTATTGGCTGGGGGTAACGCGGTAACGTCTCCCCCTACTTCAGGGAAGTAGACTGGGAAGAGTTCAGACTAGCCCTAGAACTCCGGATATCCTCCCTTCCGCCCCCGGAGAGAATAACGAACCAGCTCCAACTGGACGCCACCTATGTGGAACTAACAGCAGCGATTCAAAGCATCATCTATGAGCGAGTTCCGGTCACCGAGATCACTCCGAAGTCGAAGCGTTGGTGGACCAAGGAATTAACAACCCTCCGGAAACGGGCCAACAAGTTAGGTAGGCAGGCTGCCTGCCGCAGGCATACAAGCGGAGGTCCGACCCCTCGCATGTGGTACACACCGAGCACAAAGAGGCATCAAAAAAGTACGTTAAAACGCTAAAGACCACCAAACAGCAGCACTGGCGATCCTGGCTAGAACGGGCGAAAGACCCAGACATATGGGCCGTGCATCGTCTCATCTCCACACCGGCGAGCGACGGAGGTAAAGCGAGAATCCCAGCATTGAAATACAGGTTAGGAGAGATCGAAAAAATGGCAACCACCAACGGCGAAAAGGGAGCAGCGCTGGCCAAAGGATTCTTCCCCCAGAAGCCGCAGACGCAGGACATCCAGGAAGACGAGGACTAACCAGAAACGTGCAGTAAAGCAGGCAAAGTCACAAAGGACCAAATCCGAAGACAACTCAGGAAACTGAAACCGTACAAGGCCCCAGGCCCGGACGGAATCCCCAATATAGTACTAACGAAGAACGCCGACGTACTCGTTGACAGACTCTACCCCATCTACGTAGCAATGCTCGACAAAAATCACCACTACAACCCCTGGAAAACATTCACCACCGTCGTACTCCACAAGCCAGGCAAGCCGCACTATGATGTCCCGAAAGCATACCGCCCAATAGCGTTGCTCAACACGATGTGGAAAGTACTAACCACAATAGTCGCCGACCAAAAACCTTCCTTACGGAAAAGCATCAGCTGCTACCGAAAAACCATTTCGGGGGACGTCCAGGTCGCACAACCACTGACGCGATGCACTTACTCACACTCAGGATCAAAGCCGCCTGGCGCGCGGGAAAGGTAGCGGCGGTCCTATTCCTGGACATCAAAGGCGCCTTCCCGAACGCGGTTCCCGAGAGGCTCGTTCATAATCTCAGGAAGCGAGGGATCCCAAGAAAATACACTAAATTCGTCGAAAACATGCTACGGGGCACGGTAACCACGCTGAAATTCGACGGATACTTGTCGGCCCCCATTCACATCGACAACGGCATTGGCCAAGGGGACCCTCTCTCCATGATAATGTACCAGTACTACAATGCCGACCTCCTCGACATCCCAACCAACAAAGACGAAGACGCGATGGCCTTCGTGGACGACTCATTTATGCTAGCAATAGCGGACAGCTTCGAAGAGGCACACGAAAATTTGGCAAATATGATGGGAAGAGCAGGCGGCGTAACTGAATGGTCCACCACTCACAACTCCCCGCTAGAATACACAAAACTCGCACTAATGGACTTTGCGCATCATCAGAGCCAAAAAAGATGACCTCCGTTACAACTCCCACAGAGAACAGTTGAGCTGGTCACCAGCACCAAATATCTTGGTGTCTACTTCGATCAAAACCTCAATTGGAAGGCACAACAAGCTCACGCAGTGAAAAAAGGTACCCAATGGGCAGCGCAAATAAGGCGGATAGCGAAGCAAACATGGGGCATCACGCCCAAATACGCAAGGCGACTTTACATCAGCGTGGCGCTCCCAAGGGCACTCTACGCCATCGATCTCTGGTGTACGCCCACGCAAAGCGACCACCCAGGTACCCAGGGCCGAGAGCCATAGGTTCTAGAGAGGCTATGAGCTTGCTGAGGGATCGAACGAGTGAGCGCAGCGGGCGCAAGGGGAACAACGAGTTGGAGACAAGCGGTGGGAAGCCGTCGGAAATGGGGGACCACGCACACACACACAAGTGGGAAAAGATTCGCAGATGACATTGCCAGCCCGTTGAGGGCGCGTTTAAGTAGTCCAGAGGTCAATAAAAGGATGTGGAGCACTATTAAGTGACTCCACTATACTGAGGTGAAGGCGAAGAGGATCAAGCGGACATGGAAGAAAGGGAATGAGCGTTACTAGGACGCTAATGAAGAAGTGGGGAAAAGGGCACTCGGCCTGGGGCGCTGGATTGCCAATGCTGCCCGTTGACGCTGGCCGAGGGTCCGTGCTCAGGGGCACTTCGTCGAAATTGGAAATGAGTTTGCGGCGACGCCTTAGACATACATACGGCGCCGCCCTATTTGAGAATAAAATCAAATTAGTGTGATCAAGTGCAATGTGCCGGAGGCGTTAGAAATGCAAGTGAGACAAGGGAGCGCTCTTGGCGTCGTCCCCGGTCATTACCCTCCTCCTCCTGCCTGTGCCCGTCCCTCGTCATACCCTGATTCCACCAGGTTCAGCCAAGGTAACGAGACAACTATCCACACTGCAGCGTGCCGCCGCCACAGCGATCACGGGTGGCCTTCGGACGTCGCCAACGGACACGCTCGATGCCTGTGCATTTCTCCTCCCATCTCCGCTAAACATCGACAAACGCTGCCACAGGGCGCTCACAAGAATGGCCATGCTCCCAAAAGAGCACCCGCTGCACAGTGTAGTTAACCGTAAGAACACACGTGAGGTAAAACGCCACCGCACAGCCATTCACAACCTCCTCGACCGGTACCAGGACAGCATAGACCCGAGAAAAATAGAGAAGATCCCAGCAACGTCGCAAGACCCAATCCTCGCAGCCGCAATCCCATTCGCGATAAGTATTCCCGAGGACAGAGAAAGTTCGACGAGGGAAGCCAAGAACGCGGCAGAGGAGGTACAGGTATTCTCGGATGGTTCAGCCATAGAAGGCAAAGTAGGAGCGGCAGCGGTACTGCTGAGAGCAGGTAAACCCGCGCGCACACTTCACCTCCACCTCGGCTCGGAGGAAAAGCACACAGTCCACGAGGCGGAATCGGCGGGAATCGTACTGGGCCTCCACCTTATTAGCACGGAGAGAAAAAACGGCACCACATTCGCGCTCGGATCCGACAATCAGGCCGCGATCAAAGCATTCCAGTCCAACCTCAGAAGTTCAGGCCACCACCTCGCAAGGGAAGCCCTGCGCATCGCCCACCAGATCCTCCACAGAAAAAGAAAAACCAAGTACGCCCTAACAATCAGATGGACAGCTGGACACGAAGGTATCGAGGGTAACGAAGCCGTAGACCGGGAGGCGAAAAAAGCAGCGGAGGGGCTCACCTTGGACTTAACTGGCAACGCTCCTCCCCCCGTACCTGAGAAAACCCCTACTCACGAACCCCTCAGCAGTAAAGAGAGCTCACACCGATCGTCTCAAATTCAAGTGGACAAACACCTGGCGCAAATCGAGAAGAGGGGAGAAGATGCTTCAGATCGATAGCTCCACCCCGTCAAACAAATTCCTCAAAGCGATCAGCTCGACAAACATCACGCGCAGTACCGCTAGCTTGTTATCCCAATTCAGACTTACACACGTTCCTCTCAACAGTTATCTAAAGCGATTTAAAAGGGTGGACAGCGCAAGCTGCCCAGCGTGCGGAGCAGACCAAGAGACCATAGTGCACTTCTTACTCTTCTGTCCAGCATACGCTCACGAAAGATGGGCACTAGCTCGTCAAGTCAAAAAACAGAGAAAAGCGATCTCTATTGAATCCTTACTCGGAGACCCCAATTTAGTAACCCCGTTGGGGAATTTCATCAATGCTACGCAGCGATTCACACCTCGCGGTGAGCAAACGATAAGCCTAAACCAATAGGTTACACCAGTTCTACACCAGGTCACACCACAACCGGAGCAAACTCACGCTCAGTCAGAGCACAAAATACTTCCCTCCTTGTAACGTCAAAGCGCGCGCTAGTACTGCGCAAGCGCTTTCCTCAAGACTCAAGTAAAAAAGGACGATACGGGGTGCCCCACACGAGTCGGGCTCCCAGCACGCTATCCGTGCTCGTCGATTTTACCGCATTCAACGTTACGCGATGATGGCCATAGGCTATGGGAGAGAAAACGGCAGAGACAAAGGAATCACGTTTATTCATTGTACCAGATTCGCATGTATATGTCCATGAAGTGCTACGTGGGGTTCTGTACCCCGCGGCGCACACAAATCCAACTCAAAAAAAAAAAAAAAAAAACGTCACCCCCTTTGACGGGGGCTTTGACATTTTTTAAGACCGTGAATTCGTCTTATGAACGTTTTTATGGAGGATATGTGATGTATGTATAAGAATGTGTTGTTTTTATTGACTATATCCTACTTCTTTGCTAACACCTTCGTTGGCGAGTTTCTTAGCCGCGGAGGTGGTGGTTGCCGAAAAAGGAAGTCCAGCGTAAGATATACTTGGATGCGACAGCGGGAGTTTAAGACGTCAATATATCAATATCTAGAACACCCTTTTACCAGGTATTTGCGATTCCAAACGTTCCAGGTCCTCTTCGGAAATTTGTGAGCTGCCACCGTGATGTACCATGCGAGCTAAGTGTGGAGTAAAGCACATGTGTGTATATACGCCATATTTAATACATACCTCGAGGCCGGCTCTTTTTTGGCGGACTGATCCCAGGTGATCCTTGCCTCTTTCTAGGTGGATCTGAGTCTGCTGAGCTGGGGAGGACCCGTTGGGCTGGCTCTGCTGTAAGCTCAAAGTTGAGATGAAGGGCAGGGTGAGGCTGTTGGACATAAACGCACGAGTAGGACAGTAATCTCCCTCTCTGGTCTCAAGACTGAGGTTGTCGATTGGGGTGGTAATGTCTTGATCTTGAGGAGACAAAGGAGCTATAGGTGTAGAGGTATTTGTCAGCGAGCATGTCAGGCAACCATTTGATGTGACAGCACACCTGTCAAAGGGCTGACTCTACGTGGAGTGTAACCGAGGTCATCTGATTCGGTTTGTTGGCTTCAGCGGCATATCAAAATACGCCACCTCCTGAAACTTACTGGTTTGCATGCGGGGGTGTGATGGCAGGGTGGTGCCTGGAGGAGGAGGAGAGCCTGGAGAGGAGGCGGTGGATACACGTATATATGCTGTACTGCCCTGTCCACGTACCTCGCCTGGACCTGGCAGAGCGGCTCTCTATCTCACTATCGTTTTGGCTACCATCGGTATCTGAGTCGGCGTCGTCATGGCCGCCCACGGCTTTATTGTTGTTAGTCAGCAGCGCCAGATCTAGCCTTGCTATTCCACATCAACTCACCTAGAATCGTATGGAAAAAGTCACTGTTATCGGACCCATCGTTCTCTATTATATCATCTTGATTTCGGACGTAAGCCTAGCTGTATATGATCTTGGCTGCTACACCAACATACCTGACTGGCCATGGGAAGCCAACACACCCTCCATTGCTCCATCAGAGCCGCTGCTCACATCCATGCCAGCCTCACCAGAAGGCATGCTGTAGTCATCCTGATCTATGTCTACCAGTAGATTTAGTTTCAAAGCTATCGCATCACCAGTATAAGTCACGTACCGTCGGCTCCCAAAATCTCAGGTCTCTCCCAAACCTTGAACTTGGAAACTTCCCAATTTGGCGTCATATATGCTAGGCTCTGGTCCCATTCATTGGGGTCAGCCATTTCGCCGCTCTTTATCTCGATTGAACGCATGGTCCACTGTCGGGCCTGGTTTTGCTTCAACGCCTGTGTTCAAACCATGTGAATAAACTGTGCCCTAGTCAGCCAACTCTCACCACATACATCTAGCAGCTTGCGAACACCATCAGCGACTTCAGGAGCGACCATGTTGGCATATGTCGGATCTCCTGGCTTCACCAGTGCGACTTTGTGCTTAAGGATGCGGTTCAACAGCCCGACAACCTGTCGGCCCCCGTCATTCGCATCAACCATGCACGAATGGTCCAAGAGCAGTTTCCTTGCATCGGCAGGAGAGGCATGCTCCTGGTGCTCCCATTTAACCCCATCAGGGTAGGCCCATTTGATGCCGCCTTGGGTGAGGCCACAATTCAGGACCTTGAACAGACTGGTCCGTAGGAAGCGGGCTGCAGTTGACTCATAAAGAAGCTTTGGTCGGTATTCCGAGACGACCAGGGCCTCTGCAAGGGCCATGAGGGCATGCTTTGGGATATCCCGCTTGGCATTCTTGACAGACTTAGAGGACCAATGGTGGATGCTTCTTACGCGCAGTGGCCATGGGCTGCCCTCCAGCTCCTTGAACTTTGTATCAGGATCACGGCTCAATTTTGGGTCAAGCATTTTGTCAACCAGCTTCTTATAGGAAAGGCCGCTGTCCGGCCTTTTCTCCATCTCAAGATCTACCCGGGCAATGAGATCCTCATCCAGATCGCCCGTTGGGCGAGAACGTAGCCTGATCATTTCTGGACTGGCAAGATCGGTCTCAAGCTGGCAAAGGCTCTCGACGTTGGAGATCAGAAGCCATGGAATCTGTGACCAAATAGGTTAGCCTCTCACTTTGCAGGTAATAGAGGGTCTCCACCCACATCCGTCAGCAGCTTAGATGCGCCTTCCTTAGTCCAATATGACGTCGTCTCATTTTTGATCTCCTGAAAGAGCCATGAGGTAATGTTGCGAGGGAGAGCCCCCGTTCCCGCACGGAGCAGGAAATACTGGGCCATTGGGTAGACCCAACTGACGATCTGTGGTGAGTCACATCTTAGTCTCAGAGCCACAACACATCTTTGGGAACATGTACCTCAGTGACTGCACCTTCAAACTTCATAAGCGTACCTGCCATCGCACCAAAGGCGGAAGGTGTCAGCACCGGAACCCGAAATCGCCTTCCTGGATAAGTGCCAAATGCAACTTGCGCTCGGAATGTAAGGCTATCCTTGACATCCCCCATTGCGTCGCGCTGCTCCTGGCCAGTAAGAGTGGGTCGAACATCCTTGATCCTGCGAAGGAGGAACTCATTGATGTTCTGGTCATATTTCATGAATGCACGGTTGTACTCTGGAACATCAAATCCAAAGCATTGTGAGGCATCCTTGAAATCTGCGGATGTATTTTCGATTTTGATCATGAGGGGATCGTCTTTCACCACAGTGTCTGCAAATAGATGTGGCGAAGAGTCAAGGTACTGGCGATGTGCAAGCGTGTGGTGCTCCACCATCCACACCATATCGCCGTCGTTGATCGGCTTCTCGTTCTTGTAATCCTCCAGCAGCAATGTAAGCCTTTTCTTATCCTTGTTATCGAGGAGTTTGTCTGATGAGATCATCAGTTTGAGGACCATAAACATAAGTAGCCCAATCTCTACGATAAGCTGTATGTCGAAAATAGGGCATCAGAAGTGAGCACTTTACTCCAGAGGGCCATGCCACATACCCCTCCTGACGGCGATGTTAGTAAGCGTGAGAGCCAGGCGACGTTCCATTGGGAAGACACCATCCAGGTTATGGGCGTCGCATGCTGGATTTCCAGCAGTTTATAAAATCTGGGGTCTTCGAAGATCATAACTAGGCGGCGATCCCCAATGGCTTTGAGACGTATTTCCTTGCTCTTTCCAACAGTCCCTTGCCATTGCTTCATCGCCATCTCGATCTTCTCTCCATCTGTTTCTGTATAGCCAGCTGTCCTCCTGTTCCGTGCCAGGCTGACGCAGTGCTCGTCGCTTATCTTGTCTATGTGATGATGAGGTTGACATATTGATACACCAGCGAATTACTTGACTCACCAGAATCCAGAAGCATGACGCCCCATGGCCCAACAAACTTTAACGAATTTTCGTAGTCAGCCAAGTCGAGCTCGAGCGCCTTTATATCATTCTCAAGGCTGTTCTTTGTTTGTCTCGCTTCATCTGTCTCCGGCGGTCGCTTGACAAGGCCCTTCAAAATATTCTTCTTCGAGTTGATTGAGCCCTCCAGGCGTTTAATCTTCGCCTCATGGTCGGACTTGATTAGAACTACAGCATCTCGACGATGCTGGCCTCCGATGACCGTTAGTTCTGATATCGGTGCATCCTTTTTGAGGCAGAATGGCAGAGCTGGGGCAGCGAGATTGGAGGTAACACATGAGGGGTCGACATGTTCAGGGTCGATGACGATCATAATACGGTTCTCATTGGAGAATACGCGAAAACCCTCTTCTAGAAGGGCGTTTCGCATCGCCCTGGCTTTCGAAACTATGCAAGGGCGGGGGTTGTACGGGTTTGGTTCTTTGAAGCGGAGTGGAAGGTTCGTCAGGTCAATGACGTTGTAGGAGAAAACGGCATCTTGCTTGGCCCTTTCTGCAGGGTCAATGGATGCGATCTTCCTCATAACCTTGTGGCTCTCCTCAATATCTCTGGATGTTTCGTGGATTTGCCGAATAAGATCTGGTGCAGCAGTATCCATGCCGTGCTCAGGCTCGGCCTGCTCGGTGGACTGGTTTTCAGGACGTGCCTCGTCTTCGGAGGACCCAGCATCTGCAGTTGTTGGGAGCATTAGCTTCTGAAAGCTAAGGGAGTGATACATATGTTACGCACTGTCTTCCCTTGACCTTGTGGATGCCTTCCCCTTTAAGTTCTTCGACGAAGACTTCGACTTAGGTCTCGCTTTTGTTTTCCCTTTTGAGCTGGCTCCCTCAGCAGCTGTGGTTGCGACAGCTGCGGTCGCTGCGGCCTCGCTAGCTGACTCACGGTCCATAAAGCTGTGTTTCGTTGGGAGGAGGTGAGCCAAAGGTGACCGGTGAGCGGTTTGAATCGATGTAAGGTTGGACAGAGGTTGTGCCCTGTTGCCCAGCGAATTCACATGTGGTGCTGACTCGGCGAAATCCCTATCTCATGATCATGTGCCTGCCTGAGTATTTGGGGATTCCCCACCAAGGGATTTTCGAGCCTCATTTTTCAGGGGTAAGGAAGGTATTCAATATAGGGCTGAGCACCGTGTCCGTCTATACGGGCATACGGGTCCCGTCCCCGTCCCGTCTGGCCTTGAAGCTTGAGGGGACAGTTTGACGGGAGGGTTGACGCGCCCTACGAGAAATGCGTTGACGCCATGTGACCCAATCCGACGTGGGCTGACCTGGGTGGCGAAAACTGACCCAGAGGGGTGCCAGTTGATTAACGTTGATTAGTGGTTCGGCTGTGTAATGCATGTCCTTCGTCTTCAGTACCACTACAATGCTATATGATTTCAAGTTGAACACAATACATTTTGAGCACATCTCAGCGGTTTCCGCATCAACTGCATTCTTCCTTGGAACAACTCATTTCGACGCTTTTGCAATTTGATTCTCAACTCTTTCTTCCCCCTTTCTTCTCCTCTCGCAACCACCGCCATCGCCTTCGCTAACATCGTCAATATCACTGTCATCGCATCATGAAAGTTGCCACCACAATCCTTGTCAACCCACCTCACCACACTCTGCACTACCTTCACTATCACTTCGGTCCCCAATCAGACTCTCTGAATTTCACTCTTCGGCGCAATTCCCTCCCTTCGTCGCAAGACCGTTGCTCACCAGCTCCCTTTCACCCCTTTTCATTAGGTATCACTGATCTCACCCGTCTTAGCCTCCGTAGCGGAACCGCCATCTGCACACCTGCGCTCAACCACGCAGAATCGTCATGATCCCAGATATTAGTGGCCTGCAAGGTAGAGCGGAACTTTCCTCCGTATATCTGCATAATGGGCGACCTCTATGACATCAGGGGGTTTAGTAGGACCAGCTCTTTTCTGTCTGAGGCTCATGGTATTAATGGATACTCATTGCACGCGTCGAGCTCAAGATGCGCATTGTGGATAAGGAACGCATCATGCGCGGATGTGCCACACTGATCCCCGGTTGGGCCGGCACAAAGCAAGTTCGTGGGTAAGCATGACGACCTCAAGCCCGGGCCTCAAGACGAAAACGAGTCAGCTCCTTGACGGCGGGATGGGACGGCAAACATGTAAAGGTGCGTGGTTCTTTCTGGTGCTGGTGCCGTTTGGCTGGCTTGAATTTTGCACTTGTCGTTTGATCCTCAAAGTCCCCCTTCGCCTCACCTCAAGCCTGCATCCGGTGCTACTCTGGGTCCTTCACCAGCTGACCCCATAAATGTGCGCTCCTCAATAGCTGCTGTCCCATATCACCCACAGCATTCGTGGACCCTATCCAGTCGGGCCCTTCAAGTTGCTTGGGGCCGCACCCTCACCGTTCTGGCATGTTACTGTTTATGGGACTGTTTTCGTATGTTCCCTTATCATTTCTTTTGTCTTAGACTTGCCCTCTTCGCTAGCTGTTCCTTTCCACCTTAGTCATTGGATATCGAACATCTTTTTTTTTTTTTTTTTGAATTAAATTTTATAGTCCTTAGCTGTAGGCCATCAGACTTACTATGAAAGATAAGATACATGCACGAGACGGTATTCATCGTAGGTAACAGGAGGAGGGTTTAAAGTGTAGAAGGCAGTAAGTAGAAGGTAAGAAATGAAAGAGGTTTAAAGGACTATAAGGGGCAGAGCCATGCTGTCGACTCGGCACTTACCAATCAAGGAGGGTCTGGTCGGGGGGGCAGAGGGCGAAGGAGACGGTTGGTGGTGTGTTGGAATTCGCCAAGTTTGAAACTGCTGTCAAAGGTGCTGAAGATGTAAGTTTCAAACGGGAAGGGTCCGAAGATCCGACGGCGAGGTGAAGAAAGAGGTGAGCATTCGAACAAGACGTGGTGTGTCGAGTTCGGGTAGCGGACCCTCGGACTAAGCTGCAGGGAACGCCTCCGTCCGCTTGGGCTAAGCCACTGGGGATGGGGAGGGAAGCTCGGGAGGGATCAGGGGAAAGGGTAGATTGGGGGTTCGCGTGTTGGATTGCCATGAGGCGATCGAAACCGGCTTGTTCCGATAGCGGCAAGGAAGGGGTAGAGGGTAGAGGGGTATCGTGACACGGGCACCAGAGGGTGTCACCAGCATTAGTGCAGAAAATTTGAGAATAGGTGCAGGTGAAGGCGTGGTCGAAGGCGAGTTGGACCGCGGAAGAAGACGTGCGGCGGTCTTTGCGGTGAAGGGCGCCAAGGTAGAAAGGGGGAGGTTTGCCGTCAGGCCGGATAATAGATTGCCAAATGCGGCTGTCGCGGCGAAGAAGATTGTATTGATCTTGGAAGAGGTGAAGGAGACAGGCTTTAGGGTTGGTAAGGGAGGGAGGAGGGAGGGGAAAGACGATGTGTTGTTGTTCCTCCGAAAGGGAGTCAATCCGTGCCATGCCTGGGAGACCAGACCACTTGATGGAGTACCTGAAAACGTCAACGTGATGCACAGGGTCTGCAGAGAGAAAATCGGAAAGGAGTAAAGTAAAAGACCAAGAGAGGTCAAGAAGCGCGTGTTTATGTGAATGAAAGAGATAATTTGAAAGGGAAAGATCTGGAAGAAAAATGCGGATGTGATTAGAAAGGGGAGCGTACGTAAGGCCTTGGCAGATGGCAGCAAAGAGCGTGCGTGGCCTAGAATGATCTCTCATCGCACCGTGGTGGACGAGCGTCTGCCCTCGAAAGAGCAGGAAGGAAGCTGCGAAAGGGGGAGAAGGGATGGTTAGCAAGCGAACGAAGAGGTGAAAAATATCGTATGATGGAGTGCGTATGAGTGTTTTTGTTGCCTCCTTGGATTCGCGACTTAATGCAATGACAGTATTGTCACGAACCTGGGGATGAGTCCAGATACTCTCATAAGTAGGGGAGGGAAAAGTAAAAGGAGGAAAGGAGTCAGGAAGAAGACGTGTAAGGGAGGTGGGAGGGTTAAGGGAGAGATGCCAGTCTGTGGCGGGATTAAAAGTGGTAAGCGTACGGATAAGGGTGAAAGGAGGTAGGTGTTGAATACGAAGACGAAAAACGTCAGTGAGTTTAGATAGGGTAAGGGTAATGGGGGAATGGCCATGAGATAGTGTAAAGGTACGATGGGGGTGGTTTTGAAAGCGCCACTCATTTTCCGAACTGCGTCGTTTTGGGCGACTTGGAGGATGTCCATGAGGCCTTTATTACGGGCGAGGGTGGAATAGAGGGGGAAGCCATAAGTGAGAACGGGAAGGATAAGGGAATGAAAAATTTTGCGCCAGTTGGCATAGTCGAGGCCCCGTACGGAGTTCCCAAGAATGCTGAGGGCGCGGATGGTTGATCTGGCACGGTTGGCCATAATGGTCACGTGATGAGTCCAACCAAACCAATGGTGGATGAAAATGCCAAGGTAGCGAATGATAGTGGAGCGCTCAACAGTGTAGGAACTGGAGGCTGAGGTGTGGGGGTGGATGGCGGGAATAAGGGGGCCATTAATGTGTACCATGGAGCAAGGTGGGGAAAAGGAAATGAACGCAGTCTTGTCTGTGTCGCAGGTCAATCTGCTCTGTCCTAACCACTCCGTGATCTCTTGGAGTCCGCGTGTGGCATTGAGGGAAGAGAGAGAATGGGTCTTGGCGTTGGCAAAAATAGTGCCGTCATCAATGTACATATTAAGTCCGTGATGAACCCATGAAGAGTTGAGGTGTTTAAGAAGAGGAGATGTATAGACAGCAGATAAGATAGGAGAAAGGGGGGAACCTTGGGGAGTGCCGTGGTTAAGGGTGATCGGGTCTGATTTGAAGCCGTTGAAGGAGAGGCGAACGTGGCGGTTGGAAAGGAAAGAACAGAGCCAAGAGCAGAGGGTAAGGGGGAAGCCAAGGTTATGAAAGATATGGACGATGTGATCAATATTGATGTTATTGAAGAAGCCTTGAATGTCAAAGAGAACAACAGACGCTGTGAAGCCGGCCCGGATGGCGGCTTGAGCGTTGTGAACTAGACATAAGGCTGCATCGGTAGCACAATGATAGTCGCGGGATCCAAATTGGGTGTTGGGGAGGATGTCATAGAGATGGGAATCGTGAAGAACCCGTTTGGCGATGATTTTTTCAAGCAGCTTGCCGCAACACTCAAGGAGGCTAATGGGGTGGTAGGCTTTGGGGAGGCGGTAGTCGGGTTTGGCCGGTTTGGGAATGACAACGACAAGGGCGTCAGACCAAGGGTGATGTCCGAGAGTGATGGAGGCATTGAAGATGTCAAGGAAACGATCAGGTCAAGACCGGAATGCCCATTTGATAAGCTGGTATGAAATACTGCTAAGTCCTGGTGCGGACTTGTTTGAGGTGCCGGCTAGGGCCGAGGCAATCTCCGCTTGGGTGATCGGGGGAAGGGAACGTGTGGGAAGAGGTGTGGGGTCATCGGGTTGGGAAGGATGGACGTGGGGTCCTGTGGTGACGAAGAAGCGGTCTTTGAGAGCCTTGGTCATCTCGAGGGTGTCGTCGGAGACACGCATGGGTGCGACAAGGAGAGGGGGGATCCGCTTGACAGAGCGTCCCTTGCGCCAAGCTGCGGCTTCCCAGAGATTCTCAGAGGTGGTGTGGTGGAGGAAGTCATGTGCCCATTTGCGCTTGGAAGCAGCGATAGTGCGGCGGAGGGTTTTGATGGCCGCTTTGCGGGGAGGGCCTAGACTGTGGTGAGAGCGGCGGCACATTCCTGATCCCACCAGCGGATGCCACAAGGGTCAGGGGCTTTCCTCTTCGAAAAGACTTGGGAAGACGCAAGGTCAACATCCGTATGGAGCTGGCAAGCTGCGAGGTCAAGTGAGGAGATATCGGAAGTGGGTATAGATGGGAGGGGACTGAAGATCTTGAGCCACGAGTCCATGTAGAGATCGTCGATGGCATATCCAGAAAGGGAAGGAGGTGGCGCGATGGCGATAGACTCGGCCAGGTACCAAAGGAGGCGTAACGCTGCGTGATCCGAGGAGATTAGACTCCTGGAAGGAGATGTGAAGGTCGGAAATCTGTCCGGAGATCGCCGCTGCTTCGTTGATAAGTACGGCAATCATTTGGGTCACATCGTTTTGATACGAAACTCCGCTCTGCCGGTGCTCTGCCGGTGCAAGGACCATTGTCACCGCACCAGAAATATTATTATGTAACCTCGAATTCACAAATCCAATTGTTGTTGGCTGATTATCAAAAGCTGATTATCGATTATCAATTTCCCAACGTCAGAGCGAGAAAGTTGATTGCATGTATTTGAATTCAAAATATCACAAGGGCTCATTACAAAATCACAAAGTGAGGAAGGGACACAGCAAAACACATTTGGGATTCTGGTGAACTATAGGTCATGTGCTCCCCAGCACCTCAACGAGCCAGAGCGAAGCGAGGGTTATGTACATGGGCAAATGTACCGTAATTTCATAGCAAACAGAGAGGTCGCCTTGGCGGCGAAGATGGACAGGGAAGAAAGGACGTCTCAGACAAAGTGGGCAAGGTGAGAGGTAGTGAGGCCGGAAGGAATGAGCGGCTGTGGTGGAAGAGTGAGAAGGTGTGGGGAAGCGACGGTAAGGTTGGACTCACACTGGACACAAAGGTCATGAGAGAGGGAATGTGAACAAATGGCGGAGGTGAAATGAGTGTCAAGGTGTTGGCTGTGAGCATTCATCGGGTCGGGCATGAAAAGAACGTTAGTGGCCTAGCCATATACTGGAAGACGCTAAACCGGCGTACATGAAGCCAGCCAGGTTGAAGAACGAGAAGATGGCATGATGAAGGCAGGGCGGATGGAACAAGGGGAAAACCGTGTGCGGTGATGGGGCTGTGGGTAAAGGAGATGATAGTGGTTTGAAAGAAAGATAGGTTTGGTGAGTGAGTGCTGTTAAAAGTCCCTCAGACGTACACGTGTAAAGCCTTGCCTGAGCGTCGTGCTTGCGCTTGCACATGCCTGTGTGATATCTGCGGTCGATGTAGCAATAGTAAAGTCGGTCGAGGCATCGAGCTTCACGAATATGGTCGAGGAGACTACGCCCCCGAAGGCCGTCAGCCCAATGTCGAACTGAGGGATGAGGTAGCCCATCGATATACCAGTCGAATCCCTGTGCAAATGGGTCGCCTACGATGAGAATACACCCATGCGGCGGGCACGCGACGGACGTGCACACGGGCCTGCAACTCCACCACTTCCCATAATGTCTAGATTATGTACCGGTCGCGCTGATCCTCGCGTGACTCAGGTGCTCGCCTTATAGGAAGGGGTGATACATGGTAACGGAAGTCGTTGTGGGCGTTGTGAAACTGGAACTGGTTGAATTAGAAGGGTCATTAACAGGAGGTATATTGTGCGTCTCACCTGACTGGGTCGTTAAACATGTTTGAGACAATAGCAATGTGCTTGAGGGTGTCGGCGTAGGAGAAGGGGAGATAGAGGCATAAGGATGCCACCATCACGGTCTCGAGTGAGTGGGAGACGACTTGCATACTGAGTGGTGGGGTTTTGGGAAGAGTGGCGAGTAGTTCCAATATAGAGAAGCAGAAAGCAGAGAAATGAGCCACAACTGGCTATAATGATGGTGAAAGGAGGGAAGGGCACGCCAAACCGTTCAAAGAAAGGTGATTGACGATGCAAAAAGACTCACTCCCCAGGAATTGACAATTAACTGTTGGAGTCCCACAATGCTCGAAATAACGGATAGTGGTTCGATGATGTCCAATGCCAAAGGTGTATGGGGAACATGGGAGGGTAGTGAGAGGGTGGAGTGGATGCGGTGAAAGAGAGGCGTCGAAGGCGAGCGTCGGTGATTATTACATACATAGGCCAGACCTGTCGGATGGCACTGGCAGCAAGACTGTGCAGGCGGGCAAATAAGTAGAAAAGAGGAGATGGACAGATAAAAGCAGCCGAAGATCCAAAAAGTTAAAAGAGGGTAAATGAGAGACGAAGAATGACGACAGAAAAGCACCAGAAGATTAAACTCCAGGGGGATTACCAGACAGCACGCGTCGCGTATGCAAATTGGCTGTGTGCGCTCTTTGGCTTTTGGGAGGCGACAGCCGACAAAGTAGGGGCAGTTGAGGCCACCGCTTTCAAGTTCATACTAGTAGGCCTTACAAGTGAAGAAACAGATCCGTGGCCATTTACACAAAATGCAGAGCCGGGACCACACACTGTTCTGGCCATAGGTAACATTATTAGATTCCTGACATCGAAAAGCGAAGGTGTAACCGCAACATTTTTAAGAGTAAAATAGACGGTGCACGCTATGAGTTGGGTATAACTTGAATGTGCTGTGGCACCCAACATGTTCTTTCTGTTCAATTGGACAGACACAAGACTCGGAAGCGACCTCACCCTCTCTAGCGATTGAGTTCTACTCTCCCGCACGCTTTTTTTTCCGTGTCCTAACCGGTCCCCCTTCCAGAGCTGCCCCCCATTCAAGTACCTTCGCCGGATGTTCGCCCCTTGTCTCACACATATGCACAATATCAAGCGCCATCGTCGTCTGCCCCATTCGATCTCCAATCGAAAGCTTTCCCGGCTTGTGAGTGTGATCGCTTTCTTTCCATGTCCCGTCTCTCCCTCTGCGGTTCCCAGCTTGTGCCCCTCCCCTGGTCTCTTTCGTTTCTTGTCCTGACGCATCCATCCGTCAGCGGTCTCCAGAGGGTAAGTGCCCCTCAGTCGGTCGCTCTCTCTCCGTATCCTCACTTGTCCTCCCCCTCTGTAGTCCACAGCTCGTTCCCCTCACTCGGACCCATTCCCCCTTCACTCGGCCCTTTTCCTTCCGTGGCCTTCCGTATCCCTCCCTCAGTGGTCCCCAGAGGGTGAGTACCGGTGAGTGCCCCTTACTCGGTCCCTTCCTTCCTGTGTCCTGACATGTCTCTCCCTCTGCAGCGATTTCTAGAGGGTGAATACCCCTCACTTGGCCACCCTCCTTCTGCGCCCTGACAAGTCCCCCATGCAGTCACCAACTCATGGGTACATGGGTGCCCGGTCGCTTTCTTTCTGGCGCATCGAGTGCTCCCTTGCCCTATTGCGACGGTGTCCTGACTCCGTCCCTAGCCGCGCCCTTTCGCGGGTTACTGTTTAGGACCTTTACTGGATATAGGGATATCTTTCGTGCGTTTTCCTACCCCATTTTGATATTGAGGTTCTGCTCTCCATACTACACCTTCCGAAATTGACTTAAGCTTTCCTATTGAGCACCACTGCATCGTCTCTCACCCTCGTCGTCCACACACTCAACATCGCATACATCACAACGATTCAGTAATTTTGGACTTTGCCAGCAAGTATCATTGCACTGTTCCTCACCCCCGTTGCTTTTGCGCTCGACGCTGCACACCTTACAACAATTGAGTAAAGCTTTCGGACACCGCCCTTTTTCATCGCATATGGCACTGTGCAGCCTGTCGCCAGCAGGATCACCTTAGACGTTCGCTGTTATATTTCCCCCTCTTACTCACTTCTTCGCATAGAGTACTGTAAGGCGTGCGTGCGCGCTGGCCTTGCAACCAGCCTCTTTCCTCATCGCCGACGCATCTGACAAACCGCCTGAAACCTCCGATGTAGCACTAAATGAAAGTAAAGTTTGGGGAAAGCGAGCAGTGAACGCAAAGGAGCGTGAGTGGTGAACAATCTGTGTAGCGGACGCTTAGTTGGGCACTAGGATGCACACACTAAGGGTCCACTACACGACATACAAAAAGTACTTAAAGGATTGTAACAACGGATGCTAATTAGAGTATGTACTGTATCTGAATTAACCAAACCAAACACCGGGTAGGAGCACTAGCACGCTGCGCACTGGCAGCGCGCGCTGTGTGGCCCTCAATCCGGTGGACCTGGCTGTGTCCTGGCCGACTGCCACTTCCGCAACATCCGACGCCACAGGGCAGCGTGCACGCGTTGCTGCCCTCTCCATTCTCACCTGTCAGTATTTTTCCTGTTGTTAAGTACACGTCGTAGCCTAGAATGTAAGTAGCTACAAAACTATATAAATTGGCGTGCAGCACCGGGAGCCAGGAGAACCCAAGGAGCACCCATGAAAATATAGACCCACTTTTCCCCTTCCCTCTGCCTCCTGCACACGCTTGTGACGATTTCCCTCGCGCGTTCTCGGTCCTCCGGGATCGCGGCCCCTTCCTCTCACCCTCTATCTCACAACTGGGGACTTTCCTCAACTTGCAAGTAGACGCCGGTTCTACCTTACAGTACTTGTCCCGTACTGTTTCAACCTGCATATAAAAACTCTGCGTTTGGCTTCGTCTAGAGGCTATGAAACTGTGGCCTCACTCCCCCCTCTCCGTTCTTCTGTGTGCTTCTGCCCGACAGTCTGACGACCTCGCAAGCCTACTGTGCCGCCAACCGTCTTTCCGGTCCTTCGCCTTTCCATGTTTGTGCTCGCTATTCTCAAACCTTCAGTCATCTGCCTTTGCATCACAAACGCGGACTGTCTTCGCCTTGCCAACGTTGCCCGCCTTCGCCTCATCCGACGTTGATCAACTTTGCCTCGCTTGTCTCAGCCTCGCCGACACCTCAAGATATTCGCTAGCATCAACCCCAACACACCGACATCTTCCATTCTCCAGTTTTCGACCTTCTTCGCGCGTTCACGCTCATTCGGGAACTGGGCCTCTTCTCCCACCTCCCTCAAGAACCTCTTCAAACTTAAAGAACTCAGGATTTATCGAAATTACACCTGTATCATCCCGTAAGACCCTGTATACGGCCGTATTGACACCCGTCCCGTCCCGTCGAAGATTTTCAGATCATTGTACGGCTACGGTTATGGGGTACCCGTAGCCGTATTGACACCATATGTATACAGCCGTATCCCGTATACAGGACGGTGCTCAGCCCTAATTCAATATTCAGTTATGGCTAATATCACACGGCATGATGTTGCTGTGCCCAGGACCTGACTTATGAGTATGTGAGTTTACGAGTGGCCCTATGGCCATGGCTGATACGACTTTGTAAGACACAGTTAGGCGTTGCTTCTGCCGCGAGTTTGTGGTGGGAAGCACTGGTCCGGCAATGGACACGTGGAGTTTCGACTCCAAAAATCTGTCTTCTCCTTCAAAAAGGCTCGATAAAATGTAGAAAATGTTGAACAGACACAGCACGACTATCACATGCAGTCGGACTCTGCAGCAGGACACTGGCTTGTGATTCAAGCCAAGGACTTTATACAGTCACTTCCTCTCCATTTTCATACATACATACGCGTCCTCACGCGTCACGTGCCTCACACGTAGAGAGGCTATGAGCTTGCTGAGGGATCGAACGAGTGAGCGTAGCGGGCACGAGGGGAACGACGAGGCGGAGACAAGCAGTGGAGAGTGCACGGAAGTGGGAGGATCACACTCACACACAAGGGTTGGAAGGGATTCACAGATAACATTGCCAGCCCGTTGAGGGCGCGTTTAAGTAGTCCAGAGATCAATAAAATATGGTGGAGCACTATCAAGTGACTCCACCGCAGCATGCGAAAGCGAAGGGGATCGAGCGGACATGGGAGAAGGAGAATGAGCGTTACTAGGACGCTAATGAAGAAGGGGGAAAAAGGGCACTCGGCCTGGGGCGCTGGGTTGCCAACACTGCCCGTTGACGCTGGCCGAGGGTCCGTGCTCAGGGGCACAATACGAATTTGAAAGGGGAGCGGACAACGCCCTAGAAATGCGATTGGCGCCGCCCCTGTTTAGAGATAAGATCGAAATTGTCAGTAATGAATCCAATCACAAGATAATGTGCCGGAGGCGTTCGAAATGAAAGTGAGACAAGGGAGCGCTCTCGTCGTCGTCCCCGGTCATTACCCTTCTCCTCCTGCTGCGCCAGCATGCTGCGCCCGTCCCTCATCATACCCTGATTCCACCAATTAGTACCAAAAAAAAAGGAACGGAATGACATGAGGAATGCTCTAATGAGTCTAATTAACTGGCACCCCGTGGGCAGTCAAAATTGAACTTCTTTGCAGCATATCGAGCCACTCCCTCCCCAAATATCAAAAAATAGGCGTTGTAGAGCGCCAGTGACGTTACCCCCTCTAGTGCCTCTACCACTTGGTGGTAAAGTGACACCACTACGTCGTTATCCTTCAGGGTCCAGTTATTTTTGAACTTTGGGGACGCCGTCACCACCCCCGAGTTCTTTGCAATTGCTAGCTTCATCCGTATAAGCATCACCGCGTGGATGCACTTTGGTCCTGCACCCATAAAAAAGCTTCGGTTAGCCTGGCACACCACAGCAACACCCTGTAATAGAACGCACCGTGTTTTTTGGTCCAGTCGCTTCCGAGCTTGTTCTGATTCCCATCCAGATGCTTCCGCAGCGGTGATTCGGGCTCGAAATATGATATGACGACGCATGTTACCATCACTACATATGGAAGAGGTGCTGTGAGGCCCTTTCTTGTTGGTATCTCCCAGGGTATGGCGAGCACTTCTGTAGTCGCCAGTGTTGGACAGTTCGTCGTACTGATGCACACGTCCTGTGGAACCGCAATTCGTGGCAGGAGCGAAGCGAACATTATTGACCACAGGAGCGCCATCTGGTGAAGTTCCTTGGTCCCATCATAGTTATTTTGAACCCAGTGGTATGTGTCGTATATAAAGACGTCCCGGTTTTCACGAATCCCAAGCGATGCGTGTTTCAAGTCCCAGTCTTGAGGTAGAATCGTCTTGTGCACGAACCGCCTGAAATGCTGAGGCTTGGAAGGCACGTCCCATGAGCCCGTTGGTGACTGCACAGTTTCCTCCGACGCTCCCTCTTCGCTGCATGCGAACTCCTCGCCCGACGACCCTTCTACCTTCGAAGGGTGGCTCACTTTTATCCACCACCTTGGGTCAGCTGCCGATGGGTGAGACTGTGCCTCCGCTGGTTTGTGGTATGGCACAAACTCGACTTTCCAGACCTCAAGGGCTTGTTTGAGAGCTGTCCCAAGAGCTTTTTCCACACCCTCTTGGACCTGAGAGTTTTTACTTCGCATGACCAACCTTTCCTGTGCCACAGGAAGTGTATGGTGTAAAAGTCCTCCATGAATGAGCGGTGCCTTGGCCCGACGAGGCGGGATCGCCTTTGCTAGATCTACAAGTTTCTCCCCCAGATCCTGTGTAGTCCAACGTATGCGCGAGTTGTTGATTTCTTTCCCGGAAATAATCATGAGCAAGTCCCAGTTGCTATACCGTTTCTCCTGTATTCGCCTGGCAGTGGGCCGTCCATTCCCGACCTGAAGTGTGACTAATTCAGCATCCATTGCTAGCGGGTATCGCTGCGTCGACCAGCTTGAGTATGCTTTCTTTTTCTTCTTCCCTGAGCGCATGACCCGCGGGTCGTCGTTCTGACACTCCGCCTCTATGGCGTCCCCAAAAGTCTTCCATACTAGAGACACCACGTCACCGATGAACAGCTCCACCAAAACATATGCCAGTGAATCCTGCAATGTTTGCCCTCCAGCTGGTATGCGCCGGTGTGGGAGGAGCACTGAACGCGTCGAAGCCACCTCAATGACCAGCAGAGCCAGGTATGTCTAGCGCCAAACGTTAGATTGCCAGGTCGTCACAGACATAATTTGTGGATCCTTACCCCTGCGTGATTTTTGGTATGGTAAAACTTTTGTCCTGCATATGCAGACGAGATGGGCTTGCGTGTTTGCTTGTCAAACGGCCACTGCTTGATCTTCCACTCGATTCGCTGTGGACTACCAAAACGCACCAGTTCCCGATTGAAGCAGGGCCACCCGTCTTTCAGCAACCCCTGGCTTGTCCACAGCGGGCTCATAAGCCGAGTCAGAAGCACAGCCGTGTTTCCGGTATGCATGAAGCTGAGAGCTCGCTCTACCACCGAGCATAGCTCCACAATCTTGACGCTTGGGCCACCCTCAGCGGAAAGGCCTTCGTTCCAAATTTCTTTTAGAAGCACTGTAAGCGGGTATGTCATCCAGTTATACACCGCAGGAAATGCCTGCAGCTTGTCAGCCAGTTTCACCCAACCAATAAGCTGGTAACTTTACCTCTGGCTTAAACAGCACGATGTTATCTTTCAGCTTCTCTACAACCGTGCTATGCTTGCATGCCTCTGCCAGACGTAGAATGACGTTGCTATATAGGTAGCTGGAGGAAGGATGTCAGCCGTCACAACTCATCCTGAACTGCCAGCCCTTTTTACCTTCCGTTCCTGTTTTCTTCTTGAAACTGGTCGAGATCCACCCAGTAGACATTCTCCACCCGTAAGTCTTTACTTACCTCTGGGTTTGACGCTTTGATCTTGTATGCCTCATGGGGCAGCATGTACCTGCAACCCTTGAGTAGATCCGATGCCTTCTTGGACAACGCAGTTTTGGGGACACACTGGCCGCCAAGCGCACCAGAAACCTCGCCCCGCGCCACCTCGTGGTGTTGTGAGCCAATCCCTCTTGTATGGTGCATCACCGCGTTATAAATTTGGCACGAGACGCCATAGACAGGCCATTTTGGAGCCTCTACAAGCAGCTCGTCATCGGAACCCTCCCCCTGAATACCGAGTACGCGAGTGTTGATACGTTCGAGGAGGGGATAAAACTCTGAGACTAGTGACTTTGCCTGCAGGTGTCCAGCTGTCATGAGTCCTGCCTGAGGATACGCGAAGTAGCTTGACTCAGTCGCGCTTGGACCCGCCCTTGCATAGTCTAAATTGGCATCTCCTTCAAAGAGCGTGTATAAGTGTCTGAAATCCACCAAGGCCCCACATGGATTTCGCTGTTTGTCTTGATACCAGTGGAGACACCGTGAGATCTCGACCCCTTCATCACTGAATATCCGAGCGTCTGCATCAAGGGTTTCAAGGTCCTGGTGAGACACCTGTCGCTTGTGGTCTTGACTTATCCCATCCCAGATGTCAGTTCCCCATTTTGCAACGATGTGGCCACTGCGGCGAGGGAGAACCGCATCTGCAATTGCAATGCTTGATCAAACATTCATATTCATCAGCACAACGTCAGCATAGCAAGGCAAACAAGAACCCACTCACGATGTATGAGATGCTATCGCTAGAGAGATGTGTTTGATCTGTGAGAAGTCGCGAAGCCGGCTCCAAGACGCAAGTTCTACTTGGTACCCCTCCAGTTCTGTTGGACAGAAAATTTCTTCGTTCTGGCCACAGCATGACGTTATAGCGATGGGGACAGAGTCTGTAAAAAATCCATCCTCGGTGTAAGACAGCGGCGCTTCCGCTATCCAAGACTCATAATCATCGACGATTTTGCGGTGCAGCTGTCGTGTTTCAGAGACCTTCATCTGAAGGGGCTGGTGGACCATGCTGCATATAGCACGTCAGTAAGGTGAAACCATACATAAGAATAACTGAAATATGCTGCAGCAGAAGGTGCCAGAAGCGAGAATAAGTGCGCCACATCTGAGGCATGCGTCTGATGTGGCAGAAGCCATCCCACTATGTGCCAATAAAACACACAAGATATGGCCACTAGACCTTTCGTAACATGTAAAAGCCACCCCCCGCGCTGCTGTGTGGCTGTCGGACGACAACCCTACAGGCACACGCTGCAGCGTACGCCTTAAGATCCAAAAATGGACTGTGCTAAGGCCTACGTTCTCTTGCGAGATTAAGTTGGCACGGAGCTATTTAGAATTACTTACAGGTTTGAATGTTGGTTGAACCCATCGTCATCCAGGTCCGGATACGTTGTATCCATATATATTCCGCGCATTCCAATTCTTTCAAGCATTTTTGCCAGGAACGCCAGCAGAATGTAACGGTGGTGGTCCTTGAGGTGTGTGCGACGTTTCCCTGCAACTTTCAGCTCTTCCAGTGCTGGAATATCATCCGTTGCGAAAGTATGCGGGACCATGGCGATCCAGACATCCTCCGACGCAGCGGTCTTCCCTACCCATAGGATCCTTTCCAAGGGGTCGAACCCCAGCTTGACGTTCGCCAAGCCAAAGTCCCGAGAGCTGTGTTTCGACACCTCCAGGTGGAACTTCCATGACATGTCGCTGGTCACATTTGGCAGAAGCGCACCCAAGCCAATGCCTCGTGAGACTGCTACAAACAGGTCTATAAAGCTATGGTCTGCCTTCCAGTCCACTTCATCCCCCAGTTTGCTTGGGTATAATACCAAGTCCGACTTTCTCCACGGGACTTTCAAGCGTTTCTTCAACAAGTCCAGGCCTACGTCACGTTGTTTCAGGTCGTAGATTCGTTTCATGTCTTCCAGAGATCTGGTCGCATGTTTCTGTAATGAGAAGGCCACGGTTGCCTCCTTAATCTCATCGTCGTCTTCAGGCCTGTCAGAATAGAGGATTGTCTCGGCTTGATCTGGCACATCTGAGCCCAGCGAAAGAAGAGCATCGGGAGCTTCCGCAACATCTATGTGTACCAGCACCCTGTCTGGGTCACAATTAGCAGGGCCTTCTGGAGGGAGGGTGTTGCTAGCCATTATAGCGATAGGAAAGATGAGGCGATGAGGGGTTGGAGGCTCTGAATGGGTGTGCTAGAAGCAAGGTTTTTGCTGAAGGCAGGTAAACTCCAACGGAGCAAAAGGAAGCGCTGAAAAAAAAAACGCATTTATGGCCAGCATTGCGACAGAGGGCGTTCAAGTTGAGTGAGCAGAGCGGATCGATAAGATGTACTTAGGACCCTGCATGTCCAACTGTGACAGGAGCACACTGGTTTAGCTCGGTACAGTGCCCTCAGTTCCTGCGTCTAACCCCGGGCCACATGTGTTCTAAGGTAGTAGCAGCATCGCCAAAATACAATCAGTTCTGGCATTAACCCATGAGTTCTGGGGCCCAATGCATGCCCAGAACTCAGTGACCCAGCTTTCTCACTTTCTACATTTAAGGTCCATCACTAAAACACGTTTTTACTTACCGACGCTTCTTGCTGATTTGGCGCGCTTATTGTACCTTCATTCAATCTATTTTGACTAACACTGGCGCCTTGTACGTCACTTTACTACAGGTATTTTGTGCGTCTGAAGTTTTGCAGCCGCAACTGCGCCCGCTACAAGGTCACTGGCACAACCGACGATTTTTTCCGAACACCATGAAAGCCAAATGCAAGTTTATGCAACTCAGGGAGAGGTTTCCAGAGAATAAAATGCAGTGATATTTATTTACGACAGTTCATTTTTGGCTGAAATACAAGGTATGCGCATGGTGATGACGTTAAACCATGACGCTAGGGATGTGGTAACTCAAGCAGTGGCATGCCAGTGGCGGTGGGTGCAAGACGTGGACAAGACACGGACACAAATAACCCAAGCTGTGGGTAGAGGCAGAGGGATCGAGTGGCCGAGTGGCCGGAGGACGCGGTGGTGTTGGTAGGTGTGGACACATGAGAATGTTGGGCAGCCGACTAGGGCGGGGCCCGCCCCTTACTGCCCTCAGGACGCTTGGCCTTTCTCTTCCCTCCCCCTCGCCTATTTTTTATCCGGTGTCCTGACAGGCCTGCCAGTGGGCCGCCTGGTCACTTACTTTCTTTCCCACAGTGCCCGAGTGCCTTTGCTGCTCATCCGTCCGTCTTCTCACACATACGGCTCACAGTTCTTTCAGAGCTGTGTATTATCCCGAAAATAAAATACGAGCTGCGGAAGGAAAATGCTGACGCATTGCTCGTGTGCCGAACTCACCGCCCAGTGCCTTGCCGTGGCCAAACCGGGCCGGCCCCCAAATCGCTCGCCGAGAGCTGGAACTGAGCTGGACCGCTGGCTTCCGCCATCTACCAACGACTCCGAGTCGCTCACCAGCAGCCCCGTCCTCGCCCTCTCTTGTGAGCCCTTCGCTGACCCACTCTCCTTCTGACCTGACTACTCGCTTTTTTCATGCCCTGACCAGCCCACCTGCCCTTGCTCTCTGCTTTCTTCCGTCTAGCACGTCCTACCCTCCCACTCTCCAACGCGTGTGCCCCTTACTTACTTACTTCTTTACATGTCCCGACCAGCCCCGTTCTCGGCGTCTCCCTCACAGCCCAAACGTCAGCCGTCAGAGCCACTCCTGTCTCCGTTATCACCCACCGGAGGAGCCCTCTTCTTTCCCTCCCAGCGCCTACTCCAGTAGGCGAGCACCCCTCATTGAGTCATTGGCTCACTTTTTCTTTGCATCCTGACCAGTCCAGAACTCCCCTTTCCTTGCTTGTTCACACTCAGGCTATCCTCGGTCCCAAGCTGCATGGCTGGCCGGCCAATATGAGTACCCTCATAGTAGGAGCCGGTAGCACTGGTTGCGAACTTCATACGCACACCCTATTTTAACACCACGTGGTCTTCCTCACGACGAGCTGCGAGCATACCCGGCCCTTTGCAGCCAAGAACGCCGTACATACTGGATTCGGCCACACAGCCTTGCTCGGCCTCGACGCGGTGGACCTCCCCAGCCTGAGCCGTCAATTTTGGTTCCGAAAGGACATATAGCAACGTAAACTTGAAGCTCCCGTACGTCGTTCCCCTGTCCCCCGTTGTTTGTTCCCCAGTCCCACCGCCTTTCCGCTTTCTTTCAGGTGGCAGCGCACGCAGCATCGCACCTCTAGCGTGCATCGATCACCTGGTGCCCATTTACGGAAACATCAAGGGCGTACAGTTTGACTTGGAATGGTTCAAAGGCTTTGACACCGTTTGGAACGCGCTGGATAATTTGGGTACTCTGTACGCCTGTGGCTTTCCTTGGGGAAGCTCACCCGGCCCCGCTCGCCCATCAAACGCTCGGCGACACATGAATAGACGTGCGTGGCTGGAAACATTACTCTCGTTGAACTTGGAGCCACGGAACAGCCCCCTATCTTGGCCAAGTTCAACCTTTGTTGAAGCTATGCACGCTGGAGCTGAACGTGGGCTGTCCGTCACCCGATTTTGTGCTGGAAAGGCCCCGCAGAATGGTTTGGTTGTACTCCTAAGCCAACGCCCTAGCCCTTCCCTGTATGCGTCCTTCAGTCTATGGCGACTCAACCCATACCGGTACCGATTGGGCAAAACACTACTTAACGCCGCGAACTCCCCAGCGCTCAGCCTCCGCCTCTCTTCCAGACGAACTTATCTTGGCAGGCTCAGCCGGACTGACTCGATGTAGGAGGCTCTTTGGTGAAGACGAGGGCCCGACAGATGTAGCAGACAAGGCCGAAAAGCAGGCGAAAACGGTGAGCTGACCTGCGGCCTCTGCACCTCTCTCAAGTCTCAACCCTCCGTTACTCCGGACATTGATTCAGAAACCCCATACTTCTCCCAGCCCAAGAAATTGAAAAATCTGCGGAGGGAACTCAGGCATTCACGTCTGTCCAGGCAGTGTTGTGTCCAAGGGCTCGAGCTCCAATGCTTCTCCCCCTCGCGTATCTCTTTCCCACAGCCCGAGCCACAACCGCTGGTCCGCTGCACTCGTACCTTACGGTTTCCCTCTCGCTCGCACGCGCACGCTCGGTGTCAAGGGCACGGCGGTGCCACCCAAAGCGGAACCCATCAAGGATCCACAGACACCAGGCGTGATGGCCAAGCCACGAGCATCCGTTGCGGCAGGCATGGACCGCGGCGCTGTGCCTTGTTTTGAACACCCGCGTGTGACGGCGTGTGACGCAAGCGTGACGGACACCAAACGGCCCGCGCTGCGATGCCTTGTTGAAGCCTCACCCTCGACATCTTCTAGGACGACGCCGCGCCCTCTCGATGGGCCTCGAAAGGAAACCGAATCGGATCCTCGACGGTGGGATAGGACGAAGGAAAAAGGGATAAAGGTACGTGGTTGGCTCCTTTGGGTGGTGCTGGAAAACTGACACTACTTCTGTACAGCCACCTGTAGGGCCACGACTGCGAAGCACGCCATCGTTCGGATTCATGATACGGAAACGTTCCGGCCGTTCAAGCGGCCACTCGAAGGCCACCCTCACCGTGACACGCATCGCGTTCAGTCCGGACAACCAGTTCGTCCTGACAGTCTCTTGTGATCTGTCATGGCACCTGTTCCAAAAGGAAGAGTCCGGTGGGAACTGTTTGATTGCTCGAAACACACAGGAGGCACCCTGACATATATTCCTAGGATATGTATCGATCGCTATGGACAAGTCACACACCTGGATAATTTGGGACTGTGCATGGGCGCCCGACGGGACGGTCTTCACCACTCCATCCTGTGATAAGACGGTTCGAGTTGAGTTTCGATTTTTTAACGTGTACCTTCTAAGACAGACCATTGAGACAGGTTAAGATATGGCAACCCGTCAACGGAAACGTCATCAAATGGAATGCGATGGCAGACTTCAAGCTGGCCGAAGCTGCTACTGCCATCGCGTTCGCGCCTTTGGATGAGTCGAATGAGTGCGTCAATCTCGTACCTTTTTGGATATGTGCTGCTGACTGTCCTTCACAAGACGGATGCTGGCCGTTGGACTAGAGTTGGGTCTCTTGAACCGTCCAGACATAGCTAAATGCATGGACCTCTTTGACGACAAACACTATTTTTACCTGGTGAGTTGTCACACATCTTCTAGAGCATGCAACAGCCAAAGCTAACGAAGGGGGGACTCCACTGGACTTGGCATTGCAACAGGGACACGATGAAGTCACACAAATCCTTTTTCGAGAACGGAGGGGTTGCAACAATCAAGGACGAGGACAGGACATGCCAAACCAGGAGCACGACACCCACTTCAACTACAGAACGCAGCACATCGGGAACGTCCTTGTGCGGATCGTCTGGAACGACTCAGGCGCGCCCTACTGCTTCGACACACTCCCGACACAGTTCCAATTCGTCAACGCCATTGAGCCGCACCCTCTCAGGGCCGCTTCCACCTTCTCTAACGCGCGCTGTGTTCATCCACAAGTCATTGTACTTGAACCGGACATCGTCAATCCGCCACGCTGTACTCAAGGTTGGACATGGTGGAGTTGCGGACGTGGGGGACTTGTGGACACAGTGGACTTGGGGATGCGGTGGACTTGTGGACGCAGTGGGCCATGGCCGCGATCAAGGACCCTGGGATGGAAAGGAAGGACGGGGGTTGTGTTGTAGTCACATAGGATCAAAAAATATCAGTTTTTTCTGACGACAACAGGCGTGAAATGACTGGAAGTGACCATTCAGCCAAGGTCATATAACGTCAGATAGCATCAATGTTTGTGCGAGATGTTGATGTCCAGTGACGCTATCTGATCACAGTCTTGGTGAGTCGCATAACGTCGAATTAAGTCACATAGGGTCAACTCATTTCTCGTAGGGCTTCCAGACCCATCATACGACCGTATACGGCCGTATACGGCCGTATTTTGACGGCCTGATACGGGGGGTAACCGTCCCGTCAAGTGATCCCTTGATCGCTAGACGGTACGGTCACGGGCCCGTATCACGGGTGCCCGTATAACCGTACATACGGTCACGGTGCTCAGCCCTAGTACCTAGGTGAGGTGGCATA
>Ga0307509_10001668_pt1 | contig 37113 bp, 57 predicted proteins | sample 10_EM_MG_FD_202245 | JGI IMG/M metagenome (GOLD analysis project Ga0307509, IMG submission 202245) | Populus trichocarpa ectomycorrhiza microbial communities from riparian zone in the Pacific Northwest, United States - 10_EM | ecosystem: Host-associated > Plants > Roots > Unclassified | place...
TGATGGAGCGAGTGGATGAAACGCTAGCAGAACCTCCAGCGAGGGCCACCAGCATAGAGTCACGTATAGGGAAGGGGGAGCCAAGCTCTACGGTCGCCAACGTCGCCCACGCCCTCGTCTCCGGCGATGCTGAGGGCGCGGTGAGGGCGAACCAGGCGGTGGAAAGTTAAAGTTGTAAAGCGTAGGTTCGTAGATCACAAGACACGGTGGCCGGATGGCGCCGTTGAGATACACCAGTCTGTATAGAAGCATTGCGCGAATAATAATTCGACCGAAGCCACACAACCAAAGTTATCAGACGGAAGATCTGATGCGATTGAAGACAACGGGCAGAAGCTGCGATTCGACGGGGAAGGAACGCGATCGGGAATACCCGAGCTCACCGGTGTGATCAAGGACGCGCGTCCATAGAGGTCACTTTACCCTCTCCATCCTCATCGCTGATAACGATGCCCGACCCGACGTTGTCGATTCCGGTGCCTTCTGAGGACCCAAAACCGAAGAAGAAGGAACAGCCTGAGTCCAACGATACTAAACAGAAACAGAAGGGCGAGAAAGAGCCAGAGGATCTCGTACGTTTGTCCCCCGCCCCTCACCCATATGACCAAAAATTAAAACCTCGTAGTCGGAAGAGGATCTTCAGCTAAAGAATGAGCTCGAAATGCTTGTGGAACGTCTCAGGGTATGTTGTGCCACCGTATACTAGGTTCGCGCTGATTAAGAACGGAACGACCTAAGGAACCCAACACGGATCTGTATCGACCTGCGTTGGAAACCCTTCGGACACTCCTCAAGACGTCGACCTCGTCCATGACCTCCGTTCCCAAACCGCTGAAATTTCTTCACCCACACTACCCCGAACTACAGCTGCTATACGAGGCATGGCCGAGGTCAGATGACAAAAGCATGTTCGCAGATATCCTCTCAGTCCTCGCGATGACGTACTCCGATACACAACCGCGAGGGACCCTGCGATACCGCCTGCTTGCTGCTCAGCTACTCCTAGAAGGTTCGACCTCCCTCTCTGAGCCAGGTTCGTGGGGTCACGAATACGTGAGGCACCTCGCGTCGGAGTTGAGCGAGGAATACACCTTCCGGGAACAAGAGGAGCAGCTGGAGATGAAGACTACTGTTGGGTCGATCGACGATTTGAAGTTGTTGGCCACACAGTGTGCCGCATTCCTGCTCGGACATAATGCTGAACCCGACGCGGTGGATCTGTTGCAGGAATTGGAGATTGCCGATAGCCTTGTTGATCTCGTGGATGAGAACACGTACGCGAGAGTATGCTTGTATATTATCCGGTACGTCTGGTCGTCATGCCGTCTTGGCAAAGCATTGAAGGGGCTTTCCAGATGTGTAAACTTCCTGCCGCCTCCGGACGACGTCTCTTTCCTCGAAACGGCCCACAGCATCTACGTAAAACACCAGCGGTGGCCGGAAGCTATCGCTCTCGCTATCCGACTGGGAAGACCCGCTCTGATCAGAAAGGACTTCGATTCTCCAGGGAACCCGTGCGTATCCCAGACCCTTCTCTTGCCGTTTGTTGGGACTCAAATAGTGCTGCGCGTTAGTATCATGAAGCGCCAGTTAGCTTTGATTCTCGCACGTGCACAGACACCCCTGGAGTGGCTTCAGGTCACTGACGAAGATGGCGATATCGAAGAGCTCCCTGAGGACATTATAGAATGCCTGAGTAACAGTAGGCTGAGCACGCAGTTCAAGGAGTTTGGGAAGGAACTTGGCGTTCTTGAACCGAAGAGTTTGGAGGACGTGTACAAGTCGCACCTGGAAAACGCCCGAACAACTTCGAACGTTGACTCGGCAAGAGGGAACCTTGCCAGCACCTTTGTCAACGCTTTCACAAACGCCGGTTTCGGTAACGACAAGCTAATGGTTCAGGCCGAGGAGGGTAACAGCTGGATTTACAAAAACAAGGACCACGGTTTGTATCGTTCTCTTGTCTGGGGAGCTGTATTGAATTGTCCGATTGAAACTCTTAGGGATGATGAGCGCTGCTGCCAGCTTGGGACTGAGCTTGTTGTGGGACACCGATGTCGGGTTGAGTCATGTCGATAAGTATACGTACTCTTCGGAGGAACACATTAAGGTGAGCAAGTTTGGATATCAAACGATGTCGTTGACCTATACCTGCTCTAGGCTGGTGCGCTGCTTGCCACGGGTATTCTCAATACGAACGTTCGGACAGAAGCGGACGCCGCTCTCGCCCTTCTCAGCGATTACATCGAGAACAAGTCTGTTTCGCTGAAAACGAGCGCCATCACCGGTCTCGGTTTGGCCTACGCAGGGTCACATAGGGAGGACCTTATGACGCTCCTCCTCCCAGTTGTCGCAGATGATTCCCTGTCGATGGAAATTATCTCGTTGGCAGCTTTATCTCTTGGTTTCATCTTCGTGGGCAGTGGGAACGGGGAGGTCGCCAGCACCATCCTCCAGGTGATGATGGAACGGGAGGACAAGGCGCTTGACGAGAAGTGGGGAAGGTTCTTGAGCTTGGGTCTGGCTCTCCTGTACCTTGGTTCGTACACGCAACTCCTCCCCTAAGTAGACGAAACTTTGACGGCGCTCTCCTACAGGTCAACCTGAGACGTCTGATGCTACCATCATCACTTTGAAGGCGATTGAACACCCGATCGCCAAGCAAGCTGACGTGCTCGTGAACATGTGTTCGGCAGCTGGAACTGGAGACGTTTTGAAGGTGCAGAAGTTGCTCCATCACTGCGAGGACCACTATGAGAAGAAGGAGTCCGAGAAGGAGGGCGATGAGGACAAGAAGGATGAGAAGGAGGTCGATGATACGTTCCAGGGCTTTGCTGTGCTCGGTATCGCCTTGATCGCAATGGGTGAAGACATCGGGGCGGAGATGTCTCTGAGACAGTTCAACCACCTGGTGAGTAATGTGGGTGATCGTCATCCTGAGTGGACGTTGACGGAATATGGTGCGTGTAGATGCACTACGGTGAACCCACGATCCGGAAAGCCGTCCCCCTGGCGCTCGGACTAATAAGCGTCTCAAATCCCCAACTGCCCATTATGGATACCCTCTCGAAGTACAGCCACGACAACGACCTCGCTGTTGCGCTGAACGCCATTTTCGCCATGGGGTTGATCGGTGCGGGGACGAACAATGCTCGTCTGGCTCAGATGCTTCGCCAATTGGCCGGTTACTACTACAAGGAAGCGGATTGTTTGTTCATGGTCCGGATCGCACAGGGTCTCGTGCATATGGGCAAGGGTACTTTGACACTGTACCCCTACTTCTTCGATAGGACGATCATGAGCCGAACTGCTGTGGCTGGGTTGCTGGCTACGCTGATTGCGTTCACGGATGCGAAATCCTGTGAGTGGTAATGTTTTGCTCTGTTTCATTTTTCGCTTACGAACTCACCCTGGAAGTCGTGCTGGACAAATACCATTGGATGTTGTACTACCTTGTTCCGTCGATGTACCCGAGGTTCATGATCACTCTTGACGAAGACCTGAAGAACCTGCCTGTTACGGTCCGCGTTGGTCAGGTATGTTACAATTTCACCTCTGCTTGTCTTTCCGATTTTAAAAAAAATCAATTCGAACAGGCGGTGGAAGTTGTCGGTCAAGCAGGAAAACCACGGACGATCTCAGGATTCCAAACCCACACGTCACCCGTACGGCTGGGCACGACAGAACGTGCGGAGCTGGCCACGGAGGAATGGATCCCGTACGCTCATGTCCTCGAGGGTTGCGTTATCTTGAAAAAGAACCCCGGATACGAGGACAAGATGGACATTTAAGTCTTCCGGTCAGAATCCCCTCTCCCCCGCCCCCTGCAATATGTTTTGGGCTTTTCGCCAGGTAGAAGTAAAAAAGAATGATAATGAACCCATCTCGCTTTGTTTTCTGCTTTCACCCCCGTGTGCGCCGAGTGGGCTCGATCGTGAGGGAATGCGATTAGGGGAACGATGTACACATAAACTACTAACTACTCAAGAAGTGTGAACGGACGAAGGACGAGTTTGGTACACTACGGAGAGTGGGGTAAGGTTAACTAACATACAAGGTACCGGGGGAGAGGGTAAATTTTACAGGTGATAGACAATATACTGATTAGATGCGATGTGCGTAAAGATTTAAAACTTCTTGGGGGTGAAAACGGTATCGTTTGCGGCGAGGGCTTCTCTAACGACTCTCATACCACCCAAGACCTTCTCCTCTTCCAACCTACGACCGATGACTTGGACGCCGACGGGAAGGCCGTTCATGGCGTCCGCATCGTAAAGCTCGTGGAGGGCGCGGGAGATGTCGTTCATGTCAGTGTATTCCGGGCCGGAGGTGAAATCGCTGGGAAGGGAATCGACGGTTTTGTCAACGAACGTGACTGGCAGGCAACCGGCTGAATAGTCGAGCTAGTGAATAAAGAAAAGGATCATTACTGGCTTGAAACGCATGAGAAGAAGGCGACGAACGAAGTTGTAGATGAAACTTCCGGCAGCGGACATGAAGGTGGCCTTGCCCGTGGAGTTCCTCGGGATCGCAGGTGTGGGGAAAGGGAGGGCGAGAATGAAATCGAGCTTGTTCTCGTTCAGGCTCTTGTTCCACTCGGCAAGATAGATATCCTTCTTGGCGAACAGCGTGCGTTCCTCTTCGATAGAAGCGCAGAGGCCAAACCCTTCGAGGAGGGTCGCCCAATCATCGTTTCGACCAGGAGGGACGGAATAGTTTCTGAGCATCCAAGCCATTCCCTTTCTAACGAGGCTGGGAAGATTCTGGAGGAAGTTTCCTTTGACCACAGCCTCGTTGATGGATTCCCCCTTGCGTAACGGCTTGAGCGTTGGAGCTGATTCGATCCCCCGGACGGTCAGAGGGGGAACGGATCGATCGGAGGAACGTTACTCACATCCAGCACAAAAGGCAATCTGGAGCGCCAAACTTATCCCATACAACAGGTTTGGAGGTTGACTACCGGAAGCGGGAGTGAATCAACATAAACGCGCTGTTCCCGATATGGAATGCACCCACTAGTCAACGACCTCGTGTCCTTGATCCTTCAACGCATCGATGACGAGCCGTAACGCCCGTTTGCACGCCGGGGTCGGTGTCGTGATCCCGTCGGACCACACGACGCCAAACCGCAACTTCCTAGTCATGGGTTCTCCAAATTCGACGGGGCGCCAGGGGATAGGAACGCACTGACGTGAGGGTGGATTTATAGACCGGACCGATCAGGTGCAAATCGGGAGATGGCTTACTGTATGACAATGTACCCAAGGTTTCAAATCGACAAACCGTTGGAAGAACTCGGTTAGGTCTTCCAGGTTCTGCGCCATCGGTGACGTGACGAGGGGGATGCCCTGGAGTCCTGGGCAGAAGGAAGTCATGCCTGTTTCTGGAAATCTCCCGTAAGAGGTCTTGATGGAGTAGAGCCCGTTGAAGTGGGCCGGGACGCGAACGCTCCCCCCAAAGTCCGACCCAATCTCGATTTTACTGCCTCCGTATGCGAGTAATGCCGCGCCGCCGCCTGTCGACGCCCCGGTCGTGAATTTGGGGTTATAGGGGTTCGAACAGTACCCGTACAAGTCCGAGTCGGTCTCCAGTGCCAGCAGCCCCGTCGGAACCGTCGTCTTTACGTGCAAGGTGGCCCCGGCGTCAAGTAGCATTTGCGCAATGACCGAATGGGAGGTAGCAGGTTTGTTGACGTTGCAGGAGTAACCCAGAGTGGAGTCGGTGCCCTTGTAGTCGCAAGTATCCTTGATACTAATTGGTACGCCGAGCAACGGGCGAGTATCCTTCTCGCCGGAGGTGGCGGAGTTGTTGGGAAGGAACTCCGCGATGCAGTTGGTGGCAACATGCGCCTTGAGGGCCTGCTTGAGAAACACGTCTCGGATGGTGGAGGGAGTGGTCTGTCCGATCGCGCACGAGTCGGCAATCTGTGCCAGCGAGAGACGGAGAATGCTCTCCTCAGAGGCGACTGGGAGGGCCAAGACCCCGCGCAACGCCTGTTCCTGGTCCCTTCGCTGCTCTTGCTTGGTCAGGCTGGGGTCAAGAGGTCAGCCCACAGAAAACGCGAAGGAGAGCCCAACCGCACCAATCCGCTTGGTGAGTCGACGGAGACATTTGGGGTGGGGGCAAGCGGGGGAGGAGAACGTAAAGGCTGGCATGATTGACGTTGCTCTTAAATACATGAGGTTCTTCCGCTTCAGTTCTTGCTAGACCGTTTCAGGGAGGTGAGCGTAAGCGAAGAGCGAACTTAGTCTTCAGAGCCGGACATCGGTCTCTGTATCTCGCGCATCACGTGAGGTATTTCAATTCAGCCACAACCGCGTTCAGGGATTTGTCCGCGACCGTCTCCACAACCATCACCGACGAACAACTGGAACAAAAACTATATCCCACGATGAGCTTCATGCTTGCGGCTTCGTCTTCGCCCTCTCGTTTCTCAAATCCGTCACAACAACCACCTCCGTCTTCGCCGCTTGCTTCAAACTTTAGCTCCTTTACTCCCGTTCCCCGAACTCCGACTCGCCACCGGCAATACAAGAACCGGGACTTTTCCAGCCCAACGCCAGCCCAAGAAAACCCTCGCAAGGCCTTCCTGCGGGAACAGTTCAAAAAGCGGTGCTTCGAACGCGCTCAGAAAGCTCGTCAGGACCAAGTCCAGAACCGGCGTAGGTCCTCATGCGCACTCAGCAGCGACGGCTTCGACTTTGGCGATGACGCGGAGATGGAGGAGAGTGAGAGCCAGGATGCGGAAGACGATGTCCTGAATGACGAGGTGTGTATCAGGTTTGTGCTTCAGTTCTGATGGGCTTACCCCTGGTCCAGCTATTTAGGCGCATTATGGCTAGCGCCAGGCACAAGCAACAGCATAACTTTCGCCTAAGTTATCAGCTAGAGGTCGGCTCGTCAGTTGATCCTGACATGGAGGACATTTCCCATTGGGAACACGAACTCCAAGGTCCGATACCAATTGCTCCATTGGTCGTCGAATGTTCCCACTGATGTTCGATCAGTTTCACCTCAAAGGAACCCTATCGGCCTTCCGCAGGATCTTCCCGAAGATTTTGACGACGAAGAGTTGGCCCAGTATGCTGAAGAGCTTACCAAGGGCGAACTCGACGAGGTCGTCGACGAGTATTTTGACCTCAGCGACTGGGATGGGATCGACGACGCCTCATTCGCCGCCGCTTTGGAAGATCATGAGATGCAAATGTAAAGTCCCCTCTAATGGGTTGTTCTATTGCCAGGCACCGGATACTGTGCTGTACATTATCATTCGACTACCTTAACCATCTCCTATTCGAACACACCAGCGGGCCCGCGGTCACCAAGGCGGAGAGAGCCGGGACATCAAACGTACAAGCCAAGAGCAGTACCGGCATTGACAACCTCGTCAACATCTTGGACAGCTGGGAAACTTGGAGCGTATTCTACGCCAGACGTTGTTGACAGACAGCGTTTATATCTTGGCAGGTTCCTTGCCTCTCCTCATTTGGAGGGTAGATTTCCTCCCATAAGAAACGCTGAGGTCCATCCACCACGACCCTACGCACACCATCCCCATTCCCGCTATCCATCAATCTACCCGGATGCAGGAAGAGCGACTGGGAACATTGTCAAACTTACCCCGCCTTAGCAACAACTTTGTCGCCGTCGGGGCCGGCGGCAAGATTCCCTTCTTCCATACATGGTATCATTACAATTTGGACGCAGGACGTAAAGATATAGTGGCTGCACGTCATAACCGAGACTTGATCGATTTTTTTCTTTAATGCAACCGGCTGGCAGGGATCATCCGACTTAACTACGCTACAATCTTTTGGAACGCCGCTTTCCCCACCAGGAATCGGCCCGACTGTCCCAAGGGAATCACACAAGTTGCCTGAGGGGATGATGCTGCCCCACGTTCGTTCGGCGTCATCGAGATGGGGGAGTCCGTCCTGAGGATTTCTTCCCCCCTAACACAATTTTCCCACGTTTACTCGTCCTCCTGGTCACACGGTGTTGGCGTAATCCTGGCGCAGATATCACCGTTGAGCGACCACCTCACGCCCTCCAGTGAGAGCTCGAGAAGGAGCCCATGCAACTCATCTCAGCGAGCCGATAGGTCTGTAACTTCATCCACTAATATCGTTCAAGGACGTACTAATGTGCGTTGCTACGCCAATCTACTCAATCTCATTGACACCTCTATTCCACTTATCTCCGAGCCCATCGTATATATTTCATCTTACCTCCCGGGGTCTCAGTGAAAAGTTTGCATCACCGCGACACGGCTACGCGGGTACTGGAGACGAGTTATCACCCCAGCCTTACGCTTTGGGCCGATGCCAACCACGAGGACCGTCACCCAACACCGTTGTGTTTGGGGTCGTCGTGAGGGTAACCTATCCCACCTGAGTACCCCACCAGGATCATGCACAATGGGATACGCGCACTCACACGGTTCCTCACCAAACATCGAACGGCCAAGGTTCACAGAAATAAAATTTACATCAATAATCCTATGCGTTTAGGCACAAGAATGGATACAGATACGAGGGGGGAAGGAGCCAACGCGAAACTTAAATAGTAAAATGTGATCCCGTAACCAAAACCGCACATCTAATCTCACGTACGATAATCGAAGGAACAGGGAATCGAAAGAGGCTGAAAACCTTGGCAGGAAACGAAGAGGGGGGGGATGATACCATCCCACGAACCGAATGTAACGACCGAAACGTCCCAGTGACGAGAGGTAGCCATCCCGACACCGTTACTCCCCAAACGAAACCGTCCTGCTTAGTGTAGGACTGGCGATCCCCGACCAAGCGACGGGCGGGGTATGCGGATTTTGATGCAACCATGCTTCTAACCTCCTCCCCAACTCTCCACCAATCCCGCCACAAATATCACCTCCAGGTCCAAGTTGATTTTCCTTAGCCTTTTCCTCCGCAACGACTTTAGTGGCCAATCCCTTCTTCCTCCCAATCCCGTGCGGGTTAAGTTTTCCGTCGGAGACCGGTCCGGTTTTCGATGAAGTCGAGGCGGGACTTCCGGTATCTTCGGGTTTTCTCCTGCCATCGTTTCCGTTGATAATGCCGCCTCGCATGTCACCGTCGTGGGTGTCGCTGAGGGTTATCATAGAGGCGATGGCGTCGAGTGCGCCCATGTCCATATCAGGGTGAGCCGTGGAAGGGCTGTCCATAGTTGGTTCCTCCCATTCCTTGAACCAGTCGTCCTCCTGATCCTCTGGTCCAAGGATACTCTCAATCAACCCCTCCTCCCATCCGTCCCACTCGATGCACCGGTGCGCCATCCTCAGTCTCGCCCCACTCTCCTCGTAGAACAGCCACTCTCTCGCGAGCGAGGCAACATCGACGGAGGAGGTGTGGGAGAACGGGGCAAAGTACCCTCGTTGGCGAGAGGGAGGGGTCGTTGGAGGCTTATTTGCAAGCTTTAAAACCGCCTGGCGGTAGAGCCGAGTGGTGAAGGGGCTGTTCTGGAGAAAAGCGGGCGCGTACGCGCACGCCCAGAGCGGACGGGTCGTCGTGGACTCCCAATCGATGATGCAGGTCTATAGCGTGATTTTTTATCAGTACTCGTGTCAATGAAACAGATAATTCGTGACTCACGATCCGTGAGTTGTCCTTTTCGTCCACGAAAACATTCTCCAAGTTCAGATCATGACAGTCCAGGACGAAAGTCTCGGCAGCGGTGGGAACCTCCTCGAGTTTCTTGACGCCCAACCTCTCCATGATCCTCAAAAACCTTCTCATCTCCTCCCTGACCCGGTTCTCCCTCTCGCGTAAATGCGCGATCAAGAACGTGCTCCTCTGCATCCTTCGGTAATCACTGTACATCGCGTCTCCGGCCCCACCGTCCCATTCCGCCTCGCTTTCCTCCCAATCGTACTCGTCGCTGTCGTCGCTCTGGTCTCCAGGAACCGCTCGCAAGCGACGATGCCTCGAAGTTTCGATTTCCCCCGGGTCTAAATGCAGCCTGTGCGGGGCGGATTTTCCCTCGTTCTCGAGGATAACCCCGTTGATCTCGCGTTCAGCGCACGAGAGGAGGTAATCATATGAACTGACCCACGGTCCTCGGTTAACCTCTTCGGGGTGCTGCAACTCACCTCGGTTCGAGCCAAAGAAAGGCCAAGAGACGATCTGGCCAAGATGAAACTCCTGTGGGGCCCGAGGAGTCATGAACGCATTAGAAGTGGGTGTGGTGAGAATGGAGGCCAGCTCGTGGGGTGTGTAAGCTGATGGCACACGGGGAGTGGGGATTGCAGAATCATTTCCCGGACCTCCGTACAGAGAGCCGAGCTGGGAAAATCTGAAGCCAAAGAGAGAAATAAGGAGCGCGGCGGTGTTGTCCAAGAGTTTTACGAGGGTGCTGTGTGACATAGAGTGGTAAACCCTGGACAGAGGAATTCCAGCTGCCTATGAAGAATTAGACTCCCATTGAGATCACCCGAGGTAACCGCGAGAGCCGATGTCGTTACCTTGGACATGAGGATGTACTCTCCCCCGAGGCGGTTGTACGGATTAGAGTCGTGGTGATAGACGGTCGGAACGGGGAAGTTTGTGTGCTTCCGCAAAAAGTCCATGGTCGCTACTTCGGATTCGGTCTTGATCCGGGGCATGCACCTGCGAGCAACCCTCGCAACGAGTTCAAAGCCATCGACGAGAGTAACCAGATAAGCCTGGGCGGGGATAAACGGCGCGCTTAGGGACAGGGCTGGGATCTGGATCTACCTTGTGGAAAGTGCCTACGATAGTGACAAAAGAGGTGAGAACGGGGAATAAGCTGCGGAGATTTGCAAAAAGCACCGGAGGTGAGGAAAGCGATCCGGGCGACGTCGATCTGGAACTGGTCTTTCACAACGTCCTTGAGAAGTTTTCGGTCGACGAGGAATGGCTGGGCATTGTGAACGGCGCTGTCATCTTTGGCCTCCCGGGCCCTATCCTGGTGTTCTAGATCCCAGTCCCATTCGAGTTTCTTTGCTGGTTGTTTTTGATCCCTTGCTCCACCAGACATGGGTGGAGGACGCACAAAAGACGGAGAGTGAAGGACTGATACAGGATCAGATTTTGTATGCGTTATCGCACGGATATCTAAGAGGGTGAAGATCCGTTGCGAAGGTCTGGTCGACGTTTGGGGAAAGGTTGCACGTATCGTTCCCTCATCACGCTCTCGGGACGGATCAAACGTTTGACAGGTAGTTGCTCGGCATCCCAGTCTATTCAAATGAGCCCGCATCCCCCGACCCATGCAGGCTCAATCGGCTTTCCATCGCCACCTCCCCCTACGCTGTCCAGAGCGTCCAACACCTCCCACCCGTCCCTGAGCTGTCCAAAGTGCACGTATTTTCCGTCAAGTTTGGCTAGTTGCGGCTCATCGTTGGTGAGGACAACGAAGAACTGGGACGAGTTTGTGTTCTTGCCCGAGTTCGCCATTGCCAAGGAACCCCTTTTGAACTTGGTCTTGAGCCCAGCCTTGTCGTCGTCGAACTTGCCACCGTATATCGACTGCGAAGGGGTGAGCGAGTTGCTACAAGAGACAACGCAACTTACCTCTCCCCCGCCTCCATCTCCTCGTGTGATGTCGCCTCCTTGAGCAACAAATCCCTTGACGACCCGGTGCATTGGACAATCCAGATAATGCAGTTTTTTATTCCGGGCATTTTTGCACATCCCCTTTTCTCCCGTGCACAGCGCGGTGAAGTTCTTCACCGTCTTCAATAACCCATGTGATGGATCCAGATCGAATATCAGCCGCCCAGCCAACAATGGCTTTGGGGGAGTGAACAGCATATCCAGCGACTTCTGCATCGACCCAGTCAACACCAGGATGGGATGTCCAGAGAGGTAGAGCAAAGCAGTACATCCACTTCTTTCAGAGTTTCTCGCTGTTCCACTGACAATTGTTCAGCATCGTCGGGAAATCCATAGATCACGGCATTCTTCTTCAACACCTCTATCGTCCTTTCATACCGCGTCTTCTCCTTATCGTGTTCTTCTTTGTGTCCGATGTAGATGTCCAGATAAGCCACAGACATGACGAGTTCAGTGGGGTGGTCGTGGTAAAAGGCTATCCGGCCGTCACGCGTCAGCCACAGCCGGTCGCTGACTCTTACACGTCGTCCACCATGGCTACTGCTTACTACGAATTTTACAGGGGATCGTCGTATGTATAATGCCCACGAAGCACGGTATTTCTCCCGTAGCTCAGCTAGTTTAACAGAATCGGAATGGCTCTCACCGACTCCCTGGACGAGCTAATTACCAGTGGCGCGATTACTCCCCAGTTGGCCATGAAGGTCCTCCAACAGGTCTGTGAGCCCACTTCTACGTCATGTTGGACACAATCGTTGACTTCTCCTTCCCCTTGTAGTTTGACAAGTCTTTGGCGGATACTATGGTGAAGCAGGTCAAGACCAAGACGACTCTCAAGGTTTGTGACAACTAAACCTCATCCTTACCGCTCGTACCGACCTCCCGCCATCTAGGGCCACCTTAAAACGTACCGCCTGTGTGACGACGTCTGGACGTTCATAGTCAAGAACCCTTCGTTCAAGATGGAGTCGAATGAGATGGTCCAAGCGTCGAAGATTAAGATCATCGCTTGCAAGAACGGGGAGGCTATTGAACCGTCCAAGAAATAGACTGTGTATCCTCCTTACCCTCCCATCCCTCTTGTATCGCTCACACAGCATCCCTTCCCATAACGTATCTTGCATGTAAATTATAATCCTTTTTTGCCTTGCCTTTGAAACGGGAGGCCGAGGACAAACACCAAGTTCGCGGCCCCCGGCCCGTTGTCATGCAAAACTGTGTGCGGACGCGTCTTAAGTTCGACCGCCTCACTGCCTCCCCCTTCCCTCCCCTTCTTCCTCTCCACCCACATCACCCGCCCACGTCTCGGGCCCGGCCGATGTCTAACAGCGCCATGATGCAACGTCCCGAACCTCCAACAGCTGGTTCTCGTGCGGAAGCCCAAGCCCAGATAGAGTCCAATAAAAAGAAGATACAATCCCTGTCCGAAACCATCGCCTCGACAGAAGACAAGCTCGCGCAGATTATCAACGAATATCGCTGCGCTATCCGTGCCCTCCACAAGTCCAAACAGGAGCTCGAGGAAGAGGTCTCCCTCACATTGGCGTACATCTCGCCGATCAGGACCTTGCCTCATGAGCTGCTCAGACACATCTTTCTGCTCAATTTTGAGGACCAGCCATGTTGTGCTTGGGGTGTGGCCGCGGTGTGCTCCTTGTGGCGGAGATTGGTCCTTGCAATGCCGAGGATGTGGTCCAAGGTGTGTTCCAGATACATAGGCACTCGGCTATGTTCAGTGTTTTCATATCCCGTATTCACCCCATCTCCGTCTTCTCCTTTCCTGTGCTTAGATTCGATTGGTCACCACGCCATACGCAAACGCGGACACTATCAGGTTGTGGTTGGAGCGGTCTGGGTCGACTATCCCCCTCGACATCGAAATCTTCCTTCAGGTGCACACAGCCTCAAGTAAGGCTGCCAGGAGGCGTTCTCTTTCACCCATTCGCCATGCTTTATTGCCCCCGATCGGTGCACAATATGTCCACATCCCGCCTCCCCCGCCCATCCTGCCCCCTCAGAACCCCTTCTTGACCCCACCTTCGCCCACGTTGAACCCGGCCGACAGTCCCCCACCCACCCCATCCACCCACTCTCCGGCAACTTCGACCACGAGCACGTTCTCGAGGACGAGTCTTCATTGGGGGCACATTGCCTTTTATTATCTGGTCGAACAGATGCATCGATGGGAGCGCTTCATCTTCCGATTCGATAAACAGTTCGCCTCTGTCACTGCGCTCAAGTCCGTCATAGGTAGGTTTCCATAGTGCTATCCTTCATATAGGTGAGGAGGTTTTCACTCACCGTTTCTCCAGGTGACGCTCCCCACCTCAAGGAATTCGAGATATCTTGTGCGGAACCGGCGTTTTATTCCGAGTGGGCTTGGTTGCCGAGCGCTAAAGCAACTACGACAATGATTCTTCCAAATCTCAGCTCCCTCACTCTGCAGTATATGCCATTCAAGTGGTCCTCGCCGTTGTTCAAGACAGACCTCCACTCTCTCACCCTTCGCTCCCTCCCCACCTCCCACTTGCCCTTGGACAGGATCCTTCACATCATCGCGTCGAATCCGAACCTCGAATCGATGGAACTCCACTTTACCACTGTCCATCCAGCGATCCTCCCCCTCAACCCTCTCACTCTCGAGAATCTGACCAAAATGAGTCTGGGAGGGCACTATCTCCTCTCTCAGCTGGTTGATAACCTCACCCTCCCATCGCTCGCCCGCCTTACGTATGACATCGAAGCGCGGGAACCGATCGAGGAGACGATTACGAACATCATCTCGCGTTCGAACAACCCGCCTTTGGCAACCCTCTCGATCGCATACAACCCCGGGACGGCGTTTTACTATGGTGGTGCGGCTGGGATTCTGAATTGGGGCTTTTTGATGGACGCGCCGGAATTGAAGACGCTGAAGGTCGGCGGAACGGCTTTCGAGCCGTTACTCGTCGCGTTGTCCGGACCGGAAGACGGGGCGGGGCAATGGTACTGCCCGAAACTCACAGGATTGTACATGAAGGGCTGTCACGCTCACGGGGACGGCGTCTCGAAACTCGTCCAGATGGTGGACGTGCGGAATCCGACCCCGGCTTCCTCTGCCCAAACCACCAATGCCGGAGGTGGCATCCCAGGTGGGGGATCGGTGGAAAAGTTGAAACACCTGGAGTTGCACGAGTGCGCGGTTTTGGGACCGGACGTTGTGCAGTGGATGAAGAGCAGGGTTTTGGAAGTGGTTTGCGTGGAGCTTGCATATGATAGGTGGGTCCCCTCTTTTTCAGACTCCACTCTTGAGTCGGTCGTGTCGTGGAACAGATTTGAATGACCTCGTTAGGCGTAGACCACCCAGAAGCCCGTCTTATCCGTACATTTGATCGTTGGCCCACTCAAGTCACCGGTATATTGCCGAGGAGAGGTTCTTTGCGGGTTTTTTGAATGGTGATGTGAGGGCGCGAGGGTGCACATAGGTTTGTTGCTTGACTTTCCAAACTGTGTATTATATGAATTGTTGCCTCCAGTTTTTTGTATCCATCTGTATTAGAACGTACCTCGTATTTTTCTCTTGAAAGTAGATTGTGCTCTGACTATGGCGCGGTTTGTGTGAACGCTTAAATGTCCGACATGATTGCATTGCGAGATCGATACATATGGATACATGGGTGCACGAACGAAACACAATAGTCCATCGATATCAGAAGAAACATACACAAAACACATGCACACCACCACAGTGGAGGCCACTTGACCAACCTCAAATCACCTGCTTACTCCTCCTACTCTTACTGAAGGTCGCAGACCTCTCGACCGCATTCTTAATGCTCCTCACATTCTGCACGATCTCACTCGCAATCTTGGGATTCTCCGCCTCGAAATCGTACCTCTTCGTGCCCCCGTCCCTGTGCACGACGAGCTTGAAGGATGAGGAGGACTTGGCCGATTGTTGGCAGGCCACGACGGATTTGATGTGGTATGAGGACGTTCGCCCGGTTTCGAACATGCCCGTGGCACGTTTGGCCGATGGCATGATCTGGGGGCCGTGAGTTTGATTTACATTCGAGGGCAGAAGGAAGCGGGACGTACGTGGAGGTAAGCCCCATCGATCGCCAAAATCCTCTCGTGCCTTCCCACGAGCATAGGCAACTTCCTGGTGATAACATATTTCTACGGCAGATGGTCGAGGTCAGAAACTCTCGGCGATGTACCCTGGCACCTTGATCGTACCTTGTAAGCACCCGTGTAATCCATCGCAGAAAAAAGGTTTTGTGCTCCAGGAGTTTCCGACATCCTCTTGAAAATCGAAGCTGCAAAGGGGAAAGAAGGGGAAAAAAAAGTAAGCGTTGCGTCAACATTTCGTGGAGGGAGGGAGCAAAGAAAACTCTGAGGGGGCTTACCGTTCGGATCCGTTGTCCTCGTAGACTTTTCCACAATCCCATATCTCGGTAACCACGACCTCTTAACCAACAACAGATCGCTCTTCCCTTCCAGACTGGCCACGGTCCTATCCAGCGGAATCAAAATACTCATGTCCCTGACGAGCAATGCATACTCGTTCGGGTTCAGCTTTCGTTTCTTGCACACCGCCTCCAGTGCCTCTTGCATATACATTCCCGCGGTCCTAAAAACCCAACGACCGAAAACCCACGGTAAGCGCTAATGGACAAACCCGAACGAGGTCAGGTATGACTTACACAGGGATTGTGGTCGATATGTGCACCGCGTCAGCCGTCTCCGCCACCCTGATCCTCAAGAACATCTGCGGTCCGTGGCCAGATATCAACGATCCAAACGCAGGGGACATTCCCAACGGTGACGCGGTCGTACTCGTCCCCGGTGCAAGCGAGGAACCGAGCAAACTACCTTCAGGACCTTTCTTTTTCTTGCCCATAATACGCGATGGCCGGCGTTGGATTTTGGATTCGAGCGTCTTGTTCTGTTGAACTGTTTTGTTGGGGCAAGTCAGTCCAGCGACGAATAGGTTGCATGGACGCAACCCACTTTGCGACGCCGAAGCTTCCAAAACCGCATAAGCATCGAAACTGAACTTGGATATCTTCCCCGTCCTATCCGGTGGAGGGAAATCCTCATCAACCTCACCATCATCCTCCGCAATCCTCAAAATCCACCCAACGGCCGAACAAACCGTAGACCACCTCTGATCTTCCTCACCTTCCAATCCTTCATCGATTTTGGGTAACCACCCTTCCTCCCAATACCTATACAACGCGTGCCCCAACACCTCTTCCACCGTCGCGTCCTTCCGGACGTTCAACTCCATCACTTGGCCCCTAGGTTTCTTGGCTTTGGGGAAGAACACAGCGACGATCTTGGACTCTCCCTCTGCGCGACCGGATATGGCGGCGTAGTATTCCTCGAAGGGATTCATCGAACTCGAGGTTTTGGCCAGCATCGCCGTCAAGGCCGATTTCGCCGGTCGAATCGGAGGAACTTTCTTTCGAGGGAACGTCAACTCGTCAGGTTTCGGTCCCGAAGAAGTATGATGCGCAGTGGGGGAATGGTGGTGTCGAGAACCAGAAGTGTCTCCTGTGCCACCTCCGGTACTGTGTTTGTGGGCGTGGTCCGGATGGTGGGCATGGTGAGTGCCACCGGTGATGGACGACGTAGAATTTCGATGACGAGGACTTGAGCCGTTCCTATCGCTGTTAGAACGAGAGCGTCGTGTGGCGGCCTTGATCCTGTGCTCCGAGACAGGACTGAGCCTGGCCGCTCTCTTCCCGGGCATCCCAGAGGGACCATGCACCGATCCATTCGGAGTCGACATGAGCGAATGCGACATCGACAACATTGAAGCAATATCAGATGCACTCCCAAGGTTCACCCCTCCACGCGTCGCAGAAAACTCCCTAAAACAAAAAACAAACGAAACGGTGTCAACGTAAGCGGAAGTCACCCCACTCATAAGCGAAATGAAAGGGCACGGAGCGTAATATGAAAGACGATGGGACTCACGGATCGAACTCGTGGGCGAGATCCACACTCCCATCAATCACAGGTGCGCTGTCAAACCCATCCTCTTCCGCGCTATCTTCGCCAGCAGCCAACACGTCAGAATCAGTATCGACAGGCATGTGCTCGTGGATATCTTCGTCGCTGGATTGAGGTTTATCCCCCTCGATATCGTGAGAAGGTTCCGGTTCCGAAGAAGAAGGCGAAGAGGTGTCGATATCACGCAACGAGAGGGGTTGAACAGGTTGAGCACCACCTCTCATGCCCATACCGAACCCTCCGGGCCCGCCCCGTCCACGAGCTTGAAGCCGAACCCGCCGACGGGCTTCCATCTCAGCCGCGCCTTTAAAGTTCGGCACAAAGCCCACGATGTGTGGAGGGGTAAGGGTCGCAGCAGTAGAAGCGCCCCCAGCAGAAGACGAAGAAATCGGCTTCGTGAGCAAGTCAGTAGCCTGAGTTTGGTCCTGAGATGGAGATTGTCGGTGATGTGAGTTCGTTGCGGCCGTGGTTGGGTTAGCGCCGTTAGGAGGGTTAGTGGCATCCCCAAAGATAACGCCGGCGTCTGGAGGGGGTGGGGTCGACTTTGGCATGGCAGACATATCACCCCCATCACTTGGTCCGACAATGTTGAGACCCACCGCACCCAGCCTACTTCCCTCACTTCCATCACTTCTCCCTCCAGCCCGATCTTCGTCACTGGCCTCCAACACACTTGCTTCCTCAAACCTTCCTCCAACACCCATCCCATCGCTCAACCTCTTCCTCCTAGTCTCAAACCTGGCGCTAGCCCTCCTCGCAGCCTTCTCGATATCGGTCGCCTTCTTACCTCCACTCGCACTCACCCGCAACCCAAACACACCGGCTCTGTTCCCTCCCATGATCGTAGTGGTATAATTGACTCCAGTAGCACCAGGAAACCCGGTCGGTCTACCCCGCCCCCCATCCGCATCACTGATGCCACCGTGACCGTTCCGGTCGTGACGGTGATTGACTTTTGCCAGCCCACTAGGTTTCTGTGGCGTAGCGCCCCGAGGGGACCGACCGTCCACACCTCTTTCACCCTCATCGTCAGAAGGGGCCGGGCTGGATGGAGCGGCGAGTTCCGGCCATCGTTCGATGTCTGCAAGGTTTGAAGCGAGGATATACGGGTTCGAAGTGTACGATGGGCTGAGCGAGATCAAGCGTGGTCCATATGGATCTTCGACATTTCGGAGGTAGCCCAGGCGGAGGTTGTGAATGAGGAAGCTGGTTTATGCCGGAAGAACCAGAGAGAGGGAGGGGGGGATACGGGAGGAACGGAATACAGAGGATGTGTGTGTGGGGATTAGATAGATTACCGTGCGAGGGTTTTGGGAGAAACCGAGTAATGCCAACGGAACCGGAAAAGTTGGGTTTAGTCCCCCATCCACTGGACAACCACAGTCGTGGAAGGTGGTTTGGAGCAAAAGACTCACTCTGGATCGCTAATTAGCGACATTAGACATTGAGGTCGACAGAAACCGCTACCGACGATCGGCCGATCACTGGCACTTCGACCGCTCCTTGCCTGACGGGCTCGGGCAATATCTTATGACGCCCGTTCGGTATCTGTTGGGTGGGGAGACTCATCACTGGTATTGGTCGTCTCACATGTGGGAGGGAAAGATCCATACAGCGTAGCATTGCGCAGATCGTAAGGACTTGGGATGTTACGACTGCGCCCAGGATAACCCTTTCGCCGCGCTTGCAAACGGAAGCAGCCACCGGACGGAAGTCTTGGTCATGAAGGAGGATGGAAATTATAGACTGGGAATCAGTAAATGGGAATCGATGAAGGGTATATACTAAGGCTAGTGACTATGGAATACGGGATACTAGTGTGATGTCCATGCATGCAAATGGGTGGTATACAAGATAATAAGAGAGATGATTCGTGAGTCCATAGAAACGACGATTATAGTGAGGGGGAGGAGACAGGTGACGCTGAAGAAGCAAAAATGACAGGAATCCCATGAACCAGAAGTGTGAAAAAGGCGCTATTAAGTGTGAGGTATGCAAGAGCGATAAGGGCATGCGGTTAAAAGTTACATGGTGAGAGCAGGAAACGCACTTCACATGAAAAAGCAGCAAGTGAATAGACAAGGAAAGGTGTGTGTGCGGGGCGGGGAAGGGGGAAATTAAAGGATGAATGCAAGAATGGAACATGGGTGGGGGGTGTTTACCCCAACGTTGAGCGTCTGTGGTTGAGATCCTGATTGGCGTTTACGTCCGAGTCCGAGTCTGGGTCTGCCATACTCGTGCTGTCTCGTAATCCACTGACAACCTACAGGAGCCACAAACAAAGTTAGGCTCGGTCCCTGGTTGAGAAAACGCAGGGAATGCTTACGCCTATGCTTATTCGCCTGGAATAATCAAGCTCGTCCTTGAAACTTGATAAACTCTCCGTCGGGTGATGTGGAGGTGTGGCGAGGAGACCTTCTCTGCCAGACCGGACGCTCACGTTACTCCCCGCGGGTGATGGATGGGGTTCGCTCAGAGAGGGAGTTGTGAGGCAGACGACCGGAGGTTGGGAACGTCGCAACGTCTCAAGGGTTGGGACCTGGGTTGCAGATGGGGGTCTCAGAAGGGAAGAAGGGGGGATTGGTGGAGGGGTGTGAACCAGGATGGATGGGCCTGGGTGCGGGAACATTTCAGGTCGTGGAACGTCCGAAGATAGCCTCCGAGGGTAAATTGACATCGGTTGCAAGGCGTCATGGAAGACAGGTTCGGAGCTGACCCTGTGAGGGTTGTGGGAGATGGTGGACACATCGTCCACACTCCCCCTCCGCGTCGGAGCCTCTGATCTCGCAGTTTGCCACGCACTGGGGATGGTGGCGCTTCTGTCCGGACCCAAAGAGAACCTTGTCCGATTCGGAACCTGCCGAGAAAATGTGGGGGAAGTGTTTCGAGTGCTGGCATAGACTTGGGTAAGAGATGAGTTGATGGTACCATGGCCGTGCGACGAGTGACCGACGCTCGATGCCGCCGTTGGGTTTCTGGTAAGGAACCCACCCTCAAACCCGTCTCTTTGTTCCGAACCTTCTCCGGGGTCGAGGATTGCTGATAGAGAAGAGACAACGGCATGGCTAGTGGAGGAGCGGCGCATTTCATGCCCGACGGATGATTGGATTTCGAGATCGGGCTCATCGTCGATGATTCTGGAATGGCCGTGGCTTGACGCGCCCCGCCCAGTTGGGCCGATCATGGATGGGTCAATAGCTTGTGCTTCGAGTTCCCTCAATTGGTGGCGTTTGATGGTAAACCATGCAAACACGACGAGGCCGGTCACAATCGCGCAGAGACCGATAATGAGGCCTGCGAGTGCACCTGGATTTTGGGCTCTGCACTTTGTTAGCCTTTAGAATTACGCGAGATCTATCAAAGGTCGTACAGGGAGCGGGAGCCACTTGTCGGAACACTAATAAGGGTTCCCGAGGGCGTGGATGAAGGGGGATGCGGGTTCGTGTGAATGGTGGTCGTGGCCGTTTGCGGCGAAGGCGATGTCAGAAACAATGTGGTCGTTGTCGTGGAAGACGGAAGCGTAACGGTTATCGGTGGGGGAGCTGTGGAGAGAGGGTTAGGTGAATATATGCGCAATTTTTTGAAGAAAAAGGACAGACTGGTGCGGGTGACGGTGACGGTGGTGAGAACGGTGATGAATCTTGTGGAGATGGAGGTAGGATTTGAGGAATAGTTGAGGGAGGAGGAGGAGAGATGAGCCTGGGCTGCGACGAGAGAGCTGGCAGCGAGGAGGAGAAGGGGGGAGAGCTTCGTCCGCATCGTTCGGCGGGGAGAGAGGAGGGGGAGGGGTCAGTGGAGAAAAGACATGCGTCGAGAAGAGAAGCCGCGGCAAAGACGAGAATCGTAGATGGCATGAAGGTGTCAATGTCACCCCGACAGCTGGAATGTTCACGGAAACGGATTTTAGTCGCCCGTCTCCTCCCGATATCCCCGCAAAAGTAGAGACGGAACCATTCAGATCCAAAACGGGCAGAACCGATTCCCATCCTTCGACCTTTCCGGTCGAGAGAGCAGCCCAATTTCCCGTCGAAGCCTCCGCCTCCACAATGGTCATGGCGATTTCGGAAACCCAAATATCACGCGTCAATGTCATGTGATCTGCACGTTTAAGTTTTTCCTTTTCTGGCAGATAATCCTCTTTTCTTCAACTCATTTCAAGGACTCGCTCTATTGTCCCCTTGCGAGCTCAACCTACCTTTTTATTCGCAAGAGCCTACCGCGTTTCCAAGAGTATAGACCTTTACATCTCCAGCTGGAGCGTACATCGTTTGAACCTGTGTTCTGTGGTCTACGAGTTCCTTACCAGAGATGTAACATCTTTAATTTCTACTTGCGTCCACCTCCGCGCTATCCTTTGTCCCCGCCCCGACCACTGTGTGAACGTTAGCTCAGTACAGCCCTCTTCCCTCCGGTGCATGCGAAGAGCGGAATTGTTTCAGCTTCGAGTCTCCCGGTTTTTCCCACTGGTCTAAGCCAACAAACGAGTGGGAGTCTCGCTTGTCGTAGACACCCGCTCAATGTCCTGGCCTAATCATGCATCACGTCCCCCCTTGACCCCGCCGGCCGACACAGTATGATCGATCAGAGCACAGGTACTCAGCGTTTTCCACGTCCGCCTCCATGTCCATGAACATTCGCCCGATAAAAGTATGATCGCGTTTCCGACTTGCCCGCTGCCACGACTGAAACGGTTAGATAGGTCGACGACTTGCTTGGGATGCAAGCGTGCAATCTCCAAAACCTCCCGGAAAACTATACAATGAGATATTGTATGGGTCGAATGATATCTTCATTTGCTCGGTTGACGGTGCTCAGGAACAACAGATCTCTACCACGCCCTGACCTGGCCTTCATTATCGTACGTGGCTGAGGATCCCAAAGGGAGGATAGTAGGCTACATCTTGGCAAAAATGTGCGCTCTCCTGTTTGATATCACCTTCACCCGTTCACCGTGCGCCAGGGAAGAAGATGTCGGTCCCGATGACCAACCCCACGGCCATGTCACTTCCATCTCCGTCTTAAGGTCCTACAGGCGGTTAGGACTGGCGAAAAAACTCATGGTCCAATCTCGTAAGTAACCGCTTCTCAAACAGAGATCGTACTTCATATCTGTATTCAAGAGGAGGCGATGGCGACGATATACCGCGCCGCCTACGTTTCACTGCACGTCAGACGGTCCAATCGAGCCGCGCTGAGTTTGTACCGAGACACGTTGGGATTTACGGTCAAAGACATCGAGAAGAAGTACTGTGAGTTTGTCTGATGTCCGCCGGGGGAATTCCCTTGACCTGAGTGCCACTTGGATAGATGCGGATGGGGAAGACGCTTATGCTATGAAGTTGGTTCTGAATCAATAGTTGGTACGGAAGACGTCGATATCATACGCGGTCGGATCGGCCGTTCGCTCCTCCAGCGTAGTATATATCAACGTCGTGAACTCCAACCCATTTCTTTACTTACGTCTCGCTGTCGTCGGTAAAATCTTGATCGCGATCCAAACCCCCGCTGTGACGCCATCGGACGCTCATCCGGAAGTGATGGAAAAACTTCGGAAGTCGGAGCCTTCCGAAAGTCCGTTGTCTCTCCAACGACGCCCCTCTCCTTCTCTCTCTCGCTATGGCTCCGAAAGTGCAGTGGGATTCCTCAACGCCGATACGTAGCGTAGACGGGAGCCCAAACCCCGACTCCAAGCGCCAGGAACAGCATCGGTGGACCGGTCTGTTCGGAGAAGGCGGTCATCTCTGGGAAGACATCGATCCCGCAAAGGCCGTATGGCCCATGACTATGTGGTGTTTCTTGACCGGTTACATGTCCGTAATTCATTCCCAAGAAAGAAACCGGTGAATACGAACGCCGACGAAGCTTTTCTAATCCAGGGACATCGTCACTTTCTCTGCCATCTTCGTTTGGTGTGCCTTCCAAACCGGAAACTCTGCCCAGGTGCGTCTGACCGTCTTCGGATCTCGCTTCCTCTCAGTTTCTTATGTGTGGGGCTCTCGGCGTTCGTAGCTGGCTCTGGCACTCGCAAAGCTGTGGGAAATTCCGGGTGACACGACGTTCCACATCGCCGACCGGCAAGCGTTGTGTTCCCTGGTGAGTTTCCTCGGAGGTGCTGCTATCGGCCGGCTGGGTGATAGGATGGGTTCCAACACCCGGACGTGGCTTTTCACCGGTACGTAACCCGTCTGCGTTCCAAACCGAAATCCGACTTTTACTCACTCCCAAAACTAAACTGCCCTTCGGAAACTGGCTCCGCGCTTCACTCCCCCACTCCCCAATTCAAACACAACGACGGCGACCTTTTTCACGTTCCATTCCACGTCAAAACGACATCGTATCACGTTCCCGATCCCATCCATCCCGGTTGCTTTGGTCTCAAACAGGAACAATGATACAGGCGTCGTTCACGATGGCCGCAGCCATCGCGATCTGGCAATCGGGTCAGGGAAGCATAGCTCCCAGTCGGATTGAACCCGCCTGGTCCAACCCCGTCTCTTTCGTTTGCCTTGGTTTCATGTCGGCATCGATGGGTCTTCAGGGCATAATGGGCAAACGGATAAACAGCCAATTCGCCACCACCGTCGTCCTCACCTCCGTTTGGTGTGAACTCGTCGCCGACCCAAAGTTGTTCAACCTGAGGAAGAGGGTCACTTCCAGGGATCACAAGACCCTCGCAATCTTTGGCCTCTTCCTTGGAGCTTTCACCGGAAGAGCCATCCTGGCCGCGATCGGGTCCGCTGGTGCGTTGGGCGTCGCCACCGGCATTCGCGTATTCCTGGCTTTTGGCTGGCTCTTCGTCCCCGGCAAGGATGCCGGGGTGGGGTCACGGTCTGGACCGGTTTAGATGATATGGATTTTAACTCAACTCACTAGACCCGCACCGCGCTCACGAGCTCGTCGTAGATCCATTCACTTTTTTTTACCCTCCCCTTACGTCGCTTTACGACCACGCATAGACAGAACACAACAATGGATTATCCTTTTGACTACCTCTACAATTTCCCACGAGGAAAGCACGATTACAGGGGGGAGGGAAAACAGGTTCTAAAATGCGGGGAAGTGCGAAAGAAGACACGCAGGGGGACACTCAGTGCATCTTGCCCAACACGCGAGGTTGAGCCATGTCCGCCATATTGATGAAGATATCGTCCGCTGGGTGACGGTACAAAGGTGCCTTCAACCTCTTCTGGTCAAGGTGGTGTCCGATGAAACCGATCGACCGTCCCAGGACGAACAGACCGTTGAGGGTACCGATCCTGATGTAATCGTCCGCCTCCTCGCGCGTAAACGCTCCAGAGTCCCTCAAAAGGTCGACGAAGCACACGGCGATGCACCCGTCGACGTTCAGGATCAAGGTATCCTTCTTCGACGTCGTAACCTTCTCCACCGCGAGAGCATAGTCCAGGAGCGAGTGACTTGGGAAGTGTTTCTTGACGTACTCCTTCACCAGTTCTACACGGAGATCTGGGTTGTTCGCGCTCTTGATCTTGTGGCCGATACCGCTGATCAGTTTGTTGGCTTTCCTCGAGTTGTCGACGAATTCACGAGGTGTCAATCCTGTATCGCGAGCACCGGAGAACATGGAGGCAGCCTCGTCCAGCGCACCACCGAATCGGCTTCCGATCGTCAAAAGCCCAGAGGCGAGCGAAGAGATCAAATCCTTCCCAGCGCGCGTAGCAATGATCGTGTTCATCGCACCGGAGACCGCGGGTCCGTGGTCTGCGGTCAACATCAAGACCATCTCAATGAATTTGGTAGCCCATTGCGGTAGACCTATAAAAATATCGTCAGCGCGTCCGCCGTACCAAACTCGCGACTGGACTTACGCCTCTTGAACCACAGCAAGCTGACGACACCACCAAGCCCAATGTCGTCCTTGAACACATCCGAGATACGCATGCCAGCGTATAAAAGCTCCTGGCCACGCTCGTCCGAAATGGTTGAAATGAACGCGGCTGGCTTACGGATGAGACCGAGCTCCTGAGCCCACTTGTAGTCCATCGGGATGACGGGTGGGTCCCTCTCTGGCAGAGGAACGATCGCGCCGCTAGCGACAAGGTCGTCGTAGGTCTCCCTCAACACCTGGGGTAACTCCTCGAAGGTATCCGGGACGATGAAACCGGCAGCCGCCATCGCCTTGTTCTTCGCCTCTGCGGTCTCCAAATCCGAGTTGGCCATCGAACCGGCGTGTCCGAATTGCACCTCGGTAGTGAACATCTTGGCACAAGTACCGATAGCCCAGGCAACGATGGGCTTCTTGATAATACCCTTCTTGACGGCCTCGATAACGCGATACTCCTCGATACCACCAACCTCACCGAGCAAGACAAGCATTTTACACTCGGGATCCTTCTCGTATCGGAGCAAATGGTCGATGAAGGTCGATCCAGGGTAACGGTCACCACCAATCGCAATACCCTCGTACACACCATTGGTAGTGAAGGAGAGGATGTTGTTCAACTCGTTGGACATGCCACCGGACTTGGAGACGTAGCCGACTGATCCGGGGCGGTAGAGCTTGGAAGAGATAATGTTGTCCATCATGCTGTCAAAAAGTTAATCAGCATCAGAATAGTAAAGTCCGGGGAATTCACGTGAAGCACCCACCCTCCAGAGTTGCCGATCCTGAAGCAACCAGGCTTGATACCACCGACGGTGGCGGGACCGACGATCAAGACGTCCTTGGCCTTGGCGAGGTGCAAAATTTCCCTAGCGTGCCGTTCTGGCACTCCCTCCGCAATCAAGGCGATGGTCCTAATCTGGGAGTGCTGCATGATCTCCAGAGTCGATGAGTATACACTTCGGGAACTGGCGAAGTTGACGACAACATCGACATCTTGGTGTTTAGCGATAGCCTCGTCGATCGAAGTGTAGACAGGGAGCAATGTCTCCTTGGTACCCCAGTAGAACTTCTGAATATGGTGCCCGCCGAATGGATAGATCATAGCGGCGACCGACGCAGAAGTTCGACCGCATGAGTAATCAAAGTCGAGCATGCCCTGGATGGCACGGGGTTGGAGACCGTACACGAACGAACGAGTGGAGTTGTCGAGGGGGAGGTAGTCGGGGCGTTGTTTCATAGCGGTCGTGTCAAAGTGGACGATCTGGTCCTGAGGCTGGTTGCGACCCCCACCGGGCTGAATAGCGCCGATGGTGACGGGCTCGGTGGCGGCGGTTCTCGGTCCAGGGGTGGTCGGAGTGGGAGGGGGTAGGGGAGTCTGGGGGACATGGATACGATCGCTTGTCCTGACGCCCAAAGCCAAGGGAACAATTTCAGTGATGTGGGTTTCGGGGCCGTATACCTTGATTGGAACACCGAGCGACTCGCCCAACAAGCGCATGGCCTTGAGACCTTCCTGGTAGTTGGGGCCACCGCGACGGACGTAGATTTTGACTTGATGGTTGATGAGGGGTGTCTTGAACTCTTTAAGGGCGCGGATGATACCCTTGAAGGTAGCGGCAACGTTGGTGAAGTTGGCAATACCACCACCAATGATCAAGATCTTTCCCTTAGGGTTGGGCTTTCCGCGAGTGACGAGGTCAAGGATGGTTTTGGCGTATTCGTATGTTTGGCCCTCAGTCGGCGCACCAGAGTATTCTCCGTAGTTGGCAAGTTCGTCAGCAAAGCCGTGGGCGGCGATGGCATCCGAGTAAACAACGGAAGCACCACCGCCAGCAACCATGGTCCAGATACGACCCTCCGGGTTCAACACAGTAAGCTTCAAGGAAGCACCGGTGGAACTGTCGAGTTTTTGAATGTAAGCTTCTTCCTTGGTCAAGTCACGACCGAAGGGGGCTGGCCAGACCTGTACGTCGGGGAATCAGATCTCGGTGAAATTGTGGATATATGCGCAATATTATGCATACCATAGGAGGGCCACGATCGGCGGAGACGGTTTTGCCCTTGGAGGTTGCGGCGTTGGCACCTTCGTAGACCGAGAGGTCGCGGGCAATTGCCCACTTGGGTCCGCATATGGATTCGGCGGTCTGATCGAGTTTGGCGGCCATGTCGAGATAGTGGATGGTGGGGGGAGCACCATTGACACCATCGAGACAGATCAAGGGGTTGATCTCGAGGTAGGCGAAGTGGAGGTCGACGTAGACGGAGTAAAGGCGGATGAGGAAGTCGACGAGGATTTCCTTCTTCTCTCCGGGTACGTGTTTGAGAAGGGTCTCAGCCCAGACGTCACGAGAGGGGAATTGAGCGGTGACGCCGATATCAAGCCGAAGGGCTTTAGCGTCGACATCGCCGACGTCGACGCCACCCTCGTGAGTGAAGAGGATAGAATCACCCTCACGATTGGAGTTGATGCACACGTAGAATTCGGTGTTTGAGGGATGAGGAAGGAACGGTTCCAGGATGAAGTTGTTGAGGGTTCCAGTGACCGATTCGACCTATTGAGCACGGAAAAATCGAAACGTTAGATCAGTGTGAAACAGTGAGCGGATCAGACACGTAGGGCGCTAATGCGAAGGGGGTGACCCCAACTGATCCCCAAGATCTTGTTTGAGGGAGATTTGGGTGTAATGGGCTCACCTTCTGAGGTTTTCCGGCGCGTTCAGCAATCCATTGCTTGGCCTCTTCCCAAGTTTTGTTGAGAGCGAGGAGACCGGCCTTGCCTCGTCGTTTGATCAGTTGATCGGGCTTCGCGACAAGTTTAGTGGTGTGGACCCAGGCGGGCAGCTGGGTGTCTGGGGTGATCGCGCCGGTGGCAGGGTCCCAGGAAACCTGAGCGACCTTTGGAGAAGGGAAGATAAAGTTCGGGGAGACGGTCGCGGACGGATGGACTGGCGGAGCGCGCTCAAGCCAAAAGGCAAGGAGGAGCTTTGCGTCGTATTCGCGAATCGCTAGATGGGGGAGGAGGTCAGAGGGCGCGATGAGAAGGGGAGAGAAGACGCAAACCCTTTGCAGACATCTAGGAGAGGGAGAGAGAGAGATGGGGGAAAGAGAGAAGGGGATGCAGAGTGATCTGTCCGAGGGACGGGATTATATAGAAAATCAGAGCCAAACCCCAACGGGCTGTTGTTGATTTGGTTCTAATGAGGACGCGGGGTGAAGGGAATTATCGTTGTCTCGCAGGTCCTCGTTTCCTCTACCGCGCTCTTGATCTTCCATACATTCCATCCAAACCCACCCCAGCGTCGGTAAAACCCATCTCGCTTATCGAACGACATTTACATCCCCAACGGCGGCAGGCACACGACGGCAGGCAGGCACATCACTCTCAGACCACACACGAGGCCAGATTAAAAGCATATCTTGTACATGAAGCAGTTAAATAGGGCGCGGTGCTCGTCAGAATAAAGCGGCGACGATGCGAGTCCCAAAACAATGAAAACAAGAAGGAAGCTAAGTCACGCGCCTAACAGATCACACACCCAGAACAACACCCGCCCTGCACCTCATCCTCTTCAACCCCACCCTCCGACCGGAGTCTGCGTCTCCCCTTCTTCTTCGAGAGTCCGTCGTCTGCTGGGGGAGCAATCGGCCGAATCGACAGGTGCATGATCGTCGTCGCGTATGGACTATCCCTGCCCTCCTCGTAGTCCGGTCTCGGTGTGTGTGTAGGTAGCTTGAGTTCTGGAAGTCGAGGAGTTAGTCTCAACTAAAGAGTGGGACGACATCATCCTTGACATACTCTCCAAAGTATCGTCATCTTGTAGTATCCTCCCTAAATACAGCAGACGGAGATACGACGGGTTCGGGGGAATTGTGGCCTTTGTCCATTCTCAAAAGGGTAGTTACTGGTCAGGCGTTCCGACGGAGTATTAGTGCGACATTTGTAACATACCTGTATCCCATGTGCTCCAAATCACCTCCTTCACTCTCCCAGCCGTCGTGTCAGGGTGGAATGTAAACTTTTTCCTGTCCCCGGAAAGGACTAATATGGTGAGGGAGACCATTGGCTCTGCCCTTGCCTCCTCATTTGGTGGGTCTTGGACCGGGGTTGCATTTCCCTCCTCGTCCTGAATCGATGGTGCCGCAGTTGTGATTTCTCTCGGGGGGGAATTTGGTAGCAAATCCACCCGTGTCCGCGAGGTTCGTGCGGACGCCGTCAGGTTTCCCAGGTTTTCGGAGGCGGTGAACTGTTGGGGAATGTTGAGCCCGGTCTCCTCGCCGTTACCCGAGGTCAGAATCGGAACGACGGACGGCGGTAGGCTCGAGGACGTGGCGGGATTATGTACAACGGGATTATCAGTCGCCGTCATTGTGGAGAGGGGGGAAGGAAGGAACCCTTTGCCATTCGCTAGTGATGGGCTTCAAGTCCACCCGGATTTTATATTCCGATTGCCACAACTCTCTTCTCAGAACACTCCGGTTCACGTGAGATCCTATGCCCCACGATAGAAAGTCTTTCAAGTCTCCTCCCACTTCCCTTACAAGCACCAAGGCTTCCCAGGCACTCCGTCGTGCCCAGGTGCGTCCCAGCATCCCTCAGAAACACAACACAGGGGAAATAACTGAGGAATCAAGTAAAGGCATTGGAAGATCAGAGACGCGTTAGTGCCCTTTCTCCGACCACGTCTCAGGTATCCCCCCTTATCCTTTGCATAAGCGCAGGGAGCAGCGTTACGACTCCTCACGGCAACTAGACATCTTATCTAGTCTCAACCTCGGCCCCTCCGATGATGAGGAAGACGATAACGGCGAGCCTCCACAGATCATTCGCGACGGGATCTCCCAGTTCGCATCGCTTCTCTCTCTAGAAGCGGTTCCCCCCTCAAAGACCCCCAGCCAGCAGCAGCCGTCCAGTTCTCAGGCTGACAACGCTTTTGGTGCGGTTGCAGGAGGGCACGTTCACGTCCGGCAGCAGGATCACCAAACCAATGACGTCCAACAGGCTTCGCCACAACCGTCGACTACCCGCGGGAAAAAGAAGAAGAAAGCAAAACGCAGACAGAAACCACAGCCTCCATTGACCACCGCTGAAATACCTCAAGACCCTACCACTTCAAAGACCCCGGGGAAGAAAAGGAACCAATGGGCCGACCGTTGCATGTATGCTGAATTGCTCGAGCTGAACCCCGGAGCGGCATTGAACCCCCAGATCGACGTTGAGGACGGATTGCCAGATGATCTCGACACCGGGGCATGGATCGCCGTCTCCGGGGTCCCAGTGGGAAAGAGGTGCCTGGCCGTCACTTACGCCTCCTCTGGGGTTGCGGGTACCGGTACGAACATTCCTAACAGGTTAATGCGCGGTTGGGCTGACGACCGAATCCACTTATCCCAATGTGTTTATCGAAGTGCCAAACACGGTCCTACGGTCCCGGCTTGTAGGGAAACACTTGCTGCCCGCCTTCCCATCAATACTACCGCAGAATACGATCTTGGATTGTATCCTCGACCAGGAATGGACCCAAAACGGCATTCTGCATATCCTGGATGTTATCAAATGGAAGGGTCAGGACATTGGGGACTGTGAGGCTTCTTTCAGGTAGGGAACCAATTTCGCCTGCGAGGGAAGCGGCTAGCTTGATTATGTCTATACCCTTTTCTAGGTTTTGGTGGCGGGACACACGGATGCAAGAACTTCTCGCCACGAACCCAAACACGATCCCCGAATCTGCGTGGATCATGGCCCAGCCAGGTGGTGAAGGTGCTACAACATCTCCCACTGCGTTTCCATACCCCATGACGTTCGCCCCAATACCCTACCACTCCGACGTGTCATTGCCCAACCTCTTGTCCACGGTTATACCTATGGCGAGGTCTCCTCGAACGATCCCGATGATCCCTCGTCGTTTGCTCCCCTCGAGCGTTACAGAGGGTGAGATGGAAGTCGATGCGCATTCAATAGCCGGAACCGAGGGGGAGGTGCAACGGATAGAGGTCCAGGTCCGGTCTGAGGGGCTGTTGTTATACGTCAGCCAGGCCACATACGAACCTGGCACCAGCCCACTAAGCACTTGGGTCCCGACCCAGTTTGAGGGTGTCGCAGTCTTGGATCTCTTTGAGAGGTGCGTTCATGGAGATACCTCTTGCTTCTGTGTGGGCATCCTGACTGAGCCGGATGTTCCAGGCTCGTACAGAGGAGGTCGCAGATGGGTATTTCGAGAGTAGGTGCTAACGAAGTAGAAATGGAAATCTAGACGCGCAAGGCAAATCGCGTTTCGGCAGATCACGATGGTCGTGGTGTTGGGTTTAGCTCCGAAGCATCGGTGAATGTGTGTTCCAAAAATGAACTGAACACTCGTGGTCACCGTCAGAGCTGCGCTCTTGCCCAACGCAGGAGGCCCGGAGTATTTGGAGTGCATGTGCCCACCTTCCCGGAATACCCGTTGGGTCATGCCAATTTTGGGACCTATCACGAGAGACGGACTGAATTGGCACGGGGTGTCGCGTTCCCGGGGTCGGCGAAATGAGTAACGCGGAACTCCAACCGCGACCCCTATCTGAAAACACCAACAAATATAGTGGTAGGATAACTGTGATCGCGCTCGAAGCAAGCTAGCCCAAATACTCCTCCATCATAGACGACGGACCACTGGGCTCGTAACCAGTCAGCCGCGTACGCGGTTAGGAACCGGCGCGCAGCGGAACTTTGGTACCACGTGGAAGGAGTGAAGCCAAACCCATCGAAGAGGCTACTGGCGAACATTAACTTTGGCAGGGTGTTAATTACAAGGGTCGTCAAAAAACGTCGCCGTGACAATTGAATCGAGAAATCGAGAGTGTAGCGAAAACGCGACTGTCTAATAATCAATGCAGACATCCCACCGGTACTCCTTCGAGGTAATGCCTGTGGATGAGGTAAGAGAGCGGTATAAAAGAAACGATGGATGGCGGGTTACCATTGATCTCCAGCCACTGACGGATAGCTTCATCCTTCTCTCCAATAACGACCTCGGGTCGCGGACCTCGGCACTCGCGCCTCCCGCTGGTGGCGAGGATGGTTTTGGGGTGATAAAACGGGCCGGTAAACTGAACATCGACGAAAGGGTCCATCTCATGTGCGGTCAGGTACTTCCCGATGCTCTTCTCGAGGCGGGCCGGAGAGGGGTAGAACCAACCACCCCCAGGGGGAGGTGGTGGGGTGGGGATGCCGGAAAGCCTACTGCCCAACTCGAGGGAGGCCTCGTAGTCGACCACCTAGCCCGCCAACCAGCGATAGGGTCGGCTTCGTTTAATTGGCTCGTTCTTGGGGAGGGACAGGGTTTGTTTCGTTGTCTGACGGACCTTCATGGTGGTGACTCGTGATCAAGTTTGGATCGGAACTCCAGGCCAGGAGCTCCAACCACGGCCCCTATCTGAAAACACAAACAAATATAGTGGTGACTGTGATCGCGCTCGAATGCACAAGCCAACCAGAAATACTCCTCCACCATAGACGACGGACCACTGGACTCGTGACCGGTCGGCAGCGCACGCGGTCCTGGAATTCAGGAATCGGCTCGCAGCGGAACTTATTTGAGTACCGCGTGGAAGGAGGGAAGTCAAACCCATCGAAGAGGCTACCAGCGAACGTTAGCGATGGCAGGGCGTTGATCACAAGGTCGTCAAGAAGTGGCGCTGTGGGTGAGTGGGGAGACGAACGTGTACTGTCAACGGGGGGGTGGGAGATCCCTTCCCCATTGCTATCGACAACGGCTGCGATCGTGGGAAACGGAACAAAATAGACTTCTGCCTCACGTCCCGCCACCCAACTTTCCGGCCAATCCTTTGAGCTCCACACATGGTTGAACTCGACCTCGACGAGAAGGTCGAAGCCCCTCCTCTACGCCCCCCTTTAGCCAACACCTCAGCGCCTTTAGACAAGGAACCGGACGACTTGGAGAAGATTCGGAAATGGCAGGAAGAGCGGATTGCCAGGAAACTTCGGGGAGAATATGAATCTTCTGTCATGCACCTGACTGAACTTGTACGCGTTTCGTGTGTCACGGACGGGTACAGCGTTTAATCCATCCCGTCTTTTCAGATCCATGATAACTCTTCCACTCCTTTACGCATCGCGTCAGTGCGCATTGAAGGCGCTGACAATACCAGGAAGTCCTTCCTCGGCTCAATTGTCAAACACTACATCGGGGACCCATATTCCCACGACGAATCTACTCTACAAACCGTACTACTCAGGGCTCGCAACATTGGACATACCCTGCAGGAGACCGGCTTATTTCATCATGTTAACGCAACCCTTGAACCTACCCGGGACGTAACCGCGCCCGCGCAGGATGTAGACCTCGTATTCAAGACCAAGGAGAAGGGCCGCTTACAGCTCAAGACCTCAACGGAGTTTGGCAACCAAGAGGGGAGCGCGGTGCGTGTTTTCTGTGGATGGTATTTCGTTGGCGCGTCTAAGTTATTCCCAGAGCGTCGTGGGTCGCCTGCGGAATGCCTTCGGAGGCGCTGAAACGTTGGAAGGCCAAATATCCTTTGGCACCCAGACCAAAAGGTCTTTCCATGCTGCGTTGACAGCCCCGCTCAACCCCACACTTTCAACACATGGCACACTGTCGATTTTCGGAACGGAACGTGACAACTCCGCGTTTGCTAGTTCCTCAGAGATTCTGAGAGGATTGAGAGCGACTATCAGGGTGAGCTAGGTTAGAGTCATCTCTCGCACTCATTCACACTAGCTCACACCAGTTTGTTGCACAGACAGAAAACAATGGACCACACGAACTCGGTTACGAAGCTGTTCTACGCCACATTGGAAACCTTACATCCACCGCTTCTATGAGGTATATCAGTGCGCTTTGTGACCTTGATCAATGTTGACAAAAAGCCAAGCATTCGACAAGCTTCTGGCTCGTCCGTCAAATCTTCGATATTCCACAATTGGACGAGGGATACTCGTGACGACCCGATCATGGCGACCAAGGGGGAGTACGTGAAGCTGTCCCACGAGTTCGCTGGAATCGGTGGCGACGCTTCGTTTTATAAGGCTCAGTCAGAAACCGTGATCTCCCGCAAGATCGCCTCGAACGCCGTACGTAACTCGTTTCACATATCTTTTGTAGCGGGTCCCCTAACTCCATTCTGGTAGTGTTTGTCCTTTTCGACGCGGGCCGGGGTGCTGTGGAGTTTGCTCCGTCCCTCCCACTTTTCTGATCGGTTCCAGTTGGGAGGATCCACGAACGTGCGGATGTTCCGAAATAACAGCATGGGACCTCGAGATGGGGGTTAGATTCGTTCTCTGTTCTCCACAGTTTCATTTCGGAACTTACTTGTCTGTCTAGTGGATTCTCTGGGCGGGGAACTATACTGGGCAGCTGGCCTGAGCTTGATCTCAGACTTTCCGAAGAAGCCGCACTGGCCGGTGAAGACCCATTTGTTCCTCAATGCTGGGCGGCTAGACAATACCGACAGAGGTGAGCTCATTCCCGCCACGGTTATTTCCTCATTGTCATTCCTCATACCGATCGTTCGCTATACCTATACCAGCCAAATCGCTTGCTTTGAACGTGCAAGAGTCCATTTCCCGGCCATCAATATCCGCCGGATTGGGGATAGCCTATCGGTTTGACCCATTAAGGGTGGAGGTGAACTTCGGCGTTCCTCTGGTTGCTAGCAAGAGTGATGGACACCGGAGAGGGTTTGAGGTCGGGATTGGGGTTAACTTCCTGTAGAACAAAAGGACATGGGCGCCGTAAAGTCGCGGGGGAAGGTTTGATCACACTGCGCCTCTCGCTCTTCGCACCGTTCGTGCCTTTGTTCGCTCATGTCCCTATGAGACGTTCTATTGTTCGTGTGGCTACGGCATCCCCACTCTGCTTTTGAATTGGTTGTATTCGGCATCTCCACCAAACCGTGGCTTGATCAGGCCATTCCTTTGTGCGAGCATGGACAACCACTCCACACCATGCCACGCCACTCCTACATTTTCGCTGCGGAGGGATCTAGGTATATAAGGAACTTATGGTGGTCAACGACACTAACAACCCGCCACCCCATCGTCGCCCCAACTCGCCCACGGCCTCATTACGATGTGCTACTATCAGCCAATTTTGTTCGAATGCCCCGCGTGCCATAGCGTGTTCAGTCGGGGAGGGGAAGACAAAGAATGCAAGGATTACACCCGAACACGGGATAGGGAGATGGCGAGGATGCAGAAGTGGCGAGGGGGTAGCCGGGAACGAGCCCCCCCAACCCCGTTTATCTTCGGTTGGTGCAAAAAGAACGGGCAGACGGAGAGGAATCCGATTACCGTGGTATCCCAGAAGGCATGCGAACCTTGCCTGGACGCGGGGTGGAATGGAGAGAGTGACTATCCGTCGCCCTCAGACAGCGAGGCGAGCTTCGGGTACGATAGGTACCTATCGCCTGAGGTCCAAGTCCCGCCGAGTCCGTTGACCTCGGCTGAGGACGACCTTGACGACGATAAGATTGAGCTCGACTTTCCAATGCTGGACACACCAGGTACGTAACATCTTGTTGGAATACCTATCCGGTGTCTTATACTCTCTTGCATAGCTGACTCCAAAGGGCGACCAGTTCGACAATCCGAAAGGATCAGAGCGAGGGAGGATAAGAAAGCAGGAGTTGGAGCTCAGAACCGAACAACGGAGGAGACAAGAGGGAGGCCCACGTCCACCCGGAAGCGATAATGTGATATCCCGTGATTGTCATACCCCCCAGTTCCCAGTTTTCCTTGCACATAATTTTCGTACACTGCATTCGGATTGTATACTTGTTGTATATGTATGCACCGCTCGTAGACCGGGTGATTCCCGCGAGGTGATCGTGGTTTGATGACAAGAGTTTGTTTGGATGAGAATCCGTGGGGAGCGGGAGTGATCGGTACTGCATGCGGGTCGAGTCTCGACCGTGACCTTGGTTATCTGCGATTCGTCATGGCCTCATCCACCGTGCCTCGCACGCCCTGGAACGGCAGATACGTACCACGGAGGGCGCAACCCCGATGATACCGGTCCTTTCCGTCGGATGGGACTGCTGGGATGCCAAGTTCGCTCTGGCCGGGGACGAACCTAATGGACGAACTCTACACAATTCCCTCGATTCTCTGTTATGTTATGGGCGGAGAGGCCCTCTCGGGTATCTAAACTGCGCACCTTTGGTTTCCGGATAAACGATAAGTTGTGGTTAGGGCTAGAACTGCTCCTGGGAGGGTATCAGTGTGATGGCACGCACACGGAGCAGCCCCGCCGTAGAGGAACGTGCGTGTGATGTCGTTGCTTCATTGGCAGTTGTACTGACAGGTAGTCCTTGTAGTGACGACATGAGACTATCAGTAAGTCACTTCTTCGGGGGTGGAAAACCGAGCTCGTTACTGTACGAGGACCCCCCTGTGGACTGACTCTCGAGATCCAACATTAGGCATATTATCATTTCCAACGCGCCCCTCTTAGTGTCAAGCACAAACCGACCTCTGTGTCGATTTCGTCGGCTACTGCCGTCATGGTTCATCCAGCTCACGCTCCTGGTGGCTGCGACTCCATTCTGTTGTAGCGGTTGCCGATACAGGGAACGGAGGGTGAAACCGGGAGAGGAAAAGCCGGGGTCCTTTCAATGCGCTCGTTTCCCGAGGGGCCTCCCCCAACATGAACTTCTCTCCAAACC
>Ga0307509_10001669_pt1 | contig 37100 bp, 27 predicted proteins | sample 10_EM_MG_FD_202245 | JGI IMG/M metagenome (GOLD analysis project Ga0307509, IMG submission 202245) | Populus trichocarpa ectomycorrhiza microbial communities from riparian zone in the Pacific Northwest, United States - 10_EM | ecosystem: Host-associated > Plants > Roots > Unclassified | place...
GAATCTGTGGCTCTGGTTAGAGTTTCAGATGAGACGATTTACTATAGAAATGATCCTATGAAGTAAAATCGCATGGTGGAAGAAGAGGGGGGACGGGGGGATGAGCTTATTTATACTGTTGGACGGGAGTGGCCAAGACTTGTGTGTTGGCGAATTTTTTTTGAAAAGTTTTGGCCGACGATTTGGTGTAGGGTTTTAGTTTAGTTAGGCTTGGTTACTAACTAGGGTAGGTGTTTTTGGTGGGGAGCCAGAGTATTATGAGATCACGCGCTTTGCTGTGTGAATGAGAGAATGGGAGGGTTGAATTATGACGAAGCATTACCTTCTACCTCTAATGCTGGGGTACAGTAGCAGTGTTAATGGAATGTTAATTGCATGGCACATGGTAAAGACTGTAATGTTCAAGGATTGTGTTATGTTTTCCGGCTTGCCGCCTCCAGCTCTGTTGCCTTTTTCCCTTCGTATATTTCTCGGGGGCTGGGCGGAAATCTTTTGGGGGTGTTTTTCATCCCCCCCTCCCCTTTCCTAAGTAGGGAATTCTGAACTACATAGAACAATCCTCGATTATCACTGTTTTTACTGTAAGATATAGCGCTTCGAGGCCGGAACTAGAACAAGTAGACAGCAGGGTGGGTCAGGAACCTGGCAGTCTCCCTGACCACAAGATAGACGAAAAATGGAGGAGGGCCGGAATTATAATAATAGATATCCCTCTCTAGCTTGGCGGAAAATATAAAGGACCGTTTCTGATGATCTCCACCAGCTGCAAAAGGAGCAGGTCTCTTCAGACTCTTTTGAGCTCTTGGGGGTCCTACGTTGCGCTAGGGCTGGGATACGCTACCGGTAGGAAACTTATATATCGACGGGGCTCATGATTACTCAATCTTAAGCATGGTAGCTAGTCTTGCAGCCCATGTACCTCAATTCAACATAGTATGTAAAAGTGATTCTAGGCTTTCACGATTAAGTAACAGCGATGGGGGCAAAAACAATAAAATTAGGAGAAATCCCTTGTGATACTGCCCACTTGTTCCACTCGCAGCCCTTGTCCCCTCAGGAACACTGCTAGCTGAGCCATCGCAGGAGCAGAGTCCAACAACCCTCAACAATCAACTGCATCTGATATCCTCCTCCTCAGGGCCTGGCTATGATACTTAAAGTCAAGAATAGAGTGTTGTATAGGATATAGTTGAGACCATGCCATCCCCATTGAGATGAGACATTTCGGTGGCAGTGAGTTAGTTATCTAAGGTTAAGTTATGGTACTTGTGTGCAACGCTGGCTATCATGCCTACATTAGTGTAACTATGGCCCCCGTCGATAGGTAATTACTATAAATACAAGAGAAATGTTCAAGGTCATTAGAGTTCCCATGTGGAGTGGGAGCAGGGAAGCCATCAGCCCGGAACCCAGTTGGGGTGAGAGGGGGAAGAGAGAGGGGGAAGCAGGTGGCGAGGGGATAAGAATATGCTGTCATGAACAAGTTCAGAGGGTAGAGGGAGAGTCATAAGACGGCACTCGCTGCTATTTAGTGTTCTATCCATAAGTTTACTTGGCATACTATCATGGTAAGATACCTTACGGTGACGTACTGTAGCCGTGCCATAAATAAAAACCCACTTTAGATCGCCATGGAAACTAAGAGGAGAAAAAGAAACCCAAATTTACATTTTTCAAATGCAAAATTAACTCCTAGCCTTTAGAGAGTCTAGTTTTTCTCCACATTTTCAATACCACTCAAAAATATTGTAGGTGATACAGACGATATATACCTAAGATGGTGCATAAGTCGTTTGACTGCATAGTGAGTTTTGATAATATAAAACTAATTTTTCGAGTTTATAATAATATTACGGCCATGGAGTGGGGGTCGACTTCTGGGATAGGAGACTTACGACATTGGCTGGCCTTTGCTGAATAGAGAAGGATAAAAAGTGTAGGTGTTCTTTCGGATTTGGTTTTAGGCTCGGGGCTGTAGGATAGTTGAAAATAAACATGATCTTCGTTGAACCACACCTATGGTAGGAGCTAATCACGACTACAATGCCTTAGTTGATATTCAACCTTCCATTGCTTTTTGCAAGCGATCAGAAATACTGGAACTTTGTATCCTTTTCTCTATCCATATCTAAATAATCCTGATGTCTATACCTTACTAGTAGATAGAGGTGGGAGGGAGGGGGAAAAACGGAATTGTGGAAAAATTAAAAAAACAGTTGATTTGGGAAGAGAGAATATGACCAGAAAGCAAGGAAAGGAGTAACTATGATGAAAGTTTTGAGCTATACTGGCTTGACATAGAAATACCCCCAAACGCCAAACTCTAGACTATAAACAAGAACTGACAAATCCTGACCTGGCTTCGGGAAGAAACAGGGGAAGAGGTTTGGGCGGGTATTCCCTTAACAAGGGAGAAATATATAAGTTGAGGTTCTGTGGTAGGCAGATTCTGGGAGGAAGAGAAAGACGGGGAATTAGCGCAAGGTGGGGACTTGAACCGCGGGAGGAGGTTAGCCGGGGGTGGGGAGGTAGTGGCGGTGATGGGCGTGCTGCGGAGTCGGAGCGGCTCTGGCGGAAACAGCGCATGGATAATCCGCACCCGAAGGCAGCAAAGAAGGCGATGGCCCGCGCCTTTATGGCAGGCTAGGGGTGGCGGATTCTGGAGGCTGGAGTAGCGCTATAACTCCCTTATGTCCATTCTCAACAGCCCAAAATAGTGGTGTTTGGCCATATTTATCTGGCTTGTCGGGACTGACGCCGTCCCGTGCGAGGAGCATTTTCACCACTCCCTCATGTCCATGCCGAGCAGCCCACCAGAGTGGTGCACGACCGTTGATATTTGGTTTGTCGGGGTTGACGTCGTCTCGTTCGAGTAGTATTTTCACCACTTCCTCATGCCCCTGGCAGGCGGCAGCCCAGAGTGGTGTCCGGATGCTGTTATCTGGTTTGTCGGGGTTGACGTCGTCTCGTTCGAGCAGTATTTTTACCACTCCCTCGTGCCCCTTGAAAGCAGCCCAAAAGAGTGGCGTTTGGCCATCGTGATCTAGCTTTTCGGGATTGACGTTATCTCGTTCAAGTAGTATTTTCACCACTCCCTCGTGCCCCTGGCAGGCGGCGATCAAGAGTGGTGTTCGGTCGTTGTTATCCGGTTTGTCGGGGTTGACGTCTCCTTCGAGTAGTATTTTTATCACTCCCTCGTGCCCATTGAAAGCAGCACTATAGAGTGGTGTTTGGCCGTTGTTATCTGGTTTGTCGGGGTTGACCTCGTCTCGTGCGAGCAGTGTTTTCACCACTCCCTCGTACCCACTATAAGCAGCACCCCAGAGTGGTGTCCGGCCGTAGTTATCTGGTTCGTCGGGGTTAACGTCGCCTCGTTCGAGTAGTATTTTCACCACTCCATCGTGTCCACTATGAGCAGCACCCCAAAGTGGTGCCTGGCCGTCGCTACCTAGCTTGTCGGGGTTGACGTCGTCTCGTTCGAGTAGTATTTTCACCACTCCCTCGTGCCCATTGTAAGCAGCACCCCAGAGCGGTGTTCGGCCGTCGTTATCTTGATTGTCGGGGTTGATGTCGTCTCGTCTGAGTAGCATCTTCACCACTCCCTCGTGCCCATTCCTAGAAGCCCAAGCGAGAGGTGTGTTACCCCCACAATCTATTTTGTTGATATCACAACTTTCCATCTCTACAAAACTAGCTACAATCTCAATAATCCCGAAGAAGGATGCATAATGCAGACCACTAAACAGGGAAATATTATTGAAATCAATAGTAGGACTATACATCTTCGGTGCTTGCAAGAGAATTTTGGTGGGAATGTGGCTGCTGGGGTCGTCAAATAGTTTTAGTGCAAGTTGTTTCGCGCAATCTGAAAGCTCCCGTTTTGCGTGCACTCCCCAATATAGAGAAGAATATTCGAGAAATGGTGTGTCCTGGAGGGAGGGGGAGGGATTGGTCGAAAGGGCCGTGATCTGCTGAGAATTCAAATAACTTAAACAGGTCTCTGCAATTGTCGAGTGAGCTGGACCGAAAAGCTCGGGATGAGCTCGGAGGTATTCTTGAAGGGTAAAGTGGATTAACCGGACAGTGGAAGCCTCCTTTTCTACTACAACAAGTCCTTGACAACAGGCTAGTAATGTACTTATTGAGGGGACATTGTCGCTATTGAGATTCGACGACCCTATTTCGACTGCTAGGGCGTGGCACAGTTCATCGGCCTTCAAGGGCCGCTCCGAGTGAGATATCCACATCAATGAGGCTATGCCAAGTCTCGCCTTCTCCCTGCCCTGTCCCTGTATCCGGTTCAGCGTTGCGCTATAAGCATCCCCTAACCCTAAGCCATAGGCCATTGCGCCGAGCTTTTGTCGCCTGCGATGGATTGTAGTTTCCTGCAGGACCGCATCGATATTCAGCGAGACTAGAAGGAATCTAGATGTATCTGTCAGTCCATGCTTAATGTAGCTTAACGTAGCCTTTCCTAGTGTTGTTGTTTATACATACATTTCTGAAACGTCTTCGGGAATTTTCTTCAGGATCTCTGCCTCCAGAATACTGTTCATCGCATCTGGGGTTGTGTCGTCTTCTAGCCTGGAGTGGAGATATCTAATAATATCATCTCTCTTGGTACTTATCGCTAGACTTGTGACTCTTCCAGCAAGGCGCTTGCCAACCTCCGGCCGAATGTGCGGTCTTCCGGTCAAGAATATTCTGGTGCCTGGGGACCCTTGCAGAATTTTGTTTAGTGAATTGAGAAGCTTGACTCGATGTTCCGGAATACACTCGTCCAAAGCGTCAATGCATATGAATGTGCGCTTCTTGGAAGAGGCAGTCTGCAGCATCTTCAGAGTATTGGTATGTTGCGGTCTCCGTCCACCAATGAAATTGTTCTGCTCCTCATAGGCTTGCACCATTTCCTCCGGCAGCTCTCCCAACCCCGCCGCGAGCTGTTTGAGCAGGGCCCCTAGCACACTGGTTGATGACTGCTCTTGTCGGGCGGCAAAGTCAAAGTAGAAGCACGCAATGGCGACATTTTGTCCTCCTGCTCTCTCGCACAAGCTATCTATCACCAATGAGCTAACATCACGGCTTGTCAGTACTCGCCCTCCTATTCTGTGGGGTTCGTTGCTACCTAATATACGTCTTGCCGACCCCTGGGTCTCCGTAGCAAAACAATGCTGCGTTATCGGAATTACCTGCCCCACTGCCGGCGTGCCAGGTTCTAAATTCCTCGGTTTGTAATAGCCATTCTCCTATATTTTCGACTCGGCGTTCCTGGATGTCCCGATGCCGTGACTTGGGATCTAGTGGGGATAGCCAGGCAAGGATATTAGATCGATGATCGGTAGCGATAAAGTTATTCGTATTCGACACGTTAATAGCCGTGTAACTGTTCAAAGAGTTGATGTTGTGACTGAAAGATTGCGACATTTTCTCTTTTTCGCAGGCTAGGATAGTGTGAAGGATGGAGGATGGAGGGAGTGGGTTAAAGGAATTCTTAAGGACTGAAAAAAAAACTGGGTCATTTTGTGCAACCTCACCTCAGCCGCGAGATGGCTGGTCCTCCCACAGCGTTTTAGAATCCCGGTAGCTGAAGTGGGTTCGCTTCCCCCCTCCCGGAACGAGCATACCACTTGCTGCTCTTTTCCATCGGGCTCAAAGGAATGAAGTCGTCACGGAGAATCACTCGTATCCGAAGACTGAATCGGTGTTTGGAATAAGGGTAAGTCTCCATGGGTGCTATGCTATTCGGTAGCGTGGCTTGCCGCGAACCTCATAGCATATCTGTTGATGTATATTGTTGATGTATATGTTCCGCCGACGAGAGAAAAGAAGCTTGATTTTCTAAGGAAGCCCGGAGAGCGGGCTATTTATGCTGTGAAACAAGAATAAATATCCACGGTAGAAAAGAACCTCAAGAAAACAAAAGAAGAAGAAAGAAAAATCTAATGCGCATAGAGTTACATCTATGATTGACGAATTGAGCTTAAACTCTGACGGCATTAAAGTGAAACTAGTATGAACTAGGAAGTACTGTCGTACTCACTGTGCATTTGGATATTAGTCAAATTTCGGGAAAGGAACCAGAGGAAAGACAACTCAGAAATCTAGGTCAACTCGGAAAGCCGATCGATACTGGAACGTGAATGCTAGGAAGGCGAATGGTTTTTCACAAATTTAGAAGCGAGGATGAGGAAATTTGCCGAACACTTGCGCTTTAAAGACCCCATCTACCTTAGACTATTCCCTTCCAGATCAGATACTCCCACCCTGCGCTCCCTAAAACTATCACTTCAATCATGCGCTACAACCTACCACACCCCAAATACGGCATGGAAAATTCACGAGGGATGGTACAGTACAACATAGAACCTGTCAGACTTCCATCAAGGCCCACCCTCATCGCTTACTCTCTGGGAGAGAAAACAGCAATTTGGATCGAGATCATCACCACCACCGCCAAAGCGGAGGTAAGAAAGGACTTCACTCTTGGGCCTCGAGGATATAAATAGTCATCCCCCAGGTTGGAGAATCTGTGGCTCTGGTTAGAGTTTCAGATGAGACGATTTACTATAGAAATGATCCTATGAAGTAAAATCGCATGGTGGAAGGAGAGGGGGGACGGGGGGATGAGTTTATTTATACAGTTGGACGGGATTCGCCAAGACTTGTGTGTCGGGGAATTTTTTTGAAAAACTTATGGCCGACAATTTGGTGTAGGGTTTAGTTGGACTTGCGCTCTGCTGCATGAATGGGGAAATGGGCGGGTTGGGTGGTTATTGAGAGTTAAGGCCCTGTTTGGTTGCGACGGTTCCGTTCCGTTGGGCGACTGTTTCTGCTGTGAAAATGGCCTTCTCTCCTTTTTGAAACGGTCATTTGTATGGGACAACAGAAAGGAACCGTCGCACCCAAACAGGGCCTAAGTTATGTACCTTCTAGCTAGAATGGAGTTTATGAGATGTTAATTGCATATCACACGGTAAAAATTATATAATCAAGGATTGTGATATGTCGTCCAGGTCTGGTGCCTTTTTGCCTCAGCATCGTTCTGGGGGATCTGAGCAGAACCTTTTTTTTTTTTTGAAACGTTTTTTCGCCCCCTCTTCTAAGTGTCAGTGGGGAAGCTGAACTACATAGTATAATCCTCGATTGTCGGAGCTTTTAATGGAGGATATAGCACTTCGTGGCCTGGATTAAATCAGGTAGATAGCAGGGAGGGCCAGAAATTTGGGATTCTTACTCACTCTACAAGAAAGGAAACGAAAATGGGAGAAAGCCCGAATTAATTAATAGATATCTCTCACTTTGGGGAAAATGTAGAAGAAAGTTTTGGAAGATCTCCACCAGCTATCATACAAAGGGAGCAAATCTTTTCAGACTCTCTCAGAAGGGGCCTACGCTACGCTAGGGTTGGAGTACAGTACACCTACACTACCAGTAACATATTATCTTGAATAATAAATTGACTAGGAAGTCCAAGTTTCCTATTTGGTGAGGATGGGAGAAAATGCCACCTTAATAGGGGTATTTAGATGACCCGGATATTCTCTCTTATTGATATAGTACGGTGGGAAAAATATATATCAACCAGATTCATAATTGCCAGACTAGAAGTACAGTAGCCAGTCTCGCAACGCATGTATTATATTGTCTGCCTTGACTCAATACAGTATGTAAAGGTAATTCTAGGCTTTCACAATCAAATAACAACGGTGGTGACAAAAATAACAAAATTAGGAGAAATACCTTGCATACTACACCTGGTCCCACTCTCAGCCTTTATTCTCTCAGGAATACTGCCAGCTAAACCATCACGGAAATTAGAGTCTAATCACTCCCAGCAATGTCCAACAGCATTTGGTATCCACTTCATCGGGGCCCGGCCATGATAGTTTGAATCAGGAATAGAGCCTTATCCGGGTATGATATATTTGTCCAAAGCCAGACTTTACCCTTATCAAAACATATTCTATAGGGAGTGCTTGCGCTCTAGTCGATACTCCGTGAACCATAGTTGAGACCACGCGATCCCTATTGAGGTGAGGAGTTGCAGTGGTAAGTGATCGGCTATCTGAAGTTGAGTTGGGAAACTTCTGTTTCAACACTAGCTATCGTTACTACATTTGAGTAATTATGGCCCCTGTCGATAGGAATTTATGATACTGTTTATACAAGAGAAGTGTTCAAGGTTATTGGAGTTCCGCATTTGAATTGGGAACAGGGGAGCCAGCACCAGCCCGGCGCCTAGTTGAGGCTGGAAGGGAGAAGGAGGAAGGGGAAGCAGGTGGCCGGGGGACACAGGAATATAGTGTATCATGAACAAGTCCAGAGCCTGGAGGGAGTCATAAAAGGTCACTCGCTGCTATTTAGTGTTCTAACGATAAGTTCGCCTGGCATACTATCATAGTATGAAAAATTACGGTGACGTACAGTTAAGTGTACCATATAAAAAAAATACACTTTAGATCACTATGGAGATATATAAGAGGGGAGGAGGGTTTACCCTGCCATGGCATAAGAACCCCAATTTAGGCTTTTTAAATACAAAATTAATTTTTCTCAACTTGTAGATAAAAATGTTGTGAGTCTAGTTTGGCTCCAAGGCCACTTCGTAAGATTATAGTTGATGCGGGTGATATGTACCTAAGACCGAGCATAAATGGTCTGATTGCGTAGTCAGTTTTGATAATATAAACATGATCTTCATTGAACTACACCTATAGTGGGAGCCAATCACGACTATAATTACTTAGTCAGTATTTAACCTTCCATTGCTTTTCTTTCACAAGGCGTCAGAAATACTGGAACTTTGTATTCTTTTCTCTATCCATATCTAAATAACCCTGACGTCTACACTTTAGGTGGGGGCGGGGAGAGGGGGCAAAGGGAAATTGTGGAACATTAAAGAAACAGTCGATGTGGGAAGCGGGCATATGACCAGAAAGCACAGTAAGGAAAAGAGTAACTATGATGGAAATTTTGAGCTACACTGGCATGACATAGAAACACCAACGCCAAACCCTAGACTATAAACAAGAACTAGCAAATCCTGACCTGGCTGCGGGAGGAAACCTTGGGAAGAGGTTTGGGCGAGTATTCCCTTCAAATTCAACTAAGGGAAATATTTTAAGCCGAGGCCCTGTCGTGAGCAGATTCCGGGGGTTGGGGGGGGATGGGAATTAGCGCAAGGTGGGGACTTTAACCGCGGGAGGAGGTTAGGCGGGCGTGAAGGGGGGAAGTGGCGGTGATGGGCGTGCTGTGGGGTTGCTGCGACCATGGCGGAAATAGCATATGGATAATAACTGAAAGCAGTAATCAGGGCGACGGCTCCGCACCCTTATGGCAGGCTAGGGGCGGCGGGTTCTGGAGGCTGGAGCAGCGCTATAACTCCCTTGTGCCCGTTCTCAGCAGCCCAAAATAGTGGAGTTTCGCCGTATCTGTCTGGCTTGTCGGGGCTGACATCCCGTGCGAGGATCATTTTCACCACTCCCTCGTGTCCATCCCGAGCAGCCCACCAGAGTGGTGTTCGGCCGTTGATATTGGGTTTGCCGGGGTTAACGTCGTCTCGTTCGAGTAGTATTTTCACCACTCCCTCGTGCCCCTGGGAGGCGGCGGCCCAGAGCGGTGTTCGGCCTTCGTTATCTGGTTTGTCGGGATTGATGTCGTTTCGTCCGAGGAGTATTTTCACCACTCCCTCGTGCATACCCCAAGCAGCACTTAAGAGTGGTGTTTCGCCGTCTTTATCTTGTTTATCGGGGTTGACGTTGTCTCGTTCGAGTAGTATTTTAACTACTCCATCGTGCCCATTGTAAGCAGCACCCCAGAGCGGTGTTCGGTCGTTGTTATCCGGTTTTTCGGGGTTGACATCGTCTCGTCTGAGGAGTATTTTCACCACTCCCTCGTGCCCACTGTAAGCAGCCCACCAGAGTGGTGTTTCGCCGTCTTTATCTTGTTTGTCGGGGTTGACGCCGTCTCGTTCGAGTAGTATTTTCACCACTCCCTCTTGCCCCTGGGCGGCGGCGGCCCAGAGTGGTGTTTGGCCGCCGATATCTGGTTTGTCGGGGTTGACGTCGTCTCGTTCGAGTAGTATTTTCACTACTCCATCGTGCCCATTGTAAGCAGCACCCCAGAGCGGTGTTCGGTCGTTGTTATCCGGTTTGTCGGGGTTGACGTCTCGTTCTAGTATTTTAACCACTCCCTCGTGCCCACTATAAGCAGCACGATAGAGTGGCGTTTGGCCGCCGCTATCTGGTTTGTCGGGGTTGACGCCGCGTCGTTCGAGTAGTATTTTCACTACTCCATCATGCCCACTGTAAGCGGCCCACCAGAGCGGTGTTGAGCCATTGTTATCTGATTTATCGGGATTAATGCCGCCCCGTGCGAGGAGTATTTTTACCACTCCCTCTTGCCCCTGGGCGGCGGCGGCCCAGAGTGGTGTTCGGCCTTCGTTATCTGGTTTGTCGGGATTGATGTCGTTTCGTCCGAGGAGCATTTTCGCTACTCCCTCGTGCCCACCCCAAGCAGCCCGCCAGAGTGGTGTTTGGCTGTCGTTATCTGGTCCGTTGGGGTTGACGTCGTCTCGTGCGAGCAGTGCTTTCACCACTCCCTCGTGCCCATTGTAAGCGGCCCACCAGAGCGGTGTCGAGCCATTGTGATCTGGTTTATCGGGATTAATGTGGTCAAGTGCGAGGAGTATTTTCACCACTCCCTCGTGCCCCTGGGAAGCGGCGGCCCGGAGTGGTGTTCGGCCATACCCTTCCAGTTTGTCGGGGTTGACGTCGTCTCGTTCGAGTAGTATTTTAACCACTCCCTCGTGCCCATTGTAGGCAGCACTATAGAGTGGTGTTTGGCCGTTGTTATCTGGTTTGTCGGGGTTGACCTCGTCTCGTGCGAGCAGTGTTTTCACCACTCCCTCGTGCCCATTGTAAGCAGCACTATGGAGTGGTGTTTGGCCGTTGTTATCTGGTTTGTCGGGGTTGACGTCGTCTCGTTCAAGTAGTATTTTCACTACTCCATCGTGCCCATTGTAAGCAGCACCCCAGAGCGGTGTTCGGCCGTCGTTATCTGGTTTGTCGGGGTTGATGTCGTCTCGTCTGAGTAGCATCTTCATCACTCCTTCGTGCCCATTCCTAGAAGCCCACCCCAGAGGTGTGTTACCCCCACAATCCATTTTGTTGATATCACAACTTTCCATCTCTACAAAACTAGCTACAATCTCAATAATCCCGAAGAAGGATGCATAATGCAAGCCACTAAACAGGGAAATTTTATCGAAATCAACAGCATAGCCAAACATCTTCTGTGCCTGTAAGAGGATTTTAGTGGGCATGTGGCTGCTGTGGTCGTCAAATAGTTTTAGCGCAAGCTGTGTTGCGCAATCTGAAAGCTCCCGTTTTGCGTGCACTCCCCAATATAGAGAAGAATATTCGAGAAATGATGTATCCTGGTGGGAGGGGGAGAAGGGACCGGCCGAAAAGGCCTTGACCTGCTGAGAATTCAGATAGCTTAAGCAGGTCTCTGCCATTGTCGAGTGAGCAGGGCCGAAAAGCTCGGGATGAGCCCGGAGGTATTCTTGAAGGGTAAAGTGGATTAACCGCACAGTGGAGGCCTCCTTTTCCACTACGAAAAGTCCTTGACAACAGGCTAGTAATGTACTTATTGAAGGGACATTTTCGGTATTGAAATCCGGCGATCCTATTTCAACTGCTAGGGCATGACACAGTTCATCGGCCTTCAAGGGCCGCTCCGAGTGAGATATCCACATCAAAGCGGCTGTGCCGAGCCTCGCTTTCTCCCCGCCCTGTCCCTTGATCCGGTTTAGCGTTGTGCTATAAGCATCCCCTAACCCTAAGCCATTGGCCATTGCGCTGAGCTTTTGTCGCCTGCGATGGATTGTAGTTTCCTGCAGGACCGCATCGATATTCAGCGAGACTAGAAGGAATCTAGATGCATCTGTCAGTCCATGCTTAACGTAGCTTAACGTGGCATTTCCAAGTGTTGTTATTTCTACATACATTTCGGAAACGTCTTCGGGAATTTTCTTTAGGATCTCTGCCTCCAGAATACTGTTCATCGCATCTGGGGTTGTGTCGTCTTCCAACCTGGAGTGGAGATATCTAATAATATCATCTCTCTTGGTACTTATCGGTAAACTCGTCACTCTCCCACCAAGGCGCCTTCCAACCTCCGGCTGAATGTGCGGTCTTCCGGTCACGAATATTCTGGTGCCTGGGGACTCTTGGAGAATTTTGTTTAGTGAATTAAGAAGTTTGACCCGATGTTCCGGAACACACTCGTCCAAAGCGTCAATGCATATGAATGTGCGCTTCTTGGAAGAGGCAGTCTGCAGCATCTTCACAGTATTGGTATGTTGCGGTCTCCGTCCACCAATGAAATTTTTCTGCTCCTCATAGGCTTGCACCATTTCCTCCGGCAGCTCCCGCAGCCCGACCGCAAGCTGTTTGAGCAGAGCGCCTAGCACACTCGTTGATGACTGCTCTTGTTGGGTAACGAAGTCAAAGTAGAAGCACGCAACGGCGACATTTTGTCCTCCAGCCCGCTCACATAAGCTATCTATCACCAATGAGCTAACATCACGGCTTGTCAGTACTCGCCCTCCTATTCCGCGGGATTCGTAGTTACCTAATATACGTCTTGCCGACCCCTGGATCTCCATAGCAAAACAAAGCTGCGTTATTGGAATCACCTCCCCCATTACTAGCCTGCCAGGTTCTGAATTCCTCGGTTTGTAAGAGCCACTCCCCTATATTTTCGACTCGGCGCTCCTGGATGTCTTGATGCCGTGACTTGGGATCTAGTGGGGATAGCCAGGCAAGGATATTAGATCGGTGGTTGGCAGTGATAAAATTATTCGACACGTTAACAGCCGTGTAGCTGTTCAAGGAGTTGATATTATGACTGAAAGATTGCGACATTTTCTCTTTTTCGCAGGTTAGGATAGTGTGAAAGATGGATGGAGAGAGTCGGTTACAGGAATTCTTAAGGACTCAAGATTCAGTCTCTTTTATTTAAACTACACTCAATAAAAGCGGGGTCATTTCGTGCAACCTCACTAAACTGCTGCCTCCTGATCGCCCTATCATGGGCCAGCTCTCCTTGAGACTTGTGCCAACAGCGCCCTGTCTATGCCTACCGCATCAGGAGTTATAAATACAACACTTGTTTAAGCGCTATCCTGCCCCGCCCATACGGTACTTGTAAGTAAGGGTCTACCATAAATCTTGCGCTACCGTGCACGGGTGCCCTAAAGCCCCTGCGGTTGAATCCACTGCTCGAGTACCGGTTGTTCAGTATGCATGAAAAGTGCATCAAAGCACAATGAATCTGCCGAAAAACCTATGCTACAACACCCGGACAAAACGCACCGTTGGTGACTCTTTTTACACCAAAAATAAAAAATTTGGAGCACGAGAACTCCGCCATCTCTTGTGAAAATGGATCAATTCATAGTGGACTGGTCATTCTGTTGATTTCAAGCTGCCAGTTTAAATATTGAAGAAAATAGTGTAATATTGGGCAAACTGCCACGATGCCAAATTTGTGATTTTGAAATTAGGCACAATTCCCTATGGGTCACTGTACAGTACAAATTCTCCTGACTTGGCACTTAGGTCTCTATGCCACCTCTATTGACCTGCTCTAGACACAAAACTATAGAACTCATTATAAAAATGAGAAATCTAGTATCGCTGAGCTCCAGGCTGAATATCGATAAACCCTTCATCTTAATTAATTGAGAGGTGGGGGTGGTAATAACAATTTACAAGACCCCGAAATTAGGCGATTTTGGTGTGTTTTAGGGGGTACTTGGGCTCACCAACGATGAGTTTTGTCCAAGAACTACATATATCACCTAACTTGAAAGAATTATAGCATAGCTGTTCCTGAGGCCAATGCAGGGAGGAAGGAGCTCTCGTATCGGGTTCTAGGAAGATAAGGATAATCCCTTTTGCTATTCGTTGCGACTGTCTATTGGAAACCATGCTGCTCGCCATACTCTCAGGATACTTTCTTTGTTGTTTTAGATAGCTTCCGGGGACGTGGACTTTCGGAAATGCGCTGAGGAGTGAGGCATATGGATACGGCTTCGGGCGTGTGTGTTTGTACGGTCGGGAAAGCATTTCCTAGGAATGTCGCGATCGGACAGGAAGCGGAAAGGCTGTAAGGGAAGCCGGAAGGAAGGTAAAAGGGTTTTACACCCGAAGGGTGAGTGTGTGGATGTTGTGAGCGGCGACGTTTGTATCTCCATTTTGTTAGCATGCGAGTTCGGAAAAGAAGGGAAAAGAAGAGAAAGGGGCAAACTGTTCCTCATAGGATAGGAGGAGTTTGTGATGATATATACTCCTGTCTTTACCTTAGTTAGTTGTTGTTAGATGTTGGTGTCGTTGAGAGAGAGACTCTTGTTGGTGAAAAGGTTTTCCCCACCCCTGAAGTGTGCGATCGTTTTGGTGTCAGTTCCTTGGCGTTTCGCCGTTCGCCGTTTCGTTTCGTTCTGTTGTCGCCATACTGTCGTCGCCGTCGATCCAAGTTTAATACAGTAGCTCTCTGAAGCCAGCCAGTGTATCATAGTTGCAATGCGAAAATCACATACAAATTGACTGTCTTGGCACTGTTTTGGGGCTCTTCCCTTGGAACTCTGGCCCTCAAATTTCATAGAATCCCTTCTGTAGCCTGGTGCTCAATTATGTGAATCTTGATATCAAATGGTGCTATCTAGAAAATCCCTACATTTTTGAGATATCATCGTGGTGGGTAGGCACTTTTTGAAAATAGGCATTTTGTATGAAAAAAACGGGGGTCTCGTTTCTTCCATTACCAACCTCGTACTCACAGCAAAAAAGGGTGGGTGGCTGTTGGTTGCCAGATTTTTCATAATAGAGAGTTTGCGCATGGAGACCTAGGTGGCGGTTAATAGCAAATGAACCTAGGTCTAAAAAGGAGTTTGCGCAATAGGTGTAGGTACAAGTGCCACCGAAAAAGTGAGTGCACAACAACCTCGATTGCTCTTACAACCAACTCCTAACCTCTTGTGACCTGTCACATTAGGCGGATTGGCGTATCAGGTTCCATGGTGGCTATCTCACGATGGCTTCATGTCTTTGTTCCGAAGCCCTGGTGTAGACCTAGTCACAACAGGAGTGGAAGGATAGATTCACGCCGTGTTTTAGAGCAGTGTCAACAGTCTGGGGGTAGGGTGGAGCTGGTAACAGCTTCCATCAACAGGGTCATATGGCCCTCAGATTCACCTGATTACCAACTGACACTTTCTCATGAGGGTTCAATTCCTTCAACCTTGGTTGCCCGTTGCGCTAATGTGAGTAGTTTCCGACATGGGTTTGCGAATCTAGGAGAGACCCTTCCGTGTTCAAGTCATGGAGTCTGTGGACTGGGCACCTGTTCGAAGCTCGCGGTCGGGGGTGAAAACTTTTTCATGGGCATTAAATTATGGCCACGCACCTGTTGTGCTTGCGAGAGAGTACCGTAAACAGGATGTACCAGATTACGAGTTGGGCCAAGCCAATAAGTGTGTTTTGCTGAGAATGTGACAGGTCAACCCTGGGCTCGGCTATAGGTCATATCCTGTATGAAGAGAAATCTGACAGGGAGCTTGGTAAGTCTGATTGGCTCTTGATCACCCGCAGGGTGTGGGGGCGATTGGGCTAGACGTGGTCGGCCTGCTGGGGCAGTGGCCTAGTGGCCCTGAGCAGGTATCGCGAAGCGAGTGTTAATAGCGCTTGTGAGGCGAGGTGGTATTCTTAGCTGCCATGAGCTTTGATATCAGCCCGAGAGGACAGTTAGCGCGCGTCGGTCAAATTTCGGCTGATACATGTTGCTGATTTGTTTACCACTCGCAGTAGTGTTTGTCTCGGATGGATTGTTCCTCCAGATCAAGTGCCTGTAGTTGAGCAGATTGCGGGTATGTTAGGCGTTTGGCTTAAGGAGTAAACGACACAGTGTGAGATGCACACAGCCATTTTAGAGGTTCAAGGTGAGTAACGTAAGTTAAGTATACTGCCCGTATTCTTGATATGCTTGTGAGTTGTGTCCGAGAGATTTGGCTGTAACCCGTAGCGTCCTTGTGGCGGAGGGATTGGCGGGCTGAACACCTTGGCATGGCGAGCTTGTGTGGAAAAGAGAGGAGCGGCCTTAACTAAGAAGAAAATAAGTCCTTTGGTGGTCTTGACACGGACTACGTATTTGCTGGGCGTCTACAATTGGGGGTTCCCGTAAGGGACATGATGTTATTGTTAATTCAGCACCTTTTGCGCAAGTAGGCGGATAGGAAGCATCCCCCCATTGTGTTGGGATGGGGGGTGGGAGAATGGGGAGGTTTTTATTAGAAAAGGGGGTGTGGTGGGAAAGGAGGTGATTGGTGGAAAGGGAAAAGTGGAAGGGGGGAGCGTTTTGGAAAAGATGTGGGAGGAGAGTGATGTGGCTATGGGATTGGAGGGAGGGAAGACTACGGAGGGTGATGGTTTGGGGGACAGTAAGTTTGCGAAGGTGGAGAAGGGGTTGGAGGAGGTGAGGAAGAGTTTGTTTATGGTGGGTGGGAAAGAAAAAGGGGTGGAGGGTTTGGTAAGGGAAGAAAAATTGGTGAAGATGGATATAGTGGAGGAGGAGGAGAATGATGAAGAGGAGGGGGTGGATAGTTTGGAGGCGTGGAAAATAAAGAAGTTGAGGAAGGAGAGGATGGAAAAGGAGGAGAGGAGGATGAGGGAGAAGGAGGGGATGGTGAACAGGGGGAAGGATGTGGGAAGGTCGAGAGAGGAGGTGAAGAGTTTGAGGAAGGATTTTAGGGATTGGAAGGAGGAGGTTGAGGAGATAAGGTATATTTTGGGAGTAGAGGTGGAAGAGGCAAGGAGTTTTGCGGTGGATTTAGAGATGAAGAGGTGGCATAAGGATTTGAGGAGGAGGGTGAATGGGTTGAGCGATATAGTTTTGGGATTGAGGGATGGGGGAGTTTTGGTGGAGAGTGGTAAGGGGAAAGGGGTTGGGGTTAGTGAAGAGATGAGGGGGGAGAGTATTGAGAGGGAGGTAGTTGTGGAAGGCGGGAGGAGTTATAAGGAGGTGTTATTGGGGGTAGGGGTGGGAGCGGGGAATAAGGAGGTGATAGAGTTGGAGGAAAAGAAGGATAAAGAGAGGAGGGTGATGGAGGACGTGATGGAAGAGAGGGAGAGAAGGAGTTTGAAGGTGGAGGTGGTTTTGGACTCGCAGGGAGAGGGTTTGGGGAGTGGGAGTGTGTGGAGCACGGAGAGGGTGGAGGAGGAGTTGGGATTGAATAAGGGGGAAGTAATAAAGATTGAGGGTGTGAAGGGAAGGGTGAGAGTGGAGATGGGTAGTGGGGAGGGAGTGGATAAAATGATGGAGGTGGGGAAGGAGAAGTGGAGCGAGATAGTTGGGAAAAAGGTGGAGGGAATAAGGGCGTTAGATGTGTGGGCGGGTATGGTGATACCGGGTGTAGAATTGGGGATATGGAAGGGCAGGATGAAGGAGTTGAGGAAGGGTTTGGAGGAACAGGTAGGGATGAGGTTGATGAGGGATCCTTTTTGGTTGGTAGGTGAGGAGAAGGCGATGAGTATGGGTTTGAAGTTTGTGGGAGTGGTGATATATGTGGCGAGAGAGGGTGAGAGGGTAAAGTGGTTGGAGAATGGTATGAAGTGGGGAGGTGAGGTGTATAGGTTGAAGAGGTATGTGGATAGGAAGGAGGTGGAGTGGTGCACTAAGTGTGCGAAGGTGGGACACAGTTGGTGGAGGTGTGAGAGTAAGGTGTCAAGGTGTAGTGTTTGTGCGGAGGTTGGGCACACAGGATGGCAGCATAGGTGTGGGAAGTGTAAGGTTTGGAGGAAGGCTTGTGGACATTTTAGGAAGTGTGGGGGATGTGGAGGAAGACATACGATGAAGGAGGCGGGAGAGGGTAATTGTTTGACGGTTAGGATGGAGGTGGGTAGGTTAAGGAGTCTGTGCTGAGGAGGGATTAAGGATAGTTTCGGCGAATGTGAGGATGAGTTTGGGAGGTATGTATAGTGTGGGGAGTAGGGAAGAGGGGGTGGATATTTATATGTTTCAAGAAATACCGGTGATAGATGGAGAGAGAACAGTTGATATGGAAGGTTATGATAGTGTGGATGGTGTGGGAGGGTATTTACAGGGTGGTGAGGGAGCGGTGGTATGTATTAAGGTACATGAGAGGTGGGAGGGAAAATGGAGGGTGGTGGTGAGGGAGAGAGCGAGGATAGGGTTGGTATTTGAGTTGGGAGGGGGTAGGAGTTTGGAGGTGTGGAATGTATATGTGGGGGCGGGGAAGCATAGAGGGTATGGGTGGGTGGAAGGGGATAGGAATGGAGTAGTGATGGGGGATATAAATGCGAGGCATGAGAGGTGGGGAGGGGATGAAGAGGTGGGGGATGTGGCGGGGAGGATGGTGGTGGAGTGGATGGATGAATGGGGTTGGAAGGTAGGAACGTTGAGGGGGGTTAAAACAAGGAGAGACATGAGAGAGGGAGTAGAGGAGAGGGTGTTAGATGTGGGTTTTTATGTTGGAGGGGTAGAGGTAGAGGGAAAGGTGTGGGATTGGGTAGTGGGATTGGACCACAGGCCGGTGGAAATGGTGGTGAAGGTGATAGGATGGAGGGTGAATAAGGAGGAAGAGAAAAGAGATAAGGTGGATTGGATGAAGGTGGAGGCGGGATTAAGAGGGAGGAAGGAGGAAGGAGAGAAATTGTGGGAGGAGGTGAGGACGAGGGAAAGTTTGGAGTTGATGGTGGAAAAGTTTGAAGAGGTGTTGAAGGGAGAGGTGGAGGGGAACAGGGGAAGCAGGAAGTGGAAGAGGGGGAGAAAGAAATGGTGGAATGAAGAGGTGGAGGAGGCGTACAGAAGGTGTAGAGAAAAAGAGGAGGAGTTTTTTAGTTGGGGAGGAAGAGGAAGGAAGGTAGAGGTAGGGAGGGCGAGAAAGATTTATAAGGAGGTGGTGGAAAGGGTGAAAAGAGAGCATTGGGTGGGATATTTGGAGGAGTTGGGTCTGGATAAGGGGTATCAGTGGGTGAAGACGGACAGGGATTTTGTAGTGGATATCCCTGGAATAAGGGGGAAGGATGGTGAGGTGGTGGAGGATGATGAAGGTAAGGGTTGGGCGATAATAAAGGGGTTGGGGAAGAGGGAGAAGGAAGAACAGGAGAGGGAGGGTTTTTGGAGTAGGGTTGAGGTGGAGGAGGAAGAGGTGGAGGAGTTGTTGGGGAAACAGAAAGATAGAAAGGCGGCGGGGGAAAATGGTTTGGGGGGAAAAGTGTTGAAGGTGGCTTGGAAGGTGGGGTGGTGTAGGAGGATAATGATGGAGATAGTGAGGGGGAGTTTGGGTTTGGGGTTTGTTTGTAGGAGATGGAGGAGGAGTGTGGGAATAATTATGAGGAAGCCGAAGAAGCCAGACTATTCGCTTCCGAGTAGTTATAGGGTTATAAATTTGTTGGATGTTTTGGGGAAATTGGTGGAGAGGTTAGTAGCGAGGAGATTGGAAAGATGGGGTCAGGAAGGAATGGGGGATGAACAGTATGGAGGGAGGTTTGGAAGGAGCAGTTTGGATGGGGTGGGAAAGTTGATGAAAAGATGGGAGGAGGGTGGGAAGAAAGGGGCGCTATTGTGTATGGATGTGATGGGAGGGTATGAAAATGTAGGGGTGAATAAGTGTGTGAAGAGGTTGAGAGAGGTGGGAGTGGAGGAGTATTTGGTGAAGTGGGTGAGCTCGTTTTTGAGGGAGAGGGTGGTGAGGGTGAGAGTAGGAAAGAGGTTGGGTAGGGAAGTGGAGATGGAAGGGGGTACGGTGCAGGGATCGCCGTTGAGCCCTATTTTGTTTATGTTTGTGTTGGGAGGGGTTTTGGAGGAGATTAGGAAGGAGAAGGTAGAGGGTGTGAGTGTGGTGGCGTGTGTGGATGATGTGGATTTTATGGTGGTGGGGAGGAGTGAGGAGGAAGTTGTTGAGAGAGTGAGGAAGATGGAAGTTGGTTTGGTGAGGGGTTTGGAGAAGTGGGAGGTGGATGTGCAAAAGTTGAAGTTGGAGGGGATGTGGATGGTGAAAAGCGGGTGGGGGAGGGATAGAGGAATAAGGTGGTTAGGAGAGGATATTAGGATGAGGATGGAGGTGAGGGTGTTGGGGGTGTGGTTCGCAAGTGATGGAGGATGGATAGATCACGTGAGGAACAGGATGAGGCTGGCGGAAGGGAGGTGGAATATGATGTTAAAGTTGTTTGGGAGAGGAGGGAGGGGGATGGATGTATTGAAGTTGAAGAGGATTTGGAAGATGGTGGTTTGTCAGTGTTTGATGTACGGGATGGAGGTATATTGGGATGGGCAGGAGGGTATGAGGAAGATGTTACAGGTGTGGATGAATAGGCATATGAGGAGGATGTTGGGGGGTGTGAGAAGTACTCCGGTGGATGCGATGTTAGGGGAGTTGGGTGAGAAGAGGGTGGAATATGAGTTGGATAGGAGGGTGGAAAGGTGGGGTATAAGGTTGTTGAGGTATGGAAAGGGTGAGGATTATGGTGAGACGTGGAGGAGATTGGAAGTGGATGGGGGAGTATACGTGGGGGGTTGGGTAGGTAGAATGATGAGGGGTATAAGGAGGCACAAGTTGGAGGGAGAGAGGTGGGAGGTGGAGAAGGAGAGGGAAGGGGTTGTAGGGTGGAAGATAGTAGTGATTGGGGATAAGAAGAGTGCGAGAGAGAGATGGGAGATAGGAAGAGAGGAAAGGGAAAGAGAGTGGTTGGTAGGTGTGAGTGATGCCAGTGGGGAAGGGGTAGGAATGGGGGTGGGGGGAGGATTGTGGGAGAATGGGAAAGAGATAATGGGTTGGGGAGTGTGTGGTGGTAGAGGGTTGACGGTGGAGATGGGTGAAATGTATGGAGTGAAGAAGGTGTTGGAGAAGGTAGAGGGGTGTTATGTGGGTGAGGGAAGGAGGAAATTGTTGATAGGGGTGGATAATGTAGGAGTATTGAGGAAGTTGGGGCGGGGGAGGGGGTTTTGTGGAGAAATTGAGCAAGGGGTGAGAAGAATTGGGTTGAGGTTGATTGAGAAGGGTTGGGAGATAAAATTGATGTGGGTGGCGGGACATGTGGGAATAATGGAAAATGAGGAGGTGGATGAGAGAGCGAAGGAGGGTTGTTGGGAGGATGAGGAGGAGGATGTAGGGAATGTTTTGGGGTGGAGCAAGTGGGAACAGAGGAGAAAGGATATGGAGAGGAGGAAGTGGAAAGAATATTGGCGGGATAAGAGGAAAGGAGAGGAGTATTTTGGGTGCGGAGGGGGAGGGGAGAGGGGTTATGGAGGAAGGAGGTGGGAGGGGAGGTTTATGTTGTGGATGAGGACGAATCATGGGAGGATGGGGGGGATGAGATATATAGGAGAAGAGGGAGAGAGGTGTGAATGTGGGGAGAGGGAAGATAGGGATCATTTCTTATTGTATTGTAAGAAATGGGAGGTGGAGAGGAAAGAGGCGTGGTTGGGATGGTGGGGAGGATATTTGTGGAATGAGGGATGGGTGGATATGGAAAGGATGTTGTTTGAGGAGGAAGGGGTTAAGAGATGTTTGAATTTTGCGAAGTTGGTGGGTTGGGAGAAGAGGAGGTGGAAGAGTTGGGTGGGTAGTGGGAGGGAGGAGAGGAGGGGATGGATTATGAGACCGAGGGTGGAAGGAGGGGGTGGTTGGTTGATGGAGAGGAGTGAGAAGAGGAGAAGGGAGGTGAGAGAAGCGGCGAAGTTGAGGGCAAAGAAGTCGAGGGAGAAGAGTGCGAGAGAGGATAGTGATGGAACTAAGAGGAGGAGGAAAGAAAGAAGGGCTGAGACGGATAAGTTGAGGAGGGAGGAGTTGAAGAAAGGTTTGAGGAAGGTGAAGAAGAGGGGTGAGAGGGTAGAAAAGGAGAACATGAGTGTGAGAGATATGTTGGTGGGAGTGGATAGAAAGAGGGAGGGAAGAAATATTTTGGGAGAAATTGTGAATGGGATAGAGAAGGGTGATGTTAATGTTGTTCATGGTACCTCTTCGTTGAGGGCGGTATTACCCATTGCAAGTAATACTTCTTTTAATGATGAGGTGCATGAATGAGCGTTACAGAGGAATTTGGAAGGGAGGTGGGGATTTGTAGGAAGGTTTTTTTTTTTTTTGGCAAGGCCCGGTAGGGTTTTAGGGCTGTAGGCATGTTATAGTTAGGGTCATACGCTTTAGAGTAGCATGAGTGCCCGAAATGGAAAAAGTTTATAAAAGAAAAAAAAAAAGAAAAAAAGTGAGTGCACATCATCCACCACTTCAGCTACAACCACTGTCATTGAAATTCTTACTTCAGTGACACGTCACATTTTCGGTTTTTTGACCAATCACAATCCTTGGGACCCATCTCACAATAGCCTCATGTCTTTATCTTCTGAGCTTCCAACTCATTAGATTTTCATCGTTTGGAAGATAGATTTATGTCTTCCATCTCATCATTATCGTTCCTCAGCCTTACCGACATACCTACAATCGGTTAATATGGCTAAGTGAGGTTCTTCATCGTTTTCGGCGACCAAGGTTGCTAAATCCGGTTTGATTACGCCGAGGGCTCTAGAACATATTTGTTAGGCGGGAGCCTATCTCAAAGTCTTGCGAGATAACTCAGGCCGATAATCTTAATCGTAGACGGAGATTGTCTAGGAAGGCTCAATGATTCAAAATAGAGGTAGGTAAAGTGATAAAGATTTTTCTAGCGTAAAAACTTATATTGATAAGATCTCTTCTCCGTTGCTTGATACTGTTCAAATAGCTTGGGAGGCATCTTAAGTTCAGAGCTCCATGCATCCTTCTGTCATGTATAAAATAACTATGATCCGGATGAGAGTTGAACCCAGGACCTTAAGTATTCCGTCCTAAAGTAAACCAATTAGGCTACTATCATACTAACTAAGTACCTACGAACAAACTCTAGCTTCTTCTAAAAGTGCGAACACCATTTGACCCTGACAATTCTGTTATCTCACTTCGACTTCCGAACCGCAACACCATGAAATTTCATCACAGTGCTCCCACACATCAGTCCATTGGTTACAATCCATCTTCGTCGGCATGGAGTTTTGCTTACCATTTGCATACGCAGAATGGTCTCCATGATCGAACCAACAAAGGGGCCAGCTTTGTTATCAAACCTCTCAGCAAGGCAGACATATTCTGCAACCGACATCTGTGAGGCATAAGATAGACTTGTCACGATAATCGCACCAATAGCCATTATCCCTCCATAGTCATATCTTGATCGTATGGTTCCGTCAACATCCTATGGATGCTATTGACGTGTGTGAGTGCGGGCATGCCTGATTTCTCAAACTACCTCATCCAACAACACTATTCACTTCTGCGACTTTCATCGCGAGAGCGTGGAGTATAGAATATGTTGCTAACCATTGTCCGTAAAAACGTCCCGTTACTTAGTGACCACTTTCGCGACTCTCGTCTTTAGTGCTCAGTAACCTTATGCGACGTCGACCTATTTGGCTCGAACCACTTGCATAAGCTCGCCAAAGGTCTTCCCTCATATATCCTGCGAACGGGATCCGGTCGGAAGGACGGCCGCGACGTATACGGGGTTACGAGGAGGGCTCCAATGACCATGTCTTTGGTGAGGGGACGCAACTACAACGGCGTCTGCTGGTGTAGCGCCGTCCCAACGCTGGTGCGGGAGGGGGGTGTTGGCTTTTTCCTTTTGAACTCAGAATCCTAAGGTGGGGTAACTATAGGTCTTTATTCACTAAGGGAAGGCTACGCCTTCCGGTATGCCTAACAGTATTCTGGAATTAGAGAAGGAGGTTTCGAGGCTTCGGCACCACGTGTCGGTGTTGTCAAACAGAAACTACGGTTTGGGGAGGAGAAAGAGGAGGTAGCTGTGCCCAAGAGGGGTGTGGCTGATGAGGAAGCGGAGGCTGGGGTCCCAGACCCCGTGATGGTGAGCCACATTGTGGCGTTTGGGGATGAGGATGTGGTGGTGACAGGTGTGGCTGGCGCGGTTGTGGCTGTGTCGGTGGAGGAGGTTGGAGAGGAGGAGAGCGGTGTAGCACTGGTGAGGTTGCCCGGTGTTAAGAAGAGGAGGTTGGATGAGGAGGGTGGGAGTTTGGAGGTGGTAGGAGACTTGGCGGTGGTGAAGGCTCTGTTGGGGCCGAGGGGGAGGCCGGAGGGTGATAGAAGGGTGGCATCAGGGGTGCTGACTAGGCCTAGGGGGCATGTTGGTCCTGGGTTTAGTGTGGGTCCGATGATGGCGAGGGGATGAGGTAGGGGCTTTGCCGGCAACGGTGGAGTTCCTTTTATTCCGGGCTCATACCCAAGACAGGGGTTTAGACCTCTGGGGCGGGGGTATTTAGGGCCTCCGTTTGGTTAGTATTTCTTTTGTTGGTTAGTATGGGCCAGTTAAAAAGGCACAGGTCCACCCCACCTTGTATGCGACTCTGGTATATCCGATAGAAATGGGAGCGGTAACTGGGAAAGGAGGGTTCGGGTCAACGGCTGGATATGCAAATGTTTCTTTTGTTTTGTACATTTGCCATTGTATCTATGACTCGGGAGGATGGATATGTGTTGGGATGAGATTTTTGTTGTGTTTTGGGGAGATTTGGGTGGATTGTTTTCTTTGGCTTGGGTTTTGGTTTGGCGCATGGGCTCTCGGATCAGCGTGTTGGCTCGGAAGACTGGCGCCAAAGTCCAGTAATGGGGGGTTTCCGGCACTTATTGGGGCCCGAGTTCAGGTTTTCATGATACCGGTTTATGCCAAGGCCTAGGAGTGGGCTGTAGGGGCTTAATAGTTAGGGCCATACGCTTTAGAGTAGCATGAGTGCCTGAAATGGAAAAAGTTTATAAAAAAAAAAAAAAAGTGAGTGCACACGTGGGGTTTTACACCAAAAGCAGCCAATTTCACCCACTTATTCCACCACCAATATCTGGATTAAAAATAAAATAACTTTATAGAATGTTCAGAAAAGATCTAGGCTACTGGCCTTCCACTGAAATCTCATGTGGATTTAAATTCCCTGGGGAGGAGTAGCGCAGAGAAATAAAAGTTTCCTGAAAATTGCGCCAAGACCATCATTTTTGGTGGGAAAACTGTGTCTTGGCGGAATTTGAAAGTTCAACTGCGTACTACCCCTCAGAGAATTTTAATTCATTTGAGATTTCAAAAGAGGTTGGGTAGTGTATAGCTCTCTCAAGCATTCTATGAAGTTATCTTATTTTTAATTCAGTTGTTGGTGGTGGAATAAGTGGGTGAAAATGGCCGTTTTTGGTGTAAAATCCCACCTGTGCACTCACTTTTTCGGTGGCACTTGTATGATACCATAGCAGGGTAGCTGGAAGATGGAGATTGGATATTATACAGTAGGGTAGTCTAATATCGCATTGCCCTCAAATCTGTTCCCTGGATTCCCAGCTACACAAGTGGGGTGCTACTCATACTGACTGCCCTAGGACAGGTAATAATCTACTACTGAATGCCCGATATTATCGTCAGTAAATCCTTTTAATGAAATGTAAAAAGAGAGCTGTGTTGCTGCTGATTTGTTGTTCTGCAGCGATCGGATTTCTTCAGGTCTGAAAAGCCCTATTTTACATCTCCTCCAGGTCTCCCAACCCACCTGGGTGTCCAAGACTTTTAGGTTAACACAAAATAACCTGTTTCTCTGCAACCTAGGTCTCCTTGGGCAAACTCTCTAATGTAGCCTGGTTTTCTAATGATCCGGGCATAAGTTAAATCCTGCAAAAACCGCCCGGCTAGCCCAATTCGGAATTCCAAGAGTTGTTACTACTCGAGTACTGTACTCGAGTATGGTGAATAACATTCTATCCGAGCCTAGGATAATAATACGGGGTCTAATATTTACCTTAGGGCTGAAAATAACTGAGATATCATACTAGAGAAAATCTCAAGTGAGTAACTCTGGGAGGAATCGCCGTGTCATCTACAATCTTAGCGAGTTGTGCCTCAAAGCATGGATAGAGCCACCGGTGCTCGAGTATTCGAGTAGTAGATAGAGTACTTACAGAAAAAATATAACCCTACTTTAGTCGGCCACACACTGGAGCACGGTTCAGTTTTTTTTCTCACAGCTATGATCTATCGTACGATATCAGTTGTTTACAATGGGGTCACTTACATTGTATTTTACAAAACAAATGTGCCAGTCATTGGAGTTCCCCATGAGGGTGGGAATAGGGAGTCACCCAGGCTCGGCACTCGGTTGGGGCCCTGGAGGGGGGATGTAGCGGCCAGATCAGGCCGTGGGGTGTGCTATATCAACAAACCCAAACAAAGTATGAAGTCACAGGATGTCACTCGCTACAGCTCGGTTTTCGAACAGTTTGATTACATAGCGTACTTTACTATACGAGATAGCACGATACAGTGGCACGCCGTTATTGGTGCCAGTATAAAAAAGACGACTTTGGATCTTAATGGAGGTGTGAGAGGGGGGTGTAAGGGGAGTGTTTCTAGGGCGTGTAGCGGAGAGCTAGGAGGTGAGAAACCGCAATTTAGGATTCTTTAAGTACTACATCGACAGAGTCACCATCATGCCACCGTAAGCACGGTAGCTAGCCTTGTAATATATGTACCTCAACTGAGCACAGTATATAAGTAATCCTAAGCTTTCACGATCAGACGACAACAATTGTGATAAAAAAAATTAAAAAAAATGGAGAGGTTAGTATTTCCTATACCGCTGACAAGTCCCAATCACAACCTTCATCCTCCCAGGCATACCCCGAGCCAAACCACCAAAGAAACCCGAGTCCATCTACTCCCCCAAAAAGTTCAACAGCATCCAAGATTGTCCCCCCCAATGTCCAACCAACCCTTATACCTTGGAGCATATGGGGGTACATTTCTTCAAAAGAGATTTCACACTTGTCGGGGCACAATATATCGGAACTACATGTGCTTAGGTATCATATATTGTTCCAGTCAGCCATAGTTGAGAATGTCCAATGCGCATTGAGGTAAGCAGTTTCGGTGGCAATGAATTAGTTATCTAGGGTTCGGTTAGGGTACTTGTGTGCAACGCTGCCTACAATGCTTACGGTCGCGTAGTTCTGGAGCTGACCCTCATCGATACATATGAATCCATACCAGTACCGTAAAAACCGCGACAAGAAGGACGTCCAGAATTTCCCTTTTGGATTAAGGGGAGAAAACACTGCAAAAGATTCTCTTTCAGCTCTTTGTCGGGGCAAATAAAAGGAAAGTCAAACAAACCTCACGGCAACGCGCATTTCCATTCACTCGCGAACACGAGAGGAATCTATTTTTGGGCACTGCTCGAACGTCACTTCTCTCCATTCCATTATCCAACCAACACCGGCACCCAGTCCAGTCCTACTTGTACTCGAGCGCAAGGTTTCTCATCCCTTATTCGGGATTGGAGAAATATTTCATTGTGCATCCACTTTCTAAGATTGGAATTTCAGCTTTACGAGCCTGCAGTACATCATCTCCTGATTCGTCCACTCCGCACAGTTACCGTTGTACGAGTACTCGTACAAGGACCAGTTAGGTACTTGTACCGTATCCAAGAGTAATGGGACAAGGGGGTTGACTTGGGTCGAAATTACTGGTTGGTCGCAACAACCTTGTCTGGAAGCACACACCTTCTATTGCTCAACAAGAGCCAAGAGCCAAGAGGGAGCTATTTTTTGCTAGATGTGCTGAACTGGGGGCCAACCACCTGCTCCATCAATCAACTGGGACAAGAGGAGATAGGTGCCCTCTGAGGGCTATGGTTCTTGGGTGTATTCGAGTACTGCTCGGATTTTATGTACAGTACCATTACTCGAGCATCATTACCGGTATTTTTTCCTGAACCCACGTTCTAGTATTCTACAAGCCATCTTGACACCTACAAACAAAACCAAGAATACGGGTTCTATGCAAAATCGGTAGGCAGTGTAATCACATTACTGTGTACCGGGAGTGGTACCGATACAATGCTAGTTTGTGTCCAAGTGAATAAACAAGGAGCCGGGAATCGGTGCGCTACGATGTACTTGCACTTGTAGGTCTGCGCTTTTGGTACTTTGCCGAGAAACCAAGAACGGAAGGAGGGGTTAGTGGTGGTTTGTCGAAGTTAGCGGCGAGTGATGTGAATTATTTCTTGGCATGTGGTACTGATCGAGCTGGATACGAGGAGGCAGTCTAGTGGTCCCGGAGCTGGAATCAGAAACGAGATAAAAGGGTCGAATTGTCGACGTTAGTTCACAATTCTTTGCTCTTCAGCTATCCAGTCCAGAGAAACTTAATACCCTATTATCCTCCCTTCTTCCCGGCCTACCAGCATAAAAGTACAATACCTCAACAGCTCTAAATAAAGTAGTAGCATCATCAAGATGGGTTTTCAAAAGCTTACAATCCCCCTCATCTTAGCCCTCTATTACACCCTCCTGGCCAGTGCTGCCTCTATCTCCCGCCGCCAAACCTGCATCGTGAACCCGATCCTCTACACCAGCTTCCAGGAAACCCTCACCCTCTCTGTTCAAAACAAGTCCCACCCGCTACACAACAGGGCAATATACTACACGCCCCTTGGAGACGAAAGCACGGGACCGGTTGAGCATGCGATGACCGTCTACCGTAGCAGCCCCCTCCCTCCCGCCGCCTTCCGCCTAACCTCACAAAAACTCTACTACGTCCCACCTCAGGGGGTGCCCGAGCAGATCCCGGTTTATACCAGACCGAGCGAATATAGCGGTCTCGAAGAGGTCTATTTCCCGGCCACGCTGCCGAATGTCGAGCCGACTGTTCTGTGGGGCGGGTATCCGGGATGTGATCCGGATACTAATGCTGTCCAGTTGGAGCTGGGGCCTGACGGGGGGAATAGAAAGGTTTGCGCGAAGCCTAATGGGATAGATTGGAGAATTTATTTGCAGAGTGGGTGTAAGTTATCCCCCTTTCTCCCCCCACATCTTGTATTCTTGATTGTGGGAGTTGGGTAATTGGTGCTGATGTCGTAAACCCTTCCGCGGGGAATAGCTGGGCAAGTGGAGGATTGTGTGCGAGTTGTCATCAAGCTCGTTAAGAATCCCTCATCCTAGAGCGAGCCCGAGTTCCCGGTTAAGGTTAAAAGATCGAGTCGGAGGCCTGGGTTAATCGGAATGTGATATGGCTCCCTTTCTGCCCGGTTTAGATACTTTTCTTTTTTCAGTCATCTATCGTCTTTTCTTTTTGACTCCTGTGTGCGAGTTTACATGGTCTTTAAGCCTGATGTCAAGAGAGCGGTAGAATAAATAAGTGCAATAAGTCCAAGTGCATAAGAAGGCGCTTATCGTAATTTTCGGCCCAGAATCTTCTACTAGAGTTGTGTGGTTGACGCCTAGTATCCGAATGCCGGATTATGTCCCTAGGTTCAGGTTCAGTGGGAGCACTAGTAGGGCCAGAGGGGCTCGCTCCCTATCCAATCACTAAAGCTAAGGACTCGTCCTCTATATACTAGGATGCTGAACTATGTCACAGAATGCTACACTCGCATTGCGAAATCTTGCAAGTATCAATACTGTGAGTAACAGATTCACTAGTCTGTGATAAAGACCAGAACCCCCTGCTTTGAGCTCTAGGCTTCGCCACATTATAATGACCCTCACAAAAACTCTCTTCAAGAGCTTTCAGGAGCAGGCAAGCACCACTTTAATTAGCTTAGTCGCGCCGGCCGCTTAGGGGGTTGGTTCCAGCCTCCACATGCCGTAACAAATGATTGAACCTTGAGCCCTCTCTTTGGGCTTTTAACTCCCGGCAAGGGCCCGCAGTTTTGTCTCTCTTGTCTATCTCGGAAGAGAGGAAAAATTTGTTCTTTTCAGCGTTTTTCTGTCGGATGAGGTGGCGGGTGCGAGAAGGTTCTTGTCTATTCTCAGGTGCGGGTCCCCTAACTAAATAGGACTAACAAACATGTGTGCTCGACCTTTCGTTTACCGCAAAAACTCGAATAATTGAACCGTGTGCTATGTCGTTGAGAATTCCCTACTTTAGAGTAGGGGCGAAATACACTGCAAAAAACGAGCTGCTCAGCCCCTCTGGGGGCCATAAAAAAACAAAAAAATATCAGACCTTACCAGAGGAGACAACTCCAACGACATAGCACACGGTTCAATTATTCGAGTTTTTGCGGTATCCTTGACGCTGGAAGACTCTCTCCACAACACTCAACATTTTCGCTTATTTTCCAAAAAGACGATTAAATTTTTGACTACACAGCACACGGTTCAATTATTCAAATTCTACGGTACGGCCGCTGCGCTGCGAGTACTAGTGTCGTACAGTACCAATGCCCGGAATAGCCCTAACATTTAAATAAGAAAAACAATCCTACTATGATAGGATCGCAGATACTATGATACCGTTAGCCCGATTTATAAAACGGCCTGTAGTGAATAAACCAAAGGCCCCGTGGGAGCTCAGAGAGAGCCGAGGCTGTTTCTTAGATCTAATTAGCACTGTATCATTACCAGCACTCGGGTACCTCGAATATCGACATTCTCTCATGACTAAGCGATATCTGGTGATGACAGGGACAGGCAACTAGGCTAATGAAAGTAGTATCCAAATATTGATGACTCACGTGTGTTAACGTTGATTCGCTATCTGAACCTAACGTCACCGGATTTGTGCTACTATAAAAAAATGGGCGGAAAATTCTGTTTGGCCAGTCTAGGTGTTACTGTGTACCCCGAGCGGCGGGAATGGCGTGACGGCTTGGGAAGGCAGCCAACTACTCTGTGGCTTATATTATCCTAGCGACAAGCATCAATAGGAAGCGTCCCACCTATGGTTGGTGCCACCTCCAGCTTTGTTAGGAACTAAATCTCATTCCCGGCGAGTGATCGATGATGATGGCCATCATGGTGCCGCGGTCGTTTGACAGGACAATTTGTAAAGAAATAGAGCAGATTAGATTCCCGCCTGCAGGTTTCATTTATTTTATTCATTTCCCCCAGACTATGACCCTAAAGCAAAACAACCTCCAATGCACGCTGAAAAAAACAAAACAAGACAGTCTAAAGAGACATAAGAGAAACTGATGAAAGGACTCTATAGAAATTAAGTAGAAAAAGAAAAGAGAAGAAAGGGAACGAACAAAACAACCGCGAAAAGTGTGTAAAGGAAAATGGAAAATAAAACAAAAGCAAGTAAAAGAAAGAAAGCAAAAAAAGTACCAAAATCACTAACGCCATCCCTTCCCTCTTAGCTAACTAATACTCTTTGTGAGAGCTGCCATAAATCCGCCCCCTATCCGAGACACGCGCCGCTTATTCTCCGACGATTCCAACGGGGTCCCAACACCAACCTGATACCTTCCGCAATGCCTCAATGAACAACACACACCCTCAAAGTGCTCCTTGCATTCGGACCGGTCTTTGCTCCCACTGTGCATAGACGCTGCAAGTGTCGCACCGGAATCCCTCTTACTACCAATAAACGTAGCCGCCGCTGTACCCTCTCGCTGGTCTTCGCTCTGAATATACAGAGACGCTACAAGTGTCGCACCGGAATCCCTATTACTACCTACGAACACAGCCGCTGTTCTACTCCAGTCCTCCCCATGTCCTCCGCAATTCTCAAGCCTGCAGGACATCTCCCGGGAGCCCTCGAATGTGGACCGGGCTTGGTCACATTTTGCACGCGCGCTAGTACAATGTTGCTCCGGTATGCTTGCTAGTGGGAGTGGTGGCAGAGCTAGCAGTATCGCAGTTCTTCTCAAACTTCCAGGAAATCCTTCTCCGGGGGTTGCATGCCGTTAGCACTGGTGCTGGCCTTTCCTTGCGCCTCTTGGGCGCTGGAGGCGGTGTTGGCAGTGGCGAGAGAGGGGTGACCGGCGGCGAACTTTGTTCTTCATAAACGACACTCGCCATTTCAATTCCAAGTCCGATGAGAGGTCCCTCCTCCCCCTGTTCCTTGGGCAATAGCAGCGGCGAGCTCTGGCCCTCAAATGCCGCTGCCAGTGGCGTTTCTGGCGGTGGCTCGAGCTCAAGAAGTTCCTGCTCGTGGGTCGAATCTGTCTCTTCGGCCCCTGATATTAGGGGTTCGTGCGCCGTGCACGCCTCGCACACCCCTCCCGACGATATATGGCCGCACAGCGGTGGCGGCAGTGGGGACGGGGGCAGATGCGTTATTGGCGTGTCGGGGTAGCCAACGCTTGAGCCCCCGTCAGATGCCCCCAGCCTCGCGGAGGAATCCAAGCTCGGGCTATTCGGCAAATTCCAAGTCGACCCCGTCGGGCTAGCCATCCGGCTATACAGAGTTCGCATGCTTCGAAAGGTTCGACAGCTGTCTTCGCTATCACCGTCCCCAGTGAATCGGCGGTTACCTCGATGAAAAAAATTCATCGAACATGGGGAGTATGGGCTTCCCTGGGGTTCCTTTTGTTGCTTTTCTTGTTTTAGGCCAAACCCCTTGACGAGGACTTTGATTTCGCCGTATAAGAAGGGAATCTTTATTGATGGCGATGGTGGGCATTTAGCATCCTGCGGGACTGGCTCCTGGGCCCGGAAGAGGGCTTGGAGGGGGAGTTCGATCAGGGCACAAGCGAAGCAAGTTTCTAGATTGTTATTTCGGTGTTGCTGCTGCTTAGCCTTCTCATTGTGAAGTGCTGACCGGGACTCAGAGAATATCCCCATTCCAGAGCGTGTCTGTCTCGTAGAATCTAATCTGGTCAGGGTAGATGTGCACAAGTGTTTCTCTGCCGATCCGATATGTCGTGTTGCCTTTATGTTTAGCACGAGCGGGGGTGGAAGTGAGGAAACAAGGTCACTGGGATAGAATATGATAAAATTGAGGGAGTGGGATGAGGGGAGGAGGGGTATACTTCATTTTTGACAGAGCAGAACAGAGCAGAACTAGAACGGGGTTGCGAACTCTGCGTCTTTTTTAAATAGACAAGAGGAGGAGACAACGAACGAGGGGGGGCAACGAAAAGCGTAACTTTCTCTCATGTCTCAGGCCCTGTTCGGTTGTGATGGGACCGCTCCGTTGTCCCATACAAATGACTGTTTCAAAACGGAGAGGTCATTTTCACAGCAGAAACGGTCGCCCAACGGAACGGTCCCATCACAACCTAACAGGGCCTCAGTGATCCTACCCAATGCCTTCCAACAAAACTTGCCTAATAGGGTAAGTTAGTGCTTGGCGTGCGTTGCCCTCGTTCGCTGACCCCTTATCTTATCTAGACTACCACCCGTCGGGGATCCCTGCAGCGCCGCAACGGCTTTACCCCTCGCCGCAGACTGTAGCACAACCCGAGAGCACCAGCAAATCCCTGATATCATTTCACCTATGATACATCTCCACGCCCCCATTCTGCCGGCACTCTCTCGCCGACTTGACCCCCTTTCAGATATAGATACAGTACGGTGCGTTGGATCCGGTGCCTCTAAAGCATTAGCTCGATCCGCGATCATTGAGTCGTCGCTCTTGTCTACCATGAGAGGTGATTCTGTATGCTGCTCTCCAAAGCATCTCTCTATTGGCCATCTAGTTCATTTTTATTTATTTTATATGCAAGCCCGAAACTTTCTTTCTTCTTTTCCTTTTCGTGAGCTCAGCCTTGGGCTTGGCGGTAAGGCTTCAGATTTGTGACTTCCATACCCGCAACGACTTTCATTTGTCAATGGGGGCCATCACTTCAGTCTAGCATGCTGCCATGGCCGGTACCTAATCGGAAAAATTTTCAAGTACTATATTGTAGTTGGACATTTCTACTCTGTGGCTTTTTGCCCATGTTCTGGTTCACGCTGCAGTGCTTCTACAACACTCTACGAGTACTACAGGCTGGAGGACACTCTTGTACTGCGCAGTACTTACCCTTGTCTGAGATATCCCACTCATGAGGTTGCTACTCCATTGCTCGTGGCCCGATAATACACTCGGATAGGCAACCTTGGGTACTAGCGGCTCGCGGAGATTCCCGCAGTCTCGCGTTGAAAGCTAAGTTCCCCGCATTTAGGTGCAGGTTAGGCATGCAATCTAACAAGGCTTCGCCCATAGTAACTAGATGCTCGTTGTAGGGCGAAAGTAAGTCGCTAAGTAACCCTATCATAGGCCAAGGCACTCGAGCATTCCTGCTGTAGAGGCGTAGTACTAGTATGCGACGTTGTGTTGGCTATCTCCTGCGACCTACCGGTAGCACCATACTGGCTACCACCATTCGTGGCATCCGCCCAAATTTTCCCCCCGTACGCTGCATGCTGTTTTGCTGAGATAAATAGTGACGTTAAATCCTCACCACCATTCCTGAGAATGATGGGTTCTAAGTGTCTATCATTCACTACAGCCCGCTATGTCCCCTAGATGCCACCACACACCTATCTCCGTTGCCTTGACCAACTACACACTCCCCTCCCAAGCTCTTTTCCGAGGATTTCAAGTCCTGATCGGTGGACAAAGGTTCTCCCTCAGACCGGATGTGTCCCACAGCGACATCCACGTCGCAAACGCAGAGGCATGCTCTAGGTCTCAGGATCCTTCTGGTTGCCTAGGCGCTCTCGGAGGATTGTTCAATACCACCAGCCTTCCGGAGACTGTTGATATGAGATGGAACGGAACAGGGGGGTTCGCCTCCACGGACGTGACCGTGAAACTAATCAACACCCCTATCGAGTTTGGTAACTCATCAGTTCCAAAGCTGTATGGAGTCCCGGTTGTGGTGGAGAACAAAACGGTGGGCGATAGTGCAGGCTTGGCCTTAGGAGTTAATTCGAGTTTTCTGCGGGCTGTCGTTAATGCTGGGCTCATACCTAGTATGAGCTGGGGTTTGGGGGTCGGTAGCAGGTCCGTGGAGAGACCTACCCCAGGCGACTTAACATTGGGCGGATTCAACGCCTCTTGGTTCTCCGAAAACGAATTTCGAACATTTCAAATTTCGAACGTAACCGGATGTCCACTAAGAGTGATGATCGAGGACATTGTTGTAGGAAGCCCGGGACAGGAGGGAAGGTCTCTTTTCGATAGTCCGTCCGAGCGCTATTACGCTTGTATTCACCCGTTCCAGAGCCGTTATGGCTTAACACGAAGGATGGTTTCGCAACTCATGAATCTTACCGGACACGAACCGGTAGTGGATGACCCGGATGCAATCTACTATGAAACTCCAAAGCCACTGGAGTTGACCATCAAGCTCGATAACCTCACGACCACCACTCCTTCATATGAACTTTTTACCCAAAAACGTGGGGCTGCCCCTGATACCCCCGGGGTATACTCCATTCTCAGTAACACAACGTACGATATCGGCGTAAAGTCGAATTATGATTCGGCGGCCGGAAAAGAAACAGAAATTCTGCTCGGAGCGATCTTCTTGAGCACCATGTACCTAGTCGTTGATCTAAACGCAGGTATATTCAAGCTGGCCCCTATCAACCCAAAAGCCCCATCTGCCAAAGAATTACAACCCCTATGTCCCGTCACCCATAAGTCGAAATCATCCTCCCAAAAAATTGCGTACTTCAGAAACGTTGCGATCGTGGGGTTCGTTCTTTTTGGAATCGCTGTAGTGGTAATACTCCTCTTGTTCGGATTGTGGAAATATCGAAAGGAGAGTAGTTCCGGACAGGATGAAGAAGATATGGGGGCGCCTTTTATTCAACCTCAACCGGAGTTGCACGATAACCCGGTGTTGAACGGTAACCCAGAGTTGAATGGTAACCCGGATTTGCATGGTAACCCGGAGTTGGACGATAACCCGAGGCCATCAAGCGGGGCAGCTGAGATGGGAGAAAGAGAGACCGGGCCCAGGGGCGTTGGGGAAAAAGCGGATTTCAGTGTTAAAACGGAAGGGGTCGATCCGACCAGCAGATATAGTTCAATTGCCAGCAGTCCCATAAGCCCAGAAACGGTTAGGACTTATACGACATGGGGAGCATAAACGAGCCCCTAGGGGGGATATTAGGGGATGAAAAACGTGAGAATAAGAGACTTTTTTTAATGGCGGATATTGGAATAGTGGAGTCTGACAGATGGGGTTTTATTTTTATTTTTTATTTTCCCCACATTAAGTGTAAAGCTACCCCCAGGCACAACCAGTTCGAAAAATTGAAGTTGTAGGTTGCGGATTTAAATACATAAACCTCTTCCCCACTCCTTTTCAAACTCAATTCTTCACCACTACAAAATAAGTACGGTGTCTTGGAACAATAAAATGTTTTGATTTTATAGTTTTTTTTAACATGACGGCTCTACCTGTTATGAGATTGTATTAAAAAAGTCAGCCTTTCTCTATAATATTATTATGATTTGTTATAGGGAGTGCACACGCGATTTTTTTGAATTATTTCTAACGACAGAATCTGAGAAAAGCAGTGGCAATGTATGACTTTTAGAAAAAGCACTCGTAGAAAGAAGAGGGGACTCTCAAAAACAGTGGAGGAGATAAATATATAAAATCCAATTAATAAGGTAAATCAACCCTCAGACGCCTCCACGACGAGAAAGCCTTTTTTTACCACAAGCAAAGGGTTGTCACTCTCGCTCAGTTTTTAGTGATATAACCTGTTTCAAAGTAACCACCTCTTGTCTGCCTCAAATCTATGTAAATCTCCTATTACTCTCTCTTCATTTATTTCCCTAAGATAGCCCCCGAAAGAATTTCCAAGACACACCCCTGGCCTCAGGCCCCGAGTGATTCATAATGAAATACTCGATCTCTCACCAGACTACCAAGCCTTGGTGGATCCTACCACAGAACTTATCCATCTAGAAGGTTAAAAAAGGACTACCGTCCTGTCCGGGATGTGGCAAATATGATTTATTGTCAATGAACATATATATGCTATTAACAGATATTGATTATATTTTTAGAATTTTTTTTTAGCACGTCCAAAATATAATAAAGGCAGAGAGAAGACCCTGTCGCTTCTTGCTAACATTTTGCTTACCTAATGTTTAAGCAGAACTAATGCGGCTCTCTTTTTCTTTTGCCAAGACTAACCCTCTCTTTTTTTTTTTTTTTGTTAAATCCTAGAATTTATTTGCTTAAAGGTGCAAACCTCCGCTTTAAAGGCGAGTACCACCACCCAGTAGATAGACAAATACAAGCCCCCGTTTTGAGCACTA